>ERZ773178.1303-NODE-1303-length-26957-cov-13.435395_pt1 | contig 26957 bp, 27 predicted proteins | sample MGYA00580533_ERZ773178 | MGnify/ENA primary metagenome ERZ773178 (study PRJEB29015, sample SAMEA2737859) | human gut metagenome | biome: human gut; feature: human-associated habitat; material: faeces | place: China | collected 2012 ...
CGCAAGGAGGTTAAAAAGGCACAACGGGCCCGTGAGAAAGAGGCTCCGGCTTCCAAAAACGAATAATCGCCGATGACGGGACGAAAGCTCGGGTTGCGCAAGCGTATCGGGCTGCGCCTTTTTTCCGATCTTTATGCGGAGAAGATCGCCGAACACAAGTTGCGTACGCTCTTTTGGGAGTGTACGTTACGTTGTAATTTGGCTTGCCGTCACTGCGGCAGCGACTGTCGGGTCGATCCCGGCGTGCCGGATATGCCGTTGGCGGATTTCCTGAAGGTGCTCGATGAGGAGGTTACGCCCCACAACCGCCCGGAAGATGTTCTGTTGATCTTTTCCGGCGGAGAGGTGCTCGTGCGCAGCGATCTGGAGGAAGCCGGCCGGGAGGTTACCCGCCGGGGCTATGCCTGGGGGATGGTGACCAACGGTCTGGCGCTCGACGCCGACCGCTTGCGAAGTCTGATGGATGCGGGGTTGAGATCCATTTCGATCAGTTTCGACGGCTTTGAGGATGCTCATAACTACATCCGGCGCAATCCCCGCAGTTTCGAAAAGGCGCTCGACGCGATCCGGTTGATCGTGAGGGAGCCCCGGCTCACCTACGACGTGATTACATGCGTCACTTCGCCGATGGTCGCTCGACTCGAAGAGTTCAAGGAGCTGTTGATCGCCGAAGGAGTGAAATATTGGCGCATCTTCTCGATCTTCCCTGTCGGCCGGGCCAAGGACGATCCGACGCTCGCGGTTACCGACGCACAGTTCCGCGAGGTGCTGGAGTTCATAAAGCGTACCCGTAAGGAGGGACGCATCGACTTGAGTTACGCCTGCGAAGGCTTTCTGGGCGGTTACGAAGGCGAGGTGCGGGACGATTTCTACCAGTGCGCCGCCGGGGTTTCGGCTGCCTCGATCCGGGTGGACGGGGCGATTTCGGGCTGTACCTCCATCCGGGCCAATTTCCATCAGGGGAATATTTACCGGGACAGTTTCTGGGACGTGTGGCAGAATCGCTTCGACAAGTTCCGCGACCGCGAATGGGCCCGCAAAGGGGAGTGCGCCGATTGCAAGATGTGGCGTTTCTGTCTGGGCGGCGGTATGCACCTGCACGACGACCAGGAGCATCTGATGTACTGTCACTACAAGCGATTGCAATAGTCGGAAACACAATAGGAGAGAGACTGTCTAACAGGTCCCTGAAATTGAAAATCGTCCCTGTCAGGATCATTCCGACGGAGCATTAAAATCGGACTTGTTAAACAGCCTCTCTTTGCGTTATGTCCGGTGAGGCGGACGGTTTTTTCCGGTTCGGATGTTCCGGTCTTATTCGAGCTTATGTACGAAGCTCTTCACTTCCTTGCGTTCCCGGGGCAGCGTTTCCCGGGTGCGGAACGGCTCCGCCAGCCGGTCGGCCGGGCCGGGGTAGCCGAGCGTCATCATCGTTACAGGTTCGATCTTTTCCGTGTCGAGGCCCAGCAGCCGGGCGCAGGCTTCCACGTCGAAGCCGGCCATCTGATGCAGTTGCATTCCCATCGAGGCGGCTTGCAGGGCGATCGAGATGTTCGCGGCGCCCACATCGTGCATCCAGTGCCGGTTATAGACATCCGTCCCCGGGAAATTCTTGTATCCGCAGGAAACCAGCAACACCGGAGCATCGGGCGCCCAGGCTCGATTGCCTCCGGTGAGGCACTCCGCGAGCCGGGCATGAGCTTCCGGATATTCGCGAGTCGTATAGTAATATGCCCACTCCTGGGCATTGTTGCAGGAAGGAGCCCAGCGTGCCGCTTCGAACAGCAATGCCAGTTGTTCTTCATTGACGGGACGGGAGTCGTATGAGCGGGGGCTCCATCGTTCTTCGATGGTTTTTATCAGTTTCATATCGGTAAATCATAGAATGTGTTTGGGTAATCCGCAAATTTTGTGCCCCGTGCATTACTGGATTTCGGGAAGATGCTCCGCCGGTTCCGATAGACGGTCGATGCGCAGTCGGGCAGCCGCTGCGTTCGGTGGGTGGCTGTGAAAAACCTTGCCTGTAAGCTACAGTCCCGGTTTTGCCGAAAAGCCGGATGATATGGCGGTTTTCGGAAGAAGAGGGGCAGACCTGAAATTGAGAACTCCCTGATGAAACTCTTTGTGTCCGTGTGGCCTTTCGCCGACTACAACGGCAGTTTACGACGATAAAAATTCCCGTAAAGGAAAGATTACTCTGATTTTTCGAAGCCTCGGATTGCGTCGCTTTTCTCCACTTTCCCGATAGCAGCAACCCTTGGACGAAACGAAGAAAAGTCGTTCGCGAATGACTTTTTATCTTCATCCGCCTTTGTATAAACGAATTGCCGTTGGAAAATAAAAATAAGAATCTGGATTGCGTTGCTTCGCGACTTGTCAAATAGCTCCTTGATGGGAAATACACAAACAAAAGCTGTTCCGCAGGCAGTTTTTTATCGCTGTTCGTTTGCCGTGTGACATGTCGCTGTCCGGAAATGAAAAAAGGAATGTTTTCGTATCCCTTCTCTCGGTCGGGAAAACTGGATTGCGTCGCTCTGCTTCGCTTCCGGACGAGTCTCTTATTGGGTGTACAAAAATCAAGGACCCCGCTTGATAAAGCGGAATCCTTTTTTCTTGTACCCTTACTTTCGGCGATGAATAGCCGTCGTATGCCCATAGTAAAAAACCTTTGCCTTTTAAGGCAAAGGTTTTGATTTTTGTCGGGGAGACTGGATTCGAACCAGCGACCTCCAACTCCCGAAGCTGGCGCGCTAACCGGACTGCGCTACACCCCGAACAAGTGCCCTTATCGTTTTAAGAGCGCACAAAGATAAGTTTAAAATCCGAAAAGACAAAATTATTTCCGAAAAAACATTCTTCAAAAATAACGGACCGGACTCAAAAGCCCCGCAGCGGACGATCGCGGCCGCCTCGCAGCGCCCGGTCCGCCCCGGCGGCGGAGGAGGCGGAGGCGGAGGAAAATCCCGGCTTCCGGAACAAGAGACCGATTTTTTCGTATATTGATACCGCAACAACGCTTTCACGGGCCAGGAGGCGCAACCGCCCCGGATGCAATCCGGTTTTGCGGCCGCCCGTTTTTTCATGTTTACAGACAATGACCGCCAAACTGCTGCTCATACTCCGCTTCTACCGCTCGGCGATGCTCCTCTTCTGCGGAGCGGCGAGCCTCGCCCTGGCATGGGTCGCCAAGGTCCACGGAACGCCGATCGTCCCGGCCCTGCTGTTGGGAAAGGCTTTGATTTACCCGCTTTTCCTCTACGTGTGGATCATCCCGCGCTATTCCGATGAATTCTACTATTACCGCAACCTCGGCATCCGCCGCCGAACACTGCTGGGCGTAAGCTGCGCGGTGGATTTCGGGTTATGCTGTCTTTTGCTGAACTATTCCGCCGCCCTGCTGCATGCCGCCCGCTGAAAAACATATTCTCGAAATCGACTCCGCAGAGCTGGCGTTCGGCGAACGGCGCATTCTCTCGGGTGTTTACCTGCTCGTCGAAACAGGCGGCGTGACGGCTGTGCTCGGGCGCAACGGATGCGGAAAAAGCTGTCTGATGAAGATTCTGTCGGGGTCGCTGAAAGCGGGATTCTGCTCAATGCGCATCGACGGGAAATGGCACAGACGGTTTACCGAAAAGGAGATTCGCTACCTTCCGCAGCATCCGTTCATTCCCGGATGGTTGCGGCTGGAACGCGCACTCGGCGATTTCAGGCTGCAAAGGGAAGACCTGGAACGGCGGTTTCCGGAGTTCATTTCCCTGCGCGGAACCCGCATCGGGGAGCTGTCGGGCGGGGAACAGCGGATTCTGGAATGTTTCATCATCCTGCGCAGCCCGGCCCGGTTCATCCTGCTCGACGAGCCGTTCTCGCAGATTGCACCCCTGCACGTTGCAACGCTCCAAACACTCATCCGGCAGGAAAAGGCCACGAAAGGGATTTTGCTCACCGACCACATGTACCGCCACGTGACCGGCATTGCCGACCGGCTGTACGTAATGGCCGACGGGCAGGCCTATCCGTGCGAAAACGACGAAGACCTGGTCCGGCGGGGCTATCTGAACCATCTCTGAACGGTCACAGCCGGTGGTAGTGGCAGTAGAGCAATTCGCCGTCGTCGCCCCGCAGGTGCATGCCGCCGCCCTGGCAGTAGCGGAACATCGAGCAATCGGCGCATTCGCCCCTGCGCGCCCATTCGCGGTCGCGGAACGGCTCGAAGCGGTTCTGCCACACGTCCCAGAACCGATCCCGGTAGATGTTTCCCTGATGGTAGTTGGCGCGGATCGACGTGCACCCCGAAATGGCCCCGTCGACACGGATCGAAGCCACCGAAACACCCGCGGCGCATTGGTAGAAATGGTCGCGGACCTCGGCCTCGTAACCGCCCAGGAAGCCTTCGCAGGCATAGCTGACCTCGATCCGGCCCTCCTGCCGCGTGCGGCGGATGAACTCCAGCATCTCCCGGAACTGGGCGTCGGTCATCCGCAGCGTCGGGTCGTTCTTGGCACGCCCCATCGGGAAAATCGAGAAGAGCCGCCAGCGGCGCACCCCCTCCGAAAGGAGCATGTCGCGGAAGGCCTCCAGCTGCGGGACCATCGCCCCCGTGACACAGGTGACCACGTCGTACGACAGCGAGGGTTCGCGCACGATCATCCGCACGGCCTCCAGCGCGCGGTCGTAACTGCGGGGATTCCCGCGGATATAGTTGTGTTCGCGCTCGAAACCGTCGAGGCTCACCGAAACCGATTTCAGCCCCGCGTCGAGCAGACGGCCGAAACGTTCCGGGGTCAGGGCCATGCCGTTGGTCACCATGCCCCACGGGTAGCCGCGGCGCGTGACCTCGGCGCCCGCCTCCTCCAGGTCCGCGCGGACGAGCACCTCGCCGCCCGAGAAGATGACCAGCACGTCGGCGGGATCGACGTGGGGCGTCACCTCCTCGTCGAGCACCTTCAGAAAATCAGCCAGCGGCATGTCCGCCACGCCGGGGTCCACCCGGCAGTCGCTGCCGCAATGGCGGCACGAGAGGTTGCAGCGCAGCGTGCACTCCCAGAATAGCGTATCGAGACGGTGTTCGCGCACCGTCGAAGCATAGAGTTCGGAAAAAATATTGAGGGCCAGTCGTTTGCGAAGCCCCAGCCGGCGGCGTGACATGGCTTATTTCCTGCCGACGGAAGGGTCCTCCTCCTGCGGACGTTCGGCCACGGGAGGCAGCGAATCGGGACGTTCGCGTTCCAGGCGTTTGAGCCGCTCGTTGCGGACGCTGTCCTGCCGGGGCGTCCGCACGCCGTACATGACCACCACGCGGCGGGGAAATTCGGGGTATCCCTTTACGGCCGTCGTATCGGCGCCCTGCGTCTTCGCGGTGTCCTCCTTGGGAGCGTTTTTCACCGACGTACAGGCTGCGGAGAAGCCCAGAAGGGCTGCCAGCGCGAGTTTCAGATTTCTGTTCATAACGCCATGAGGTTTAACATTCTCAATGCAAAGATAAGAATTTTCCGCACAAGACGAAAAAACATGCCAAAAAGTTTTGAAAGCCAATGTTTTTTATTTTACTTTGCCGAACACATTAACACTTTAATTCTCTATTTTTATGACAGGTAAGGTAAAATGGTTCGATGGCAAGAAAGGCTACGGATTCATTACGGCGGAGAACGGAAAAGAGATTTTCGTACACTTCTCGGGCATCGCAAAGGACGGCTTCAAGTCGCTCAACGAAGGTCAGGCAGTCGAGTTCGAAGTTGGCTCCGGTGCCAAGGGAGAACAGGCTATTAACGTAACTGTAGTTGAGTAATCGCGCAAACTATAATTACAGAGAGCAAAAAAGGAGGTCCCCTCGAACCGGAGGCCTCCTTTTTTCTTGCCCGTTTGAAAAAAAAGCAGTACTTTTGGGCGTCCGAAACCGAAAAAAAGGTTCTCAAAACATAAAAACCCTATCAAAACCATGAAAGAAGCAATCGCAATTCTGACCGGCGGCGGACCGGCTCCCGGCATGAATACCGTAGTGGGCAGTGTCGCTAAAACGTTCCTGCGCCAGGGCTATCGCGTCATCGGCCTGCACGAAGGTTACACGGGCCTGTTCAACCCCTCGCCCCGCACCGTAGACATCGACTACCCGATGGCCGACGGCATCTTCAACCAGGGAGGTTCGTTCCTGCAGATGAGCCGTTTCAAACCCAAGGACTCGGATTTCGAGAACAACTTCAACCTCAAGTTCTTCACCGACAACAACATCAAACTGCTGGTGACCGTCGGCGGCGACGACACGGCTTCGACCGCCAACCGTATCGCCAAGTTCCTCGAGGCCAAGAAATACCCCATCGCCAACATCCACGTGCCGAAGACCATCGACAACGACCTGCCGCTTCCGAAGGGCACGCCGACGTTCGGCTACGAGTCGGCCAAGGACAAGGGCGCAGTCATCGCCCGCGCCGTCTACGTCGACGCACGCACGAGCGGCAACTGGTTCGTGCTGGCTGCCATGGGCCGTTCGGCCGGCCACCTGGCATTCGGCATCGGCGAGGCCTGCCACTACCCGATGATCGTCATTCCCGAGATGTTCGACAAGACGGAAATCACCGTCGAGAAGATCGTCAACCTGGTGATTTCGTCGATCATCAAGCGTAAGATCATGGGCATGGACTACGGCGCAGCGGTGATTTCCGAAGGCGTGTTCCACGCGCTGTCGGACGAGGAGATCCGCAAGAGCGGCATCCACTTCACCTACGACGAGCACGGACATCCCGAGCTGGGCAAGGTGTCGAAGGCGCACATCTTCAACGAGATGATCGAGATGAAGCTCAAGGAGCTGGGTCTCAAGGTCAAGAGCCGTCCGGTGGAGCTGGGCTACGAAATCCGCTGCCAGACCCCGATCGCCTACGACCTGACCTACTGCTCGGAGCTGGGTATCGGCGTGCACAAGCTCTTCGCCGAGGGCAAGACGGGCTGCATGGTTTACGTGGATTCGGAGGGCAACGTCTCGCCGCTCTACCTCAAGGACTTGCAGGACCCCACGACGGGCAAGATTCCGCCCCGTCTGGTGGACATCAAGTCGGACAAGTTCACGTCGGTGGTGGAGACCATTCTCAACGCCATCACCCCGGCCGACTACGAAGCCGCCAAGGCTTACGTTCCCAATCCCGAGGAGTACGACTTCCACAAGATCCTGAACTGGAAATAATCCGGTCGCAATCCCATACTCTGATCCCCGCCTCAACAAGGCGGGGATTTTTTTCGCAAAATATTTGCTCGGGGGGGGGATTTCGTATATTTGCATCCCAGAATAACCCAATTCATCATGGAAAAGACCGAAAAACCGGTGTTCGAGCCGATGCCCGAAACACCTGCGGAGCCGGCATCCACGGTCTCCGAATCCGCCGGACAGCCGGCGGCATCGCTCGCCGAAGCGAAAAAGAACATCCTCGTCGGACTGCTGTGGTGCGTCGGCGGACTGGCTTTCAGTTTCATCTCCTACTATTTCACCGAAGCCGGAGGCCGTTACGTCATCGCCACGGGAGCCATCCTCTGGGGTGTCTGGCAGGCAATCATGGGATTATACGTCTGGCTGAAAATCAAGCATGGAGCCGGCGAATACGCCGCCTTTTGGCGCATGCTTGCAACAGCCGTCTGCACCGCCCTGCTCATCGGATACCTCACGGTGCTCTCCACGCAGCTGGTGGACGAAGGCGGCGAGCTGCCGCTGCTCGACACCGAACAGACCTATGATTGCACGGACCTCGGGCTGCGAATCCGAATTCCGGCCGGATACTCCGCCCTCGAAGAGAGCATTGAACCCGAAACCGACTCAACCTACGCCCGCTACACGATGTACGTCCTCGACGGCGAATGGGAATTCAACATCGACGCCCTGCAAGATGTCTTCGATCCCGAGGCGAAGAGCATCGCCGACCTCTCGGACTACTGCGCGAGCCGCGATTCGGCCTACTACGACGGCGGGATCATCAAGGCCTCGCGCCCCCTCGTATCGAACGGCACCGACATGCTGTACAGCGAAGGCCGCCGGACCGAATATCCGGGATTCGTATTCACGGCCTACGACCTCAAACAGGGGCAGTCGCTCATCACCGTCGGCATCAGCTACCCCTCGAAGGAATACGGCAAGACGAGTACCCTCCGACGCGTCGAAGAACTGCTCCGAGGCATTGAGCTGACGCAGCCGGAGGAGACGGCAGGAACGGCAGAATAAAAATGATTCGCACGACAGAGAAGGGCAGCCTCCGGGCCATGAGTGGTCAAAAGATCGCAATCAACAGATATTCAGAATAATCCGACAGAGGGTTTGTTATTTTTTCTTGCAATGCAAGTCCGGCAGCCCGAACCGACGCAGCGACCGAGGGTAAAACAGCTCGCTGATTTTACCGAGGTGCAAGGAGGAAGCCGAAGGCAAGCCCCCGGCTGCGGAGGGCTGCAACATACATGTTTTGCCACTCCGCTGGCTTCGGGTTGAAAAACAGAGCGATTATTCAAGAGTAAAACTCAATGTAACAGCTTGTCACAATCTGCCGACCACGCGAGGCCTCCGGGCCGCTTTTTTATCCGAAGAGCGTCGGTTCGGGAGCGGGCGGCACGGGAGCCGCCGGACAGAGGTTGACGACCTCCAGTCCCCGGCCGAGGGCGCGGCGGACGGTGTAGCGGGTGCCGCCGGGCGAACCGTCGTACCACGCCACCAGGACGCGGGCGTTGTACACCAGAAAATCGTTGCGCACGGCATAGCAGCCCCGGTGGTAGGCCGGCGCAAGCACTTCGACGGAATCGGCCTCGGCCAGCACGCGCCGGAAGCGTTCGCGGTCGGCCGGGGAGAAGCGCATCTCCTGCCCCCGGAACGGAACCGCAGCGACGAGCCGCACGCCGGGCGCACGCTCCCGGAGTTCCAGCACCGCCTCGGCGGCGGCCAAATCGAAACCCACGGCCATGCCGCTCAAAAAGGTCCGGAAACCCCGCGCGTACAACTCCCCCACCGTCCGGCGCAGGGCGTCCGCAGCCGCGCCGCGATAGGTGCGGTGGCCGGTAAAGGCGACGGATGTGCGGGGATCGGCGATCATGCGTCCAAAGGTAAGGCTTTGGCCCGGACTTTGCAAGCCCCATTGCTGAATTTAAACTTTCAGCAACTATGAAAAACACAGGAATTGCCATCGTATCGCTCGTGGGCGGCATGATCATCGGTTCGGCCCTCACAATGCTCTTCACGCCCCAGTCCGGTCCGGAACTGCGCCAGAAAATCAAGGATTCGATCGACGACGAGATCGACAAGGTGAAAGACAAACTCGGCAAAGTCGAGAGGGAGATCGAGGAAGCCCGCTGCAAATGCGACGAAAAATGACCCTCCCGGCACGACGCAACAATGGAGAATAAACCTTCCGGCGGCCGTTTCATAGCCGCGCTGCTGTTTTTCGCAACGACTGCGGGCATTGCCATCCTGCTGCTGCTCACGGCGCTGGTTATCTGGCTTTCGTCCGTTACGGGTTCGTTCATCGCCTCGGCGCTGATCGCAGGCGGCTTTTTCGCCGTCCTCGCACTCCTCGTCTACCTGTTCGCGATCCGCGACGCCGTGGAACAGATCCGCAGGCAGGCCGAAACGGTTTACGAGGTGGCCCATGCAGCGCAAACGGGCTACGAATGGCTCGCCGGAAAGGTTTCTCTGTTTCTGAAGCTCCGCGAGGAGTTGCAGAAAAAATGAAAAGCCGGAGCAGCATGCTGCTCCGGCTTTTTCGATAACGCCACTGCCGAGTGCGTCACAACGGAACGTCCGCTTCGACATATACCCGCGTATAGCTCTCATTGATACGCAGAAAGAGTTCGAAGCGATTGCTGAACCAGTCGCCGAGCCGGAATACCAGCTTCCCGCCGCGCCGCTCGCATTCGATAGCATAGCCGTCGTCGTCGAAAACGTGTTCGACATCGCCGGCCGGCAGCGACAGCGACACCTCCTGTTCGAGATGGTCGTAGTTGGAACGGTCGATCCGCAACACCGTACTCCCGTATTCGGGCAGTTTATAGGGCTTGGGCAGGTCGGTAACGTACCGGATCGCTGCGCCGACGGTCCTGGACTCCTCCGTAAGCGGCGACACCACGTAGATCTTCAGGTAATTCATCTTCTGACCCCCGATGGGCATGGCATGCTTTCCGGAGGGAAACGACATCAACACCCCTGGACGCACGGCCACGTAACCATGACCGGCCTGCACGGCAGCTGCCGACGCTCCCGTCACCAGCGACTTGGGCGCAACGGCCCCCAGACCGCCGACCTTGCCGAGCGCAAAAAGAACGCAATTGTCTCCGCTCACGAAATTCTGCGCCTTGTCGATATAGATGCCCGAATCGTCCAGCATGGTTTTGCCGTTGCTTTCATCCATCATATTGAGGGTGACGGTCCCTTCGGGATCGCCGGGAATCTTGTCGTCGGAGCAGGAAGAAACGCCGACAGCGAATGCCGCAAGCAGCAGCGGCAGAAGGAGCTTTTTCATTTCAAAATCGTCTTGTGTGAAGTGTAGCCGCGGCAAATATACGCAAAAAACAGCACTTACTCCCATCATATTGCATATATCTTTGATAGCATCATCACGAGACGATAATCCAACTATTTCAAACTCTTCTCCTTTAAACGGACATACTCCTGTACCCCAGCTTCGTTCATCTGAACGGCATAATTTTTTGGCCGTTTTCTCTATACGAAGCCGCAATATCTCCCGTTTGTAGGCTTCTTCCGTACGGTCTTGCCTTCAGGAAGCACCTCCTTAAACTCAGCATCAGCACGGATCAGCCCCTCCAGACCGCCTTGTTCATCCTGCTTTAACCATTTGCGAAAAGCGGCATCAGACACGTAGTGAAGCGTACAGAAATCACTCTATTTAAGTCGACCGTTCAACTTGAACTGGCGAATCAGAAACTCTTTTTCAAGAGGATTCAGATGTGCCATAAAAATTTCTCCTTACCGGTGGATGAAATTGAGGGCTGCCTTTTGTCCGTCAGAAGTCTCCTCTGTAGTGAGGGACATAGCCCCTCACTACAGAGGAGACTTTCAATAAACACCAAAGATACAACTTAACCCGTTGTGCATTTAGTATAAATGTATAAAAAAGATGTTCATGTTAGATAAAATCCGTACATTTATATATCTATCAATCACACAAATACAAAAAAGCAGTTTTAATATAAGTTACGAAAAAATGTTGGAAACCTTACAAGGCATAGAGCAAAAATCAAATTTTCGCAATCAACATCGTCTGCCCCGTATGAGCGATATCGAGGTTCCCGCCCTCTTTCTGACGGCGAAATATATGGGCATAGATTCGGAATACCGATTGTTTCGTATGCTTCCCGATTATTTGCGACCCCGAATTGAGCGTAGCGTCTACAACCGCTGTCACAGAGCCTTACCCCCCCCATTTGTCCGCTCTTCGCAAACGTATGGGCTAAAACATCTCCTCGGCTCCAGACTATCTGATTGTAGACAGTATGCCGCTGGAAGTATGCAGGATCAGTCGTAGTTTACGCTCAACGGTCTGCAAACAGGAATATTATTCTGCTCCTGACAAGGGATTCTGTGCTTCGCAACAGACTTGCTATTATGGCTATAAGCTGCATGTCGTCTGCTCGTTGGAGGGAGTGATCCGCAGTTTCGACCTCTCGAAAGCTTCGGTACATGATATTTATTATCTGAAAAATGTCAAGGAACTTTATCGGGACTGCGTCCTGTTGGACGACAGAGGCTATCTGAGCACCGACTACCGGTTGGATCTGTTCGAGAGTCAACGAATTGTGTTGGAAGTGCCCATACGACGAAATCAGAACGATTACAAGCTGCAACATCCTCTATTCCGACGCTGTCGAAAAAGAATCGAAACGCTTTTCTCGCAACTTTGTGACCCGTTTATGATCCAACGAAACTATGCCAAATAATTCAACGAATTCAGAACCAGGATAATCGCTTAAATGCACAACGAGGAACTTCAATCTTTTTCTACCTTCTCTTGTCTACTTTTTCGGCAGCAACAGCGTTTACCGAAAATATTTCGCGTAACTCAAAACACAGCTTGCACGCAAGTCCCGAACATGCAATGTCTCAGAGGCTCAAAAACGGGTCGAACAGCACGCCCCGTTGCCGCTTGTTCGCCGGCCAGCATAAAGAGGCGAACTAACTGTTCCCAAAGCCGACTTCGGGAACAAAACAGGTATAAAACGGAGGTCCTCTGCGGTCAATCCATCATGAATGATTGACGTCTCGCCTTTCGAAGCGGAATAGGCCTCGGTTCCGGCTTCGCTATGCAGGTAGCGGGTCGAGCAGAGGTTGATGATGCAGTCGCATTGCTGATTGCCGTTCTGCTGGCGGTGGAGAGCCAGTTGGCGGGAGGTGATGAAGACCGGGCGTAGGTTGGTGGCCATCAGCCGGTCGAACTCCTTGATCGAAAGTTCGGTGAGGGGCTTGAAGTGGCTGATTCCGACGTTGTTCACCAGGATGTCGATGTTGCCCAATGTCTCGAAGATCTCCTGCATACATCTTTTGAGGCTGACGGCATTGGTAACATCCAACAGATAGAAACGGGCACCGGCCTCTGCTGCGGTTTGGGCCCCGAGGACGGGATCAAGGTCGCAGAAGACTACTTGATCGCCTTGTCAGGCAAAGACTTCAACGATTCCTTTTCCGATTCCGTGGGCACCGTCCGTAACGAATACGCGTCTTTTCATGGCTTTCGGATTTTTTCTAGAAAAAAAGTGCAAGCCGGCCGCAGAGACAAAATTTTGTCGTCGATTTTGCAGTAGACGCGCCGGGTGAAGCGGATTCCGCTGGGGATGCGCCTGCAGGGGAGTTGCTTCGAGATTTTGACTGGTGCATGAGATTCCCCGGATCAGCGTAGATAATGTTGCGAGAAGAAAAGACGGATTACCGTTGCTTTCGAAAATGGGGTAAGCATCCAGCTTACAAGGTCCACTTCTCCTATTTAAACATGGGGTCCGGATTCAATTGATACTCTACACGATGAATAAGATCAAGCATCTGTAGAAAGATTTTCGGCTGGTTATCTACCCTTTAGGCACCTGGATCGCAGGACAGTCTCCGCCGGCACGAAGAATAAATTCAGCCGTCTTATGCCTTTGGGCATCATATAATTCCTTTTTGATAGTGCTACGGCAGATGACCACTGTCTCGGAAGTGTCCGTATGCCGATGGATAGGAATCTCTGTGTCACACATCAAGACATTGAACATCTTTTGAGAGGAATCTTCGGATGCAATCTTCAGATCATAATTCATCCTACGGCGGGGGGCTTCTGCCTGTTTCTGGATGCTGTCAATAGGTTGCTGTCAAGTCGCATATGTTAGAGATTGTTCGGATCCCAATCTGCTATTTAACAATCGCTTCTTTAATGCAATCAACTATGTAATGGACGTCGTCATCTGATACATATGGGCCGGCAGGGAGACAGAAGCCAACCTTGAACAGATCTTCCTCAATACCATTGGTGTAAACCGGAGCATTGGCATATACAGGCTGCTTGTGCATGGGTTTCCATGTCGGGCGAGTCTCGGTCTTCTTGCCATGCATGAAAACGCGAAGAGCCTCGACATTATCGTTCGGCTGGCAATCTGTTGTTGCGCTTTCAACAGCATGAATTACTCCGGCAGCACCTCCGACTGCTGTTTTAATTACCTCCTTATATGCATTCTCCTGTCCCTGGATATGAACCGACGGGTCGAGTGTCGCTGCACAGAGCCAGAAGTTTCCATCGAAACGAGGATCTTCCGGCTGCTTGTGGATGTGGATACCGGGTATATCAGCCAACAACTCCTCGTATAATTTCTGTACATGCTTGTGGTGAGCGATATGCGAGTTAAGTACGGTCATCTGACCGCGACCAATACCGGCACATACATTCGACATACGGTAATTGTATCCGGTAGCAGTATGCTGATAATAGGGATATGCATCACGGGCCTGAGTAGCATACCACATGATTTCATTTGCCTCTTCTGGATTCCGACAGATAAGTGCACCTCCACCTGAGGTTGTAATCATTTTGTTCCCGTTGAAAGAGAGTACTCCGTAGCGGCCGAAAGTGCCGAGGACTTGTCCATCAAAGCGAGATCCCATGCCCTCGGCAGCATCCTCAACCACCGGGATACTATATTTGTCAGCAATCGCCATAATTTTATCGATATGGTATGGCATACCATAAAGAGCAACCGGAATGATGGCTTTAGGATATTTGCCGGTCTTCTCTTTACGGTCAATTATGGCTTTCTCCAGCAATTGAGGGTCCATATTCCATGTCTCGCCCTCTGATCCTATGAAAATCGGTTTGGCTCCGAGGTAGGTAATCGGATGAGATGAAGCACAGAATGTATAGCTCTGTACCAATACCTCATCTCCGGCCTTTACGCCACACCCGATAAGAGCCAGATGTACAGCTGCTGTCCCGGCAGAAAGGCAGACTACCTTCCTGTCAAGCGGCTGACTGCCATCGCTCTTGCTATTGGCAAATGCTTCCAGATCCTTTTCGAAGGCATTCACGTTCGGTCCCATGGGAACCACCCAGTTTGTGTCAAAGGCCTCTTTGACATATTTCTGTTCCCATCCCTCTTCTGACATGTGAGCCAGACAGAGATAAATCGTTTTTCTTTCTTCTGACATAATTTTGATTTTATGTTTGGCGTATTAGTTCATAGTTATCAGATATATACAGCGTTGTATTGTTCGCTATACTTCCTCTCCTGCAAACTTAACCTTGAAATGAAGTACGGTTGCTAAGATTATTTCAATGTCCTTGAGGAAAGAATAATGTCTATAGTAGTAACAGTTCAGTCGAACCTTATCCGGATAAATTACGTTGTCATTATACTCTGTAGCAATTACCTGCATTGGGCGAGAGTCTCCTTCAGCCTGTTTTTTCTTTACATATTCGGATATCATTTCATCTTCCAGACGGTATTTCAACGTTGCAGGACCTGTTATTCCGGGACGGAGCTTGAGTACATCACGGTCGGCACCTTCGAGTTTGTCTGCATATCCGGGGACATCCGGGCGAGGGCCAACAAAGGACATATTTCCAATCAGTACATCCCACAATCCCGGTAGCTCGTCCAATTTATAGTGGCGCAGCGTTGCTCCGAAAGGCGTGATTCGAGAGTCGCCCGCAACGGATACAGTTGAACCGTTGTGATTGACAGTCATAGTACGGAACTTATGGCAATTGAATAGTTTCCCGTTTTTACCGACACGCTTTTGGACGAAGAATGCAGGGCCTCCAGGCATTTTAATTTTTACCATGATGGCTACGATGAGTAGTATGGGCCATAAAAAAAGAAGACCGAGAAATGCTACGGCCCTATCAAAAATCCATTTCAGTACCATATTATCAGTTTTCAAGATTTCGTTTTTGCTAGGCTAAAAAACTGTGTAGGCTTTTATCGTTTATTATTTAGTCCAAATTTACTTTTTGAAAGAATATCATCCGTCTTTTCTTCAAAGACTTTCATTACAATTGCTATTTCTGTCCTTCTTCAATTTGGCCAGATACTTTGTTTATGTAATTAATATGCTTTGAAACAATTAGATATATCCCATTAGAACTAATTCTGCTCAATGCATTTAGATGACCATTCTTTGTCCAATAGATCAAAGGGATAACATCGAATTTAGCACACTCTTTCTCTTCCCTGATGCTAGCAAGGGGGTCTCATTCACATATGTCACCTTTATTTCGGCATCTTTTCCTACATAACTTTTCAGTACTTTGAGCATCTCTTTTTCGCGATGATAAGTGTCGCTTGTACAATTAATTTTCATTTCGAATTCTTGTGGTGCATGCTGGATGAACTGCCATTGTAGCAAATCGGAGTATTCCCACATCGCATTTATTATTGTTATAGGAGAAAGCAGATCCCCGTTGGTTGCTGTAATAAAATCCACTCGTCTGTCTTCAACCCTCTTCAATACTTTACCGTGGATTCCGCATTCACACTCGTGAGACATTACACCAAGGTCTCCTGTATCATATCTTATCATAGGCATGGCCTTGTTATAAAGATCTGTTACCACGATACGTCCAAGCTTTCCATCTTCTACGGAAATATCCTTTTCCAAGTCTAAAATCTCAACATAGAAGCTAGCTGTATTGATGTGATATTCCGTTCCTAATTTACATTGTTGAGAGATAAGTCCACACTCCTGGTTAGAATAGCGCGATATCACCGGACAACCGAATAAGTCTTTAATACCTTGGCGTGCATCATCAGGAAATGATTCAGACATAGTGATGAAACATGCCACCCTTGCCTTTGTTTTACGTCCTGTGCGTTTCATCCATTGGTACAAAGCTGTTATTGATGAGGCATAAGCCAAGATACTTTTTTCCTGATAATCATTTTCTAGTTTTTCAAGAAATCTTCAAGGCTCTCGTCTGATAAGTTATCACTTGACTGCATCACCATATTTGTTAGAAGAGTCTTTAGTTTGCTTTTCCTGTTAAGATGATTCCAGACTCTTATGTAATAGAGTCTTGTGCCAAGATGAAAGCCTGCAAGATCTGAACAGACTAGTAAGTCAGCTTGCGCCTGCAAGCGTTTTCCCGGGTCTTGCAACACTGCAAATGGAGTGCCGGTTGAACCGGATGTTGTCTCACGATGTAAAGGTTTTCCTAACCAACTTTGCGCTATGAAGTTATTTCCTCCGGCTTTAATAATGCTTTTATTTACAATTGGCAGTTCTTCAAACTTGTAATTAATGTATTGCTTATAGTAAGGGACCTCTTGTGTTGCCCATCTCACAAGGGCCTCACGCTGGTAGATGTTCTCCTCTCCAGTTTTAAATCCGTTGCTTACTTGGTCATAAGCTTTTTTAATTTCCCCCCCCCAAGGAATTTGTCTTTTAACCAGAATACTTTTGCGCATAGTGTCATAATAGTTGTATAATATGCTCTTATTTTTCTATCTTTATTTTTGGTAAAAACTCGATATAGTAATAACCATTTTCTAAGGTTTTATGTATTTTTATCTCATTTGAAGCTTTGGCCGAAGCCATAGAGGCATAGTTTTCAGGTGAGATGGATCCGAACATGCGCAAATCTAAATGTTGAGATACCTTTGTCATTGCAACTCCCATTAATTTTGCAATGCCACGGCCTTGCAAATCTTTGTGTACCATCTTTCCTCGAAAGCATTTCCCATTCACAAATGCTCGCAGGAAGAAATAGCCTACGAGCTCGTTGTCGGATAAAACCAAAAATGTCAAGAATGCCTTATTATTCACCACCTTCCTGACCGCTTTCTCATCAAATTCATGAGGTCGAAAGAATTTAAAAGCTCCTTCGGGTTGCTCTCTAAAGAAATGCACTAAAATATCTACATCATTGTTCGTTGCCAAGCGGATGATATACTTTGGGCTTATACCTTCCAATATCTTATTAACTTTGGCTAATTGTTTCTTGTGTAACATATAGAATAGAGACGCGTTTCCCCATTCTATTGCCTCCCACAAGAAACTGAATTTGTCTTTTATTATATGTGCTAATTTGTATAACATTTTAGTTGCTTATATGCAGTATTTCATTATGATATTGTATGTATGTTGTACGGTATAGTTATTTAAATAGAATTGGTAGCCGTTTTCTCCCATTTGCTTGATGTCTGAGTTTATCATTTTGTTGAGTTTCTCGGTAAAAGTATTCACATCGTTACTTGGAGCCCAAATACCATAGCCATTCTTTTCGGCAATGCTACCTGTATCGCAGTTTGGATCTGTGCATGCAAGGATAGGCTTACGGCTCATTAAATAAGATAATAGACGACTTGGATAATTAGGAATTGTAAACCGATAATCCAGAAAGATCAATCCTACGTCACATGCTTCAGTCAAATAATAGTAGTCCTCTTTGGGTAGCCGCCTAAAAAGAGATACGCTCTGTGGCTTCTCTTCATTCACAAATTTCTCCAATTTGTTGTATTCAGTACCATTACCTACCACAAGAAAATGACAATCGGTTCGGTCTTTGTTGGCTCGAAGGCATTCAATTAGAAACGGAATGCCTTGAGGTTTTCCAAGGTTCCCACCATAGATGAAGATTGGACAATCGATAGGTAGGTTGTACTTCTTGCGAATCTCGACTCGTTGTTCTTCGGAGAGTGAAATCGATGCAACAAGATTGCAACTGTTCGGACAAATCTCCACTTTTTCAGGTTTGATTTCGGGATTATGAGCCAATATAAACTTTACATTGGCCGGACTCATGCAGCCAATCACATCCGAAATGGCATAGAGTTTTTTCTCTTTTTTGCGGAATGAACGGTACAACATACCCTTCAGCCCATTCTTTTTAAGTAGCCCCAGATCTACAGCATTTTGAGGAAAGATGTCCTTCAGCATTAAGTACGATACAGCCTGCGGGTTTTGTCTCTTTGCGTATTCTATCACTTTAGCAAACGTGATGGGTGGGGTAGAGTACAAGATGAGGTCGAATCTCACATGGCCAAGATACTTCTTTAAGGCCGCTTTAAACTGTGCTTCCAACATAACCTGCCCAAGACCTTTCTCAATAATATTAGTTTTCTCGACGTTAAGAGTTTGTACGCCTAAGATATGTATACCAGCCTCTTTAAAGAGAACAGTCTTTCTACCAGACCTTCGTTCAAAAGGCATCATTACATATACCTCGTGTCCTTCATCATAGAACCTACGTGCCAGATCTGTATATATGCCATTTGCCGAAATTTTCAGCATCTGGTTTGACATTGTCAAGAACAATACATTCATATATTTTTATGTTTTATTTTCATTGTGGTAACTTCCTCCCAACGCCAATGATAAACAGTCAAAACACGAGTTTTTATTATAGGAAGTCTATCAATAGCCAAGGCCTCTGATTTTGTGTTCTCTAAACTTTCTCTGCTGTTTTTTGCTTTTCTGTGATGCGAAATATTACCGTAAACAATGTGTCTCTGAATAGAAGAAATCGGAGGAATACCCTGTTTACAAGAAGCAAATCTATTGATTTCTATGTGTTTATTTACTTGTTAAGTAAACATTCGTATAGGTCAATATATTTATCGAAGCACTTGTTCTTATCGAAATGTTCTTCTGCCCGTTTACGGCAGGCTGTCGAAGAAAGAGGCTGCTCTTTCAGATTTATAATAGCTTTTGCCAAAGCTGCCACATTCCCTTGCTCAATTACAACCCCCGTCTTCTCATCTACAGCCTCTGATGCACCACCCGTACGATAGGTTATTATAGGAATACCACATGCTAAAGCTTCAAGATTGACTGTTGGGAAGGTATCGGCATATGTAGGGTTGATGAGAACATCTGATTCAGAGTAGAGTTGTGCCAATTCTTGCGCGGTCTGTGTCCGCAGGATGCCATGAATGCCTGCTGGAAGATTCTTTACTTGATCAGTAGAGAGACCTACCATCGTAATCTTATACTCCTCCTTTGGTAACATCTCTCGAAGTTTGTAAATGTCTAATTCTCCTTTATATGCCATCCATACATTCGAAACGGCAATAATGCGAAAAGGACGGTTGAGGGGTGATGATTGAGTGTTGGATGTTGTCTGCTTGAAGACAGACAAATCCACACCATTCTTTATTACCTCAATGCGTTTATCCTTAAGGAATGATTTTTTCACGAGACTGCTCATCCAATCTGAGCATGGCACGATAGTTAGGTTCTTGCATTTGCTAAAGAGGCTTTTTTTTAGCAAAAAGTTCTCACGAGAGCGATCAACAAATCTATTCCTCTGTACGCATTTGCCACATTCCGTTTGCCACTTCATGCAGTTCTGCTGGACGAAGTGATAGCAATGACCGGTAAATGCCCAGCAATCGTGGAATGTCCATACCACCTGTATCTCAGTCTGGTTGAGGTATTCAAATAGGATAGCATAATTTAGAAAATGGTCGTGGATGTTATGTAATTGCACTACATCTGGCTTTATTTCGGTTATCCGACGAACAAGAGCCTTTGTGGCTCTATCGGAACTACGCCCTTCCATATCCAGTAGATAGTTGTAGGCAAAGTGGATGTAGTTATCCATCTTTGAGCCTACTTTTACAAGATTGCTCTTGGAAGTGGTCATCTTTCGTCCATATGCTATGTACGAATTCCATCCACGTTTCATCGCCGACTGTCCGATAGCTTCTGCTATCTTTCCCGTTGAACCCCAGTTAGCTGTTACGTTAATCTGTAAGAGTGTTGGCATATTATTTATATTGCTTTAGAACAAGGACCATGCGATATTGAACAATCCCGTCCTTTCTGGAGGTCATCGATTAATAAGAGAAGGTTTTTGGCTGCATTGGCTGGAGACCAAACATCTCGCATATTCTCATAGCCCTGAATTGCGATTTGCTTTCTTTCTATTGGATGATTTAGTAACAATTCTACCTTTTCAGTAAGTGAAGACAGCGCCTTTTCATCTATTTGGAGTTTTTCCCCTATAAAACCTGAATCCGTATTTGCACTCTTGAATGTTATGCCAGAAACTCCATCTTCAACAAGGAACGGAATAGATCCAATACCATCGGAGCCCACAAGTATACATCCGTTGCTCATAGATTCATTGGAAACTGCACCCCAGCCTTCATTTCTATCGGATGTAAATAAGAATATCTCATGCTTGCGCATTTCTTGAAGTATTTTTGCATTCGGCATGTTTCCCTTGAATGTTATCATGTCTGTGACCCCTAAGTCTGATGCGAGTCTCTTGGCTTCTTTAAGTTTCTCACCGGAGCCGAACATGTCGAGAGAGAAGCGATAGCCTTTTTCCTTGAGTCGTTTTGCCATTAAGATAGGTAGTTCCGGATGTTTCCATTTCAGAAATCTACTGCACCACATAAGTGATGTAGTTTCTGATGAACGAACATTTTGTGACGCTTTAACGTCAAAATTTTTATCCACTGTGGTGAAATACCCCCACTTGTAACAACGATTCTTGTAAGTATGCAATTTATATTGATCACTTGCCCCGAAAGCGCTTGCGCATAACTTGTAAAATGGCTTTCTCCAGAACAGAATACGATAGTAGCATAATGATTTGATGAGTCTTGGAGAAAGTAGGTTAAGCCAACCTCGTTTCAACCAACGCTCAGATACTTCAAAAGAAATCTTGTCTGTGTTTTTGGCGCGAATTACTTCAAGGTACAGCACCTCCGGACCACCAAAAAGAGCTACATCTGCAGTCTTTGCTAACTCTATCGCCTTTTGCCGATTTTCTTCATTTTCCCAGGCCCTCAATACATATGACACCTGCGAGTAGTCGGTATAACCTCCTTTCTTTAGCCAGTCGTACATCGGAACAGTCTCAACGAAGATGTAATCAATGCCTTCCGTTGAAGCCAGTTCGTCTGCAACAAGTTTCTGATGGTGATTGAGAAAATTGGAGAAATATGCTATTATCATATATTACAAGCGGATTTTATCAATTTAGCATAATTCTTAACCATACATTCGGTTGTAAAATGAGTATAAGCAAAGTTATAGGCCGCCTCGACATTGTTTTTGTTAAAAGATGGATTATCCAATAAACTGCAGACCACCTTGAAGTAAGCATCGGCATTGTTACTTTCAACTAAATGGCCATATTTCCCGTTGTCTGTTATATCTATAGGACCACCTGCTCCTCTCCAGGCAATGATAGGTTTCCTTCTTAACATGCCCTCAACCAAACTACGGCCAAAACCTTCTGTACGTGAGAATGATATCAGGATATCAGTTTCTGCAAAGAGATTTTCCCCTGATACAAAACCGCAAAAATTTATATATGGTTTTATTCCGAGAATCTTTATCTCATGCGCAATCTTTGTCTGATATTCGTTATCACCATCAGGATCTCCATACAAATTTAAAATGGCATTAATGCCGTGATCTCGCAAAAGTTTTATCAATCTAATGCCCTCAATCTGATTTTTTAAATCGGATATAAATCCCATTGTGCTGATTCTCAGATAATCCTTTGAGAGATCTTTATGAGGGTAGTCAAATGCAGGCATTGGTAATCCATTATGAATGAGAGTTACTCTATTTTCTGGCATACCGCATTGGATTAATAAGTCTGTTTGCTTCTTTGAAATACCTACAGCAAAATCAATACAATGGTGTTTTAATTTCTGGATAATAATTTTACTTGCAATACCTTTATCTTGAAAATTACCACCTCTGTTAATGTAAATCTCATTTATATGTTTTGATGGTATTAACGACAATAGAGCAGATGTAACAGGCTGATTTGTAATAACCCAGGTGTCTCTGTCTAAGAAGGGCCTTATAGTTCTATATAAATCTAGAATAGTATAGAGAGTCTCACAAACCTTATTTTTGGACATTGTCCATACGGATTTCTTAGTTGTCTTTACAATAACATTCAAGGGAAAGTCTGTTGTTGACATTTCGCTACCATTGGGGCATACAACTATTATTTTAAACTCAGAAAAATGACTTAGGCCCTTGACAATTGATATCGTACTTTGAGGAACTCCTCCTCTATTGTCAATGAACTCGCTTGGAAATATTAATGTTTTCATTTATAATGATATATCTATACATGATTGCACATAAGATACAGTAGAAAATAGAGTTTATTCCAATAATAAATCTTGCATTGGTAATAAAATCATTAGCAAACATTGCCATTGTAACAATAAATAAGAAGAGATATTTTCCTTTAAATTGGAAAGCCCAGTTGAGTAATTTAATGTTAGTAATGAGATAACATAAGCAGCCTGCAATGCCAGTTGTAATCAGAGAATGAGAGAGGAAACTATGCTGAATAGCTGATGGCTTTCCGATGAACAGAAATGTAGATCCTTCAAACTCGAGCATATGCTGTATTGGTTTTACGTTAATGCTCATAATTCGAGAGTCCCAAAAGTCATTACCAGCGCCATTTATCTTCTCGCTTAAGTAACTTTGACTGTATTCATAAAATGAAGAATCTACAAAAGTTAAAATATACTTATAAAGTATGGGACCTATGATAATTAATAATGAAATTGCAAATATCTCGGATCCATATACTTTCTGGTGTGATAAGAATCTGAATAATAAAAAGCTAATTACGAGCATCATCATAGCATATCTACTTGAACAAAATACAATAATGACAGCCATAATTATAATACCAAGCAGTACGTATGATTTCAATAACTTTGTATAATATAGAAACTCAAATAAGATTGAAAATAATAAAGCTGTGAATGCAACATTATTACGTCCATATCCGAAGTCTAGAGTCGCAAGATTCTCAGAGTATGTTTCCTGCATCATTGTCCGATAATTGAGCAGGAATACAACAAGGAAAGCTGAACCTATTACAATAAGTTTCTTTATATCTTGTATGGATTTAATATTATTGGATAATGAAAAATATATGACGACCCCCCATAAGTAATTTCTAAAATAGTTGATAAATATTGTATTTGTTAAATCCCCATTTATAAGTGCTGCGGCAATCATAAATGGGACATATATTGCGGTTAATGTAAAAAAACGATCTGTTAACCATTGATGAGTTATAAACTTATATGACGATATTATTAATAAAAGTGCACATGCTATATCGGCGTATGTAATACCTGCAGCAATACTATAATAACTGCCAATTAAAGCTCCGACAGATAATGCATATACTAAGAATTTCATGCGTACTTTATTTTTTCTTGAATAAAAAGATTGACATAACATCTTCTCTTGAAGGAAGAGTATAGAAGTCTTTCATAGATAATTCTGTAATTCTTGTAATGTTTATCTGTAATAGGAAGGCCGTTGTAAAGGTTACTAATACAGTAACAACAGAACATCCGATAACGCCAAACTGAGGTATGATAAAATAGTTTAAAATAGCGCTTAGAATTATACCTATAACAAGATTCTTCATGATGCTTAATGGCGAGCCTTGTGATGATAAGATTCCGTAGCTAACTTCTTTTGCCCCGTTCGCAATCATTGTAAGTGCCAATAATCGGAGAACAGGGGCGGCTGTTTGGTATTCTGTACCATATAATATTCGGATAAAAATAGGGGCGAAAATGATTAGGCCTATTGCCAATAACGTATTTACAAAGGCTAATAGGAGGGAGACTCTTCTGACCTGTAATTTAAGTTCTTTCCCCTTTACCAGACTCCATTTTGAATAAAGGAGAGGCCCGACCGAAGAGGCTATTACAGTGCCTATAATCAATAAAGAATTTGCTCGACTATAATAACCAACATTTAGGAAGCCTTCCGATATGGAGAACCATGTTAAGAAATATACAGGGATACTCGTTAGAATAAGTGATGCTATATTATTGCCTGCTAGTTTGACGCCCCATTTTACTATGTTATAAAACAATTTTTTATCTATTCCATCTTGAAAAGAAAAACGTCTATGAAAATAATGGTAAAGAATTGACAAGGACAAGATGCTTCCAATGCCAGACAAGGCGAGAAGGAACCCTACATTCAACTTATTCCAGATAAATAATGCAACTAATAGAATAATAAAGGTAAATACTTTTGTTGAATATTTTACTACTTGGTTTTTTACAACATCCATTTTTGCCAAAAGGACAGGTGTAAAGATATTGTTCAAAAGCAAAGCATTTGTTCCCAAACAAAATAGAGTAATACACCAAACATTTTCCTTCCCAAAGTAGTCTGGCTTGAGCATTATTATTGCAAATAATACTAAACTTGCAAAAGATGCAATTGGGATCGTTGCATTTATGGTTGTAGATAATACCTTTCGTTCGTCAACTTTCAATGCATTTATAAAATAAATACAAGACTGACCAAGTCCTAATGCGCAAAATGTTGCAAATAGATTTTGTGTTGTAATGAATATCTGGTATCGTCCGATTTCAGAAGGGCCTAATACTCGAGATTCAATAACGTTTATTAACATATTGAATATAATAAGGCCCAAAGATGCAGCTATGCTAAAAATAGTTGACTGCTTAAAGTTCATTTTTTGATATGGTAATAGTCAAAAACCGCTTTTATCTGTCTGTCATTTCCTCCATTTATGACATTGATATTTTGCAATGAGGATGTCTCATCTATATCTAACGGTATAAATAAACTATCGAAGTGAGGTGTTGGAATATGCTCACACAGCGTACCTTTGAGCATGGTCATTACTTTGAACCATACATCATCTGCATGAGGGCATAATTTTAAGAATAAGTTTTTATTTGTCATATCCTCATGATAGCAATGAGGAGGATAGATAATACCAGATACTCCCGTTGGGAAATTGTATATATCACAACCTTTTGCACCTCTAACTACCCACTCAAGATAAGGTCTTGGTGAGCCGTCTTCGTTGAACAAGATATAATGACCTCTATAAAAATAAATCTTGCTAGAGTCTTTTTTGTAAGCACGATATAAACGCTCAACGAAATCAATTGGATATATGATATCGTCATCGACAGAGATGATTACAGCATTTGGAAAATTGATAAGAGCAGGAACGAGCTTTGTGTATGATTTTATATCTTCACACAATCTAATCTCAAGACCTCTTGCCTCTTGCCTATGGAGTGCAATAGGGATACTCTCATATGTATTGTACGCAGTCTGATCAAGCCATAATATAATCTTATTAGGTTTTATTGTTTGATGAAGCAAACTTTCAATTGTCAGATATAATAATTGAAGTTTATTTCCGTATGATGTCAAAGAAATTATTAGTTGGCCTTCAGGATATGATTCATCTGTAGTGCCTATTTCTTGGGAGGTTAAGTACAGATTATGATAATTTTGACGTACTACTCCATTGTATATTTTATTATCAATATTTGATAACTTGCCGTATAAGTTCTTGATTTTTTGAAATATTGGCATCTTAATCTGCTTTTATAAATGTATTGTAAATAGATTTCTCTTTTGCCTTAGAATACATCTCTTTGTTCTTAGTTTTTATCAATTTTGCAGGATTCCCGCCTATTACAGAACACGGAGGAAAATTCTTAGTAACTACGGAGTTTGCGGCTACGACGCTCCCCTCTCCAATTGATACTCCTGGACAAATAAAAACTCGAGCTCCTATCCAACAATTTTCTCCGATAACAACAGGCTTCAACGATAGTTCTTCAGCAAATGGGAGAATTTCCGAGTCATAGATATGATTTACCGAAAATATCATTACATCTGGTCCAGTTATAGTTCCAGAACCGATTTCCACTCCACCCTGAGCATTAATGAAGATATTCTCTCCAAGTACAATATTGTCATGAAGAATTAGATTCTCAGTATGCCCTAGTTTGAAATTTGGACAAATCTTTATATTCGTACCGAAATATCTAAATTTAAGTTTTTTTAGCTTGTATTGATTCCAATATCGTACAATAGCCGAATGTAATGAAAGTAACGAAATCATTTATTCACAATAAAAACCTTGATATCCATATTTGACAAACCACTTCCTCTTTGACACTGCGAATGGATCATAAAGCATAGAATGTGGTTTTATGTCTCTTGTAACTGTGATATTTGCGCCAATAATTGAATCATGGCCTATTGTTACAGGTCCAGCCACAACACTATTGGGTGAGATCTGGACATTATCCTCGATTATCGGTAATGTATGTTGTTTTATCTTCCCTGATTTATCAATATATTTACCAGATTTTCCGCCGTTCCCGCCAATAGTTACATTCTGATTTATTTGTACATTGTTACCTATGGACTGTGCTGCTATTATTATATTGAAAGGATGAGGTATTCTTAATGGAATTCCAATAGAACTACAACTACACTCAATATGATATGAGTGATGTAACCTATGTCGACAGAATTTACCTATGCTTAAATACCTATATCTTATTAGAAATAAAACCTGAGTGTTCGGTGAAAAGAGTATCCGAAGAAATAACTTAATCTTGGATCGTAACCCATTTTGTTGATCATTAGCATAAAGGCAATCACTACTGTCCCGTAAAAGCGGGCAAGTCGGTCTTTGAAATAGTTGAAACAT
>ERZ773178.1309-NODE-1309-length-26892-cov-5.376085_pt1 | contig 26892 bp, 23 predicted proteins | sample MGYA00580533_ERZ773178 | MGnify/ENA primary metagenome ERZ773178 (study PRJEB29015, sample SAMEA2737859) | human gut metagenome | biome: human gut; feature: human-associated habitat; material: faeces | place: China | collected 2012 ...
CTCCAAGGGCTCGAAAATTGCGGCAGGATGTGTTACAATGGGCGAAGAAAATTCTGGAGGAAACGTATGCTGGACCATATTTTTGAAGCGTATGATGCGGTGCTGGTGCTCGACACGGAGACGACCGGCATTTCGTGCAGAAAAGACGAGATCATTGAGCTGGCCGTTCTGAAGGCTGGGCAGGATGTAAATGGGCTCTGCGAGCTGGAGACGATGGACGAGTTCGTCCGGCTCTCCGAGGGGCGGCATTTGCCCGATAAGATCGTCGAGCTCACGGGCATTACCGAGCGGATGCTGCTGGACGACGGAATTTCCAAGCGGCAGGCCGCAGAAATGTTCTCCCGGATGTTCGGCGAGCGGACGTTGATCGTTGCGTATAACGCGCAGTTTGACCTCTGCTTTTTGTACTATTTCCTGGCGCAGTTCGGCATGGCGGATGTGCTCCGGGGCGCGAAGATGCTGGACGCGCTTACAGTTTACAAGGACCGCCGTCCGTTTCCCCATAAGCTCTGCAACGCCGTCGACGCGTATCAGCTCAAGACGCAGAACACGCACAGGGCCATTGACGATGCGCGCGCCACGCTCGAGCTGCTTGCCGCGATGGAGCAAGAGGAGCAGGATCTGGAGCGGTACGTGAACCTCTTCGGTTATAATCCCAGGTTCGGCCTGCCGAAGCCCACGATCCACTCCGTGCAGTATCTCCCGCAGGGTTATAACCGCACAGGAAAGCTCTACGAGGACTTGCAGCCCGCGTTTTTATAAGATCAAGGACGCCGGCCTTTTCGGACGCACTTCCAGAAGGTTCGTAGGGGGCGATGCCCACATCGCCCCATTAGAAACCCTCGAATTCGCCGAAGATTTCCGTATAAAAGGTTTATACTGCCGGGTCGATGTGGGCATCGACCCCTACGCATTTGTCGAAAATAGGCGCAAGAATCGGATAGAAACGCTGAAAAGCCAGCCCGCAAGTGCGGACTGGCTTTCGTATGTTCAGTTGCCTTCCAGTATCGGAAGAAGATCGAGAAGATCTTCGATGACGTAGTCGCACCGTTCGTCGGCGTTTTCGCGCGTTCCGTAGAAGCAGGTGGGAATCCCGGCGTTGCGGCCGCCCTGCATGTCGGAGGACAGGCTGTCGCCTACCATGATGGCGCTTTTGCGCCGGTCTTCTCCGATTTGGGCGAAAACCTTGTCGTAAAAATCCTTCTCGGGCTTTTTGGTGCCGAGCTGCTCGGAGATGAAAACGTAATCAAAATACTGCGCCATGCCGGAACGTTCAATCCGCCGCTCCTGCGCGTAGGTATCGCCGTTTGTGACAACGACGACGAGGTATTTCCCGTGCAGCGTCTGCAGTAATTCTTTGCAGTGCGGCATGAAGTTCCGTCCTTCGGCAAGCTCGAGAAGATAGCGCCGGTTGATCGCCACGGGGTCAGCGTCCAAGCCGATGGACGCAAAATAGCGGCGGAAGCGCTCGGCATAGATAAAATCCTTTTCAATTTCGCCCAGCTCGTAGCTCTTCCACATCTGGTCGTTGAAGACTTCGTACCTTAGCATATCTTCCTCGGTGAATGTGACGCCGATTTCGGCAAAGGCCTTCACCAAGGCCTCGAAGGAGCTTTTGCGGAAATCAAAGAGGGTATCGTCGACGTCAATCAGAACCGTATTAAATCTCATGGCAGCCTCGCTTTTTCGTTTTTTCCAGTATATCATATTTCCGGGATTTATGATATACTAATTTCGCTGTCCGCGCAGCGCGGAAAACCGGCAAATTGCCGAGGTGCGGCGGCGAAAGGAGAACAGAATGAAGACAATCATACAGCTGCTGGCCGAAGAGCTGGGCTGCAAGGAAGAATATGTGAATAATGTGGTGACGCTTTTAGACGAAGGCAACACCATTCCCTTTATCGCCCGCTACCGCAAGGAGGCGCACGGTGCGATGGACGACACGGCGCTTCGAACGCTCGAGACAAGACTCCAGTATCTGCGCAATTTGCAGCAGCGCCGGGACGAAGTAAAATCTGCCGTCGAGGCGCAGGGCAAGCTGACGGACGAGCTGGCACGCTCGATTGACAATGCCGCGACGCTCGCCGAGGTTGAGGCCCTCTACCGGCCATACAAGCAGAAGCGCCGCACGCGCGCAACCGTCGCCAAGGAAAAAGGCCTCGAGCCGCTGGCGGACGCGATTTTTGCGCAGGACAGGAATGGGAAAGCGCCCGAGGAACTGGCGAAGGACTTCTTAAATCCCGACTTGGGCGTGGAGACAATCGAAGACGCGCTTTCCGGCGCGAGCGACATCATCGCCGAGCAGATTTCCGACGACGCGGAGCTTCGCAAGAGCCTGCGCGCGCGGATGCAGAAAAGCGCCCTGTGCGAGAGTAAGGCCGCGAAGGAGGACGAGGACTCTGTTTATCGGCTTTATTACGACTTCCATCAGCTCGTCTCGAAGCTCCAGAGCCATCAGGTGCTCGCGCTCAACCGCGGCGAGAAGGAGGGCTATTTGAAGGTCGCGCTGGATTTGGACCGCGCGGAGGCGATGCAGCTGATCAGAAAGCGCGTCGTAAAGCCCGGCTCACCTGCGATGGCATTTTTGGCTGCGGCGGCCGAAGACAGCTACGACCGGCTTCTTGCGCCCAGCATGGAGCGCGAGCTCCGGACGATGCTGACCGACGCGGCAAACGAGGCGGCGATTCACAACTTTGCCCTCAACCTCCGCCCGCTTCTCATGCAGCCGCCCGTCAAGGGTTTTGTCACAATGGGACTTGACCCCGGCTACGCGCACGGCTGCAAGGTGGCCGTCATCGACGCGACGGGCAAGGTGCTCGATACGACGGTCGTCTACCCGACGTTTTCCGAGCGCAAAAAGCAGGAGGCGATCGATACCCTCAAGCGGCTCATCGACAAGCACGGCGTGAAGCATCTGGCCATCGGCAACGGCACGGCCTCGCGCGAAACGGAGGCGATGGCGGTCGAGCTCATTCGGAAGTGCCCCGGCGTATCGTATATGATCGTGAACGAGGCGGGGGCGTCTGTGTATTCTGCCTCAAAGCTCGCGGCGGAGGAATTTCCGCAGTTTGACGTGAACCTCCGCTCGGCGGTGTCGATTGCAAGACGACTGCAAGATCCGCTGGCAGAGCTCGTGAAGATTGACCCCAAGGCCATCGGCGTGGGGCAGTATCAGCACGATATGCCGGAAAAGGAGCTCGACAGCGCACTCGGCGCAGTGGTCGAAAGCTGCGTCAACGCGGTCGGCGTGGATGTGAACACGGCGTCCCAGCCGCTGCTCCGGCAGGTTTCCGGCCTCAATGTGACGACGGCCAAAAATATCGTGCTCTACCGCGAGGAAAACGGCGCCTTCACCTCGCGCGCACAGCTGAAAAAGGTGCCAAAATTAGGCCCCAAGGCGTTTGAGCAGGCGGCGGGCTTTTTGCGCGTGCCGGAGAGCGGTAAGGTGCTGGATAATACCGGCGTGCATCCCGAGTCTTATAAAGCGGCCGAGCAGATGCTCACCTTGTGCGGTCTCAAGCTCTCAGATGTCGGAACGGAGAAGCTGAAGGAGCTCCCTGCGCGCGTGAAGCTCTACGGCGAGGAGAAGCTGGCGCAGGCGTGTGAGATTGGCGTTCCGACGATGCAGGATATTGTGAAGGAGCTCGTGAAGCCCGGGCGTGACCCCAGAGACGAACTGCCCGCGCCGATTCTGCGTACGGATGTTCTGGAGCTGAAGGACCTGAAGCCCGGCATGGAGCTCAGCGGCACGGTGCGCAACGTCATCGACTTCGGCGTTTTTGTGGATATCGGCGTGCATCAGGACGGCCTGGTGCATATCTCGCAGGTCTGCAACAAATATATCCGTCACCCGTCCGAGGTCGTTTCGGTCGGCGATGTGGTAAAAGTCAAGGTACTGGAGGTCGATGAAAAGCGCAAGCGCATCAGCCTCACGATGAAAGGCGTATAAAGAAGAAAGGAAGCGGCTCTTATGAAAAAGCGCATCTGCATTCTCTACACCGGCGGCACCATCGGCATGGTGCCAAGCGAAAAAGGCTACGTTCCCTCGAGCGGCGCGTTTTTAGATCTGCTGCGCGCGATTCCGGATCTGTACTGGGCGGATATGCCCGCGTGGGACGTGGTGGAGTTTGAACCGCTGCTCGATTCCTCGGACATTACGGTCCGCGAATGGAACCAGATCGGAAGTGCCATTGCTGAGCGGTACGAAGATTATGACGGCTTTGTCGTCCTCCATGGTACGGACACGATGGCGTACTCTGCGTCGGCGATTTCCTTCATGCTGGAAAACCTCTCAAAGCCCGTGATCTTTACCGGCTCGCAGATTCCGCTGGGGCAAATCCGAAGTGATGGCCGCGACAATATCATAAGCTCGCTGCTCATTGCCGCCTCCGGGCAGGTGCATGAGGTGTGCATCTACTTTAACGGCGTTCTTTTGCGCGGCAACCGGAGCACGAAGCGCTCTTCCGACCAGTTTGAGGCCTTCGAGTCGCCAAACGACGTGCCGCTGGCCCACGCCGGCATCCAGATCGAATACAAAAAACGGGTCCTTCGCCCGGCGAGCGAGGAAGCGTTCCATTTTCAGCCGTTTAAGGAGCTCCCCATCGGCGTGATCAAAATTTTCCCGGGCATTCAGTTCGACTATTTTGCGTCACTGATGACGGACAAATTAAAGGGCGTGGTGCTCGAGACCTTCGGCGCGGGCAATATTCCGGGCTCGGCGCAGAATGCGCTGCTGCCGATCATTGAACGGGCGTATCAGAACGGCACGATCATCACCGTCTGCTCGCAGTGCAGCCAGGGCGCGGTGAGCCTCGGGACCTATGCGGCAAGCTCGGCGCTGCGAAGAGTCGGCGCGGTCAACGGCCGGGACATGACGACGGAGGCGGCCCTTGCCAAGAGCTACTACCTGATGTCTGTCTCGGATGATATGGCGTTTGTGAAATCGCAGATGCAGAAAAATTTACGCGGCGAGCTTACGGAATAAGAAAACAAAACGGCAGGATGATTCTGAATGGAACCGTCCTGCCGTTTTCTGTTTTTGAATCAAAACCCTGCTGCGTCCCGGCTGACCAGCGCGCGGAAGACTGCGTCGCGGTCATACGTTCCCGCTGCAAAGCCCGGAATTTCCTTGATGGCCTTGCAGGTGCTTAAGCTGAAGCCGGTCAGAATCTGGCCGATTTCCTGGTCCCGATACGGGCAGTCGCCGGTCACGATCAGCGTCGCCAGACTGTGTACCACAAGCCAGAGATTGCGGAAATAGAAATCCGCCTCGTCTTCCGTGATGTGGTACACGGCAATTACCGTCGGGCGCACGAGCGCCTGCAAATGCCGCATGGCCTGCATGGCACTGAATTCCTGCGTCTGCGTCAGAAACAGAAGCCGGTAGAGCTCGGGCTCCTCCCGCGCGAAGCGGATGTACTGCGTGCCGACGCCGAGAAACGGAATTTTTTCCTGCAAACCGATTTTGGTATAGTCGTCGTACACGCGCACAGCGGCAGCATAGACCGCCTGCCGGATGCCGCCCATGGAGCCGAAGGCGGTGAAAATCGGCTGCGTGGACGTGCCGAGCTCGTCGGCGATTGTTTTGGCGGTCAGACCGTCCGCGCCCTTTGCCCGCACGACGCGCAGCGCCGCCGCGACCATCTCTTCCTTCGTAAACTTGTTTTTCGGAGCCATTGCCCGCACCCTTTCTATCAAAAAATAGATGATATGATATATATTAGATGATTTACATCGGAATTATACGAAACGCGGACGCACTTGTCAATGGGAAGTACAGCTGCATTTACGACCTAAAAAAGCACCGGAGGGGATATAGAACATCCTCTCCGGTGCGTGTTTTTTTCAGATGACGCGGAAATCGCAGGGGACGATGCGCTCCGGCGCGTTGGGGTCTTTAAAAAAGTCCAGCAGCAGGTCGGACATTTCCGTCCCAATTTCGCGCAGCACCGGGCAGGCGGAATAGCAGTCGTAGCCTCCGGTGCCGCTGGCGCGGTAGCTGCTGAGGCAGGCGGTAAAAACGTCGTCGGCAGCGACGGGCGCTCCGTTTACGCTGAGCTCTGTCACGCGGTGACCGACGGGTCTGGAGCAATCAAAGACATAGTGCACGCCCGCGTAGTAGTCATAGTTATAATGCTCGACTTTCGGCTTCAAAAAGGCGTCTGAGATGGCAAGCGAGCCGTCTTCGCCCTTTGTGAAGTATTCCGCGCTGCGCTCCATCGCCCGGCGCAGAATCGCGCCCGTGATTTGCATCACAGTGAGCGTATTCGTGTACGGGTACGCGTTCAGAATGTCTCTGCGCCGCACGGTCTGCGGAAGTCCCGCCGGATCGTTTGCAAGGCTCGTGACGGAGATCTGCGCGCCGCTCGCCAGAAGCTGCACCGTGTTAAAAAGATCGGCTAGCGGGTTTCCAGAGGCGGCCATATGCAGCGGAGTATCGATCGTCATCGGCTCCGGCAGGTGCCCTACGACCTCGTCGAGCCAGTCCTGCGCGCCGCGCTCCATGCCGGAAAATTCCGCCAGCCATTCCGGGCGGCAGGGGCCTCCCGCATGGATCGTCCGGCTGGAAAATTGCGCGCCGTCATCCGATACGGCGGCTTCCACCTTCAAAAATTCCTGCCCCTTGTCAGACGGCTGGACGACAAAGGTACCTTGCACCATCTGCCCAGGCACGGACATATGCTGGTGGCCGGTCAGGAGAATATCAAAGCCTAGCTCCTGACAAATCCGATACGCGACATTCTCGCGCGTGGCCGAAAGCGTCCGGCCGCTTGCAAGGTCACGCTCAAAGCCGCCGTGATAGACGCACACCGTGAGATCGACGTTGCCTTTCAGCGCCGCGAGCGCACTGGCTGCCGCGGGGAGCGGGTCCTCAATGGTAATGCCGGTCAAATGCTCCGGGCGCTCCCAGATGTTCACGTAGTCGGTCACAATGCCGACAATGCCGACGCGGAGCCCGTTTTCGAGCGTATGCACCCGCGCGGGGAAGCGAGTGGAGCCATCGGCCCGGCGAACATTCTGGCAGACGCATCTGGCATGCAGCGCATCAAGATAGCTGTCCAGATATGCCATGCCGTAGTTGAAATCGTGGTTCCCGAGCGTCACGTAGTCGTAGCCGCAGCGGTTCATGATCTCGGCAAATTTCTCAGCGCTTCCGATCGTATCGTGGCAGTAGGCTCCAAACGGCGAACCCTGCAGCAGGTCCCCGCCGTCGATAATGAGCGTGTTGCCGTCTTTTTGGAACCGGCTTGCGCACTTAAAAAGGCCGAGATCTTTTTCTGTCTGGCTGCGGTAGTCGGTGGGGTAGATGTAGCTGTGAAGATCGGAGGTAAAGTAAATCGTCAGCTTTCGTTCCTGCATCGCCTTACCCCCGAGCCAGCTTGACGCGGATTTTTGCTGAGATCCACTCGATGATGAGCACCAGCACGATAAGCCCCAGCAAAATCGCGCCGACCTCGTTCCAGCGGTACGAGCTCATGGCGAAAATCAAGGGCGCACCGATGCCGCCGGCACCGACAAGACCGAGGACTGTCGCGTCGCGCAGGTTCATATCGAAGCGGTAGATGATCGTGGAGGTGAAGTCCGCAGTCAGCTGCGGCAAAATGCCGTAGCGGATCTTCTGGAACGTCGTGCAGCCTGCCGCGTCGAGAGATTCCAGAATCCGCTTGTCGAGGTCCTCAATGCTCTCGATGAACATTTTGGACACCATGCCGATCGAGCACAGGGACATCGTGAGAAGCCCTGCGAACGGTCCGGGACCCGTGACGCGGATGAACATCAGGCCATAGACAAAGGCCGGAATTGTGCGGATGGCCGCAATGAGCACCCGCCCGACGAGCGCCACGGCCTTGGGGACCAGATTGCTGGCAGACAGGAACGACAGGGGAAGCGAAATGACCGCACCAACGATCGTTCCCAAAAACGCGATGCAGAAGGTTTCCAGCAGAAGATACGGCACGCCGTCTGTACCGAGCGTGAACAGAAGCTTTGCCGACGGGTGGAAAATGCCGGAGAGAATGTTTCCTGCGACCTCCAGGCCGTTTCCAGTGGGGTTGCTGACCTTGACGGCCGAGCCGGACCACGCCAGCATACATGCGACGCAGAACGCCGCCAGCAGCTGCCAGAGCCACGTCTTGGGCGCGGAGGCATAGGCCTTTTGAATTTTTTCGTTCATTGCCGTCCCCTCCCTACGTCAGGCGCTTGCGCAGCGCGTGGCTGACCGCTTCGATGATCATGACGGTGACAAACAGCACGATGAGGATCATGCCGAGGCTGTCATATTCGCGCCAGCCGATTTTTTCGTTCATGATAAGGCCAAGGCCGCCCGCGCCGACATAGCCGAGGATCGACGCGTAGCGCACGTTACCCTCGAGGCAGAACAGCGATACCGACAGATAGGTCGGCAGCACCTGCGGGAAAACCGCCGTGACAAACGCGCGGAGCTTCGTTGCGCCAAGCGCCTCCATCGCCTCATAAGGGCCCATGTCGACCGTTTCGATGATCTCAAAGAGCTGCTTTCCGACGTAGGCAAACGTGAAGACTGCGATGGCGCAGGTACCGGCCATGGTGCCAAGGCCAAAGATGTAGGTTGCAATCAGCGCGCAGACAAGCGTCGGAAGCGTCCGAACAAGGCTCAAAAACAAACGCACGAGAAAGACCACAACGCGGTTCGTTACAATGTTGCTTGCCGCGGCGATGGCAAACGGAATGGCAAGCACCGCGCCAATAAAAGAGCCGAGGAAGGACATTTTGATCGTGTCCAGCAGCGGCTGCCAGATCTTGCCTAAATATGCGGTATTGGGCGGGAACATGGCCTTGAGAATGTCAAAGAATTTGCTGCCCTTTTTCACAAGGACCGAGAAGTTGAAGCCGGTGATCCGGACGGACACGGCCGTCAGAACCACCAGAATCAGAATCACCAGCGGCGCGCGGCTGCGCTTTTCTTCGACGACGGTTCCGTCGGAAAGCGTGTAGCGTCGGGGGCGGAAGATGCGGTCATACAGGCTCATACGGCAGCCTCCGATGCGATGTCCTCTCCGTAGATCGTATCCAGAACCGCCTGATCGACCTGCTTCGACGGCCCGTCGTAGACAATCTTACCGGCGCGGATACCGATGATGCGGTCGGCGTACTCGAGCGCCAGCTCCACGTGGTGGATGTTCAGCAAAATCGAAATGCCAAGCTCCTGATTGATGTGTACAAAGTCTTCCATGACCTGTTTGGCCGTCACGGGATCGAGCGCGGCGACGGGCTCGTCTGCCAGAATGATGTGCGGATCCTGCGTCAGGGTGCGCGCCAGCGCGACGCGCTGCTGCTGACCGCCGGAGAGCTGGTCGGCGCGCATATAGGCCTTGTCCAGAATGCCGACCTTGTCAAGGGACTCGAGCGCCCGGATTTTATCTTCCCTCCGGAACGCGCCCAGAAGCACGCGCCAGAACGGCATGTCCGGCACGCAGGCGGCGAGCACGTTTTTAATGACGCTCGTGCGCGTGACGAGATTAAACGACTGAAACACCATGCCGATTCCGCGCCGGAACTTGCGGAGAGGCTTGCCGGAGAGCCCGGTCACGTCGGTACCGTTTACGGTAAGGCTCCCAGACGTGATCTGGTGCATCCGGTTCACAGCGCGCAGGAGCGTTGATTTTCCTGCGCCGGAGCGGCCGATGATCGCGACAAACTCGCCGTCTTCAATGCGCAGGCTCACGTCGTCGAGGCCGACTGTGCCGTTGGGATATACTTTGGATACGTGGTCAAATATGATCATAAAGCGTCCTCATTTCCGGGGTGCAGCGGAAGCCCGGCAGCGCGGGCGATTCCTGCTGACAGGTTTCGGCTGGACCCCTGATGATAAAAAGCGCGGGGAAGACCGCACAGCGGAAGGTATCTGCCGTGCAAGTCCTCCCCGCGTGGGAAAGTTCCGTTAGTTCGCTGCGGTCAGCTCCTGAATGAGCTTCTGCGCGGCGCGCTCGTTGTCATAGTCGGAGGCCTGCGCCTTCTGATAGCCGTTGTGGCTGTAGATGGCGATGACGGCCTTGCCTTCTTCGGTGTTGCCGATGTTGATGAAAGCGTCCTGAAGAGCGGCGATCAGGTCAGCGTCCATAATTTCGGAGTTCTTGCTGACGGAGATGGTGTCGTTGTAGATCGGGGCGGTCACGCCGATGACGTTCGTCTCTTCCCAGATGGAGCCTTCACGGCCAAACTCGGAGTTCCAGCGCTCGGCATAGTCGCGGCGCGCGTCGGCGTAGGTCACGAGAACGTCAACCTGACCGGAGGCCAGACGGGCGAATGCGCTCGCGTAGGAGTCGGACTGGACGGCGCTGCTGAGGTCGGAAATGCCCTTGCCGTAGCGGTCCTGGAGCCACAGAGCGGGGTAGATGTAGCCGGCCGGGGAGGACGTGCCCATGACGCTCCAGTTGGCGCTGTTCAGATCGTCCCATGTCAGCTCTTCACCGGCGTTGACCTTAGCGGCCAGCTCCTGACCCTTTTCAGACGGGCCTGCGATGAACAGCGCGCGATAGGAGACAGCCTGTTTGTCGGAAGCCTCGGTGGGCTGACCGTCGTTCCAGTCCTTGGCGTCGTCGGAGTCCTTGCTCAGGCCGTCGCGGGTCGCGGTCAGGATGACCTCCGCGCCGTCGTCATACAGGACGTACGTGCCGCCGGGAATGAGGCCAACGTCGATCGTACCGGCCTCGAGGCCTTCGCCGACTGCCTCATAGGTGGTGCCGACGGTGATCTCAACTTCGCCGACGTCATAGCCTTCCTTGGCCAGCTCGTCCTTGAGCAGCTGCTTGAGGGGCTCGGTCGCGGTGATGATCTCCTGCGGCTCGCGGGACGGAACGAACGCCACCTTCAGCGTTTCGATCTGCTTCGCGCCGCTCTCGCCATCCTGCTGGGGTTCGTCAGCGGTGGTGTCCTTGCTGCCGCAGCCGGCCAGCAGGCCGAGGCTCATGACCAGCGTGAGCAAAAGTGCAAGACTTCTTTTCATTGTGCTTTCCTCCATAATGTATCGTTTGCGTTTCTCCGCCGGATGCCCCGTCGGAGCCGATGATTGCGGAAAACGGCGTTTTCCGCCGCACCGCATTTTGAGTATAGCACAGCCGCGGAGGAAAAATTTTTCCGGTTGAGTAAAAAAAGTACCGATTAGACGCTCTCCTTCCGCTCAAAATAGCGCGCCATCAGATCCTCGAACACCAGAATGACGTGCCCGAAGAAGGGATTCGGCAGGCTGCCGGCGAGCGTCTGCTTTGTCCCGTCGAGCACGAATACAAGGTCAGAGAGCTGTGCCAGAGTAGAATCGCCCCGTCGGGTGAAGGCCACGATCTTATGTCCGTGCTGCTTTGCGTGGCGCACGTCGTTGAGGACCGGCTCCGTCTCGCCGCTCTGGCTGACGGCGAACATGACCGCCGCCTCGTCATTCACCGCGCCGCGGTGCGCCTCCTGAAAGAGCATATAATCGTAAAAATGCACATTGTTGAACGCCATAAAGCCGCAGATCGACAGGCGCTGCGTGATATAGGTCCCCACAATGTTGGAAAAGCCCTCGCCGGTCGTGAACATCTTTCCGCTGCGGCGCTCCCGGAGCAGCGCGCAGAAGCGCTCGACCAGCGCATCGTCGTAATTGTCGATCAGGCTCTTGAGGTTTTCCGCCTTTCGATCCCCCGAAGAGGCAAGCTGGCGGCTGAGGTGGTAATAGAGCTCGCTGTAGCCGTCAAAGCCCAGCCGCTTGCACATTTTGACGATGCTGGTCGTGGACAGGAAGTTTTCATTTGCGATCTGCTGGATGCCCACGCGCTTCTCGCCCCGTTCGATGTGCGCGGCAATACCGGTAATCACCTTGCGCTCATCCTCCGAGAGCAGATTCGTCAGCAAAAAATAATTGTCTCCCATGACGGGTCCCCCTCTCCTGTGATCTCAGCCGTGCCGCCCCGGCCGTCCGTAGCACAGCCACCATCCCAGCGCGCACACCGGAAGCGCGCACAGCACATCGAGGATCGAGTGCTGCTTCATGAAAACCGTGGAAAGGCTGATGCACAGCGCCAAAATAACAGACGCCGCCTGCCACCACGCCCGTTTCCGGAACCGCGGGCCGTCCCGCAGCGCGAACAGCGCCGCGGCGGAGCCAATGACGTGGAGCGACGGGCAGACGTTCGTGTTCGTATCAAAGGTATAAAACCACGCGACCGCCCGCGTGAGCGCATTGTCATGTGCAAACGCCTCGGGCCGCAGCAGCTGCTGCGTCGGGTAGATGAAATAGATGACGGTCGCGGCCGTATAGGTGACGATGACGAACCGCATCATCCGCCGGAAGGCGGGCACATCCTGAAAAAAGGTATACGCCAGCGCGCCGATCAGATAGACGAACCAGAGAAGATACGGGATCAGCGCCCATTCGCTGAACGGGATCGCATCGTCCAGAGCGCAGTGCATCACATGATAGGCCGCATGGGGGCGGAAGCGCTCCAGCGCCAGAAACGCCAGCCCGAAAACCGGCCAAAAGAGCAGCAGCTTGATGTGCGAAAATTCCGGCGTGTTGAGCTTACGCAGGCGAAACTGCCGGTAGTCCGGCTTTATGACCGTCTGTGGGGCTCGCGCTTTCATTTTTTCTCCTCGCGGGCCATGGCTGCGATGTCGCCCACGCCGTCGAGCACGATGCTCGGGCGGTAGGCGTAGGTGCGGAGCGTCTCGCGCGTCGAGACGCCGGAGAGCACCAGCACCGTGGACATACCGCTTTCCATGCCGGAAATAACGTCGGTATCCATGCGGTCGCCGACCATCACCGCCTCGGCGGAGTGGCAGTTCAGCATTTTCAGTCCCGTTCGCATCATCAGCGGATTCGGCTTGCCGCAGAAATACGCCTGCTTGCCCGTCGCCATCTCGATGGGCGCGATGAGTGCGCGGCAGGCGGGCGCGATGCCGTTTTCGATGGGGCCGGACACATCGGAGTTCGCGCCGATGAGCTTCGCGCCCTGCATCACAAGGTTCGTCGCCTTTGTGAGCGTGTCGAGCGAATAGCTGCGCCCCTCGCCCACGACCACATAATCGGGGTTCACATCATTCATCGTGATGCCCGCGTCGTAGAGGGCGTTGAGCAGTCCCGCCTCGCCGATGGCAAACACCGAGCAACCGGGTGCCTGCTCCCGCAGGAAGGCGGCGGTGGCGAGCGCGCTCGTATAAAAGTGCTCCTCCGGCACATCGAGGCCCATGCGCGCGAGCTTCTGGTTCAGCTCGCGCGGCGTGTAGCCGCTGTTGTTCGTGAGAAAGAGATATTCCTTGTTCTCCTCATGCAGCCATTGGATGAACTCCGCCACGCCCGGCAGGATGCGGTTGCCGTGGTAGATGACACCGTCCATATCGCAGATGAAGCCCTTTTTCTCGTTAAAATTGATCGAAGTGCCCATGTAGATTTCTCCTTCGTTTCTTCTTTCTGTTTGGTACGTTTTCCTGTTATATCATTGAAAGGAATGGATTTCTATATCTTTTCTGTAAAATCTACGATAAGCCGCCGGTAAAGTCGAGCACACACGCGCGCAGGCGCAATATCTCCTCCGGCGTATTCCGGCTCAGGTGCATTCCCATCCCCAGCTCGCGTCCCGCCTTCGGGCTGACCGGCAGCGTCCGCACACCCTGCGTTCTCCCCCGCATCATGATCTCCGTCATCATGGTGATGCCGAGCCCCTTGCTGACCATGCGGATCACCGTTTCATCGTCCACATGGCAGGGGCGGACCCTCGGCCTCACCTTTTTCGGGCTGAGCGCGGCATTCACATCAATGTCGAACCGCCCGTAGGGCATCAGGAACTCCTTCCCGTCGAATTCCTCGATGGGAAAGCTCTCTCTCCCGCCGACCGGATAATCCTCCGGCAGGATGGCATACATCGCGTCGTAATACAGCGGCGTCCAATCGCAGTTGACGCGGCTCTGCCGTGCGGCAAAGATGACGTCGGTGCGCCCCGCCTCCAGCAGCTCGAACGGCTCAAGCTCATGGTCCACCATGCGCAGGTCGACATCCGTGTCCGGGCACACCCGCCGGAAGCGGTAAAGGATCTCCGGCATCCAGTGCATCGCGACGCTCGCGTACGCGGCAATGCGGATCGTCGCCGTCCGCTTTTTCGTGATGGCCTCGATCTGATTCTCCAGCCTTGCCGTCGCGCTGAGATATTCCCGTATGGCGGGCAGCAGCGCTTCTCCGTCCTCGGTCAGCGCGATGCCGCTGTGGTCGCGCCGGATGAGCGTCATGCCGATCTCGCGCTCCAGCCCGTTGATCAGGTGCGTCAGCCCCGACTGGGTGTAGCCCACCACCTCAGACGCTTTGGAAAAGCTGCCGAGGCTGACTGCCGTCATCAATATCTCAAGCTTCTTGCTGTCCACGGGTCTGCCGCCTCCTGTCCATCAGGGTATTTCAATTTGTAATATAACTATTATAACCGGTCGTTTCTCTTTTTCAAGTGCAGGGTGTAAGATTCTCGGCACAAAGGAGTTGATTTTCCATGACGACCAAAAAATTAACGCTCCGGCAGAAAATTCTTGTTGCCGGAACACTGTTCGGAATGTTCTTCGGGGCCGGGAACCTGATCTTCCCTGTCCATCTCGGCCAAATGGCGGGGCGCAATGCCTTGCCGGCGATCATCGGCTTTATCATCACGGCGGTCGGCATCCCCATCCTCGGCGTCGCCGCCATCGGCGTCACACACTCCGACGGACTTCAGACGCTCTCCGGCAAGGTCGGCAAGGGCTACGGCATTTTCTTCACCTGCCTGCTCTACCTGACCATCGGCCCGCTCTTCGCCATCCCGAGATGCGCCACCGTTTCCTTCACGACCGGCATCACGCCCCTGCTGGGCGCGGATTCGCCGGAGCAGCTGTATCTGCTCCTCTTTTCGGCGGTGTTCTTCGCCTTCGTGCTCTTCTTCTCTCTGCGTCCCGGTAAGATCACCGTCTGGATCGGCAAAATCATCAATCCGCTCTTCCTGTTCTTCTTTGCCGTGCTGATGCTCGCGGCGCTGCTCGCGCCCGGCGCGGCGGTCTCCGCGGTCGAGCCGGTGGAGGCCTATCGGAGCGACGCGTTCTTCCCCGCGCTCATTGAGGGTTACGGCACGATGGACGCCATTGCCGGCCTCGCCTTCGGCATCGTGGTCATCGACGTCATCCGCCGCATGGGCGTGGACAACGACGACGCCATTGCCGAGGACGTGCTCTCCTCCGGCCTGCTCACCGGCGCGCTGATGGCGCTGATCTATGTGGTGTCCATCGTGGTCGGCGCGCAGTCAAGAGGGCTCTTCGAGCTGTCTGAAAACGGCGGCATCGCCCTCACGCAGATCGCCGGACATTACCTCGGCGGCGTGGGACTGTTTATTCTTGCCTTCACCATCACCTTTGCCTGCCTCAAGACCTCCATCGGTCTGGTCACCGCCTGCGCGGAGACCTTTTCCAAGATGACGAACGGGAAGATCTCCTACCGCAGCTGGGCGATCCTCTTCACGGTGTTTTCCTTTGCCGTGTCGAACATCGGGCTGAGCGCCATCATTGAATACTCCATTCCCATGCTCATGCTCATCTATCCCCCGGCGATCGCGCTCATTCTTCTCGCCTTCCTCGGCAAATTCTTCGCGCATGACCGCACCGTTTATATCGCGACCATGATCGGCACATGGGCCGCCGCCATTTTCGACTGCATGAAAACGCTGCCCGCGCCGGTGCAGGCCGCGCTCCATCTGGACGCGCCCATTGCCTTCGCCGCCGCGCATCTTCCCCTGTTCGACAAAAACCTTGGCTGGCTGCTGCCCGCGGTCATCGGCTTTGCGGCCGGCATGGCGACCCGCGCGAGCCGAAAGTAAGCGTCCGTATCCCTTTCATAAACTGCCGTCCGCATCTTTCTGATGAATAACGGAAATGCTCAGAATACCGCACGCGAAAATTTTTATGCAAATTTGTTTAAGGCAGCTTTTGCATAATGGAGTCGGAATAAGATATACACCAAGGGACAGGCACGAGCCTGTCCCTTATGTGTTCGTCAGTTATAATCGGCAGAATTTGTATATCTCCTGCTTGCCGAAACAATGACCGACCCAACTACGATCCCGAGTATAGATATGTATTGCGATAGTGATAAGCCATAAAGCATTCCGCGGTAACTATCACCTCTGAAAAATTCCAGAACAAAACGCAATTCTGTTGGAAACGGCTTATCCCATCACAACGGACATGGCAGCCAGAAGAATTGCCAGGAATGCAAAGCTGATCCCAGAAAAAAGAAAAAGGAATTGCTTTCCACCATTAGGAACATGGCGTGTATATTCCCGAAAGGTAATGAGGCTTGCCAGCGAAGCTACCAGCGTTCCTGCGCCGCCCACATTGACGCCAACCAGAAGCCCGCGGGCATCCTGCGTGAAGCGGCTGAGCAAAATGGCGGCAGGGACATTGCTGATGATCTGGCAGGTAAGCGCAGAAATCAGAATGGTTCCGTGGGACAAAAGGCGGGCGAACAGTACCCGAACAGCTTCCATCCGGGCAAGGTTGCCGGAAAAGGTGAAAAAAGCAGCGAAAGTGGCTAGCAATCCCCAATCTACAGTTTTCAGCGCATGTCGGTCCAGCAGCCAGAGCGCCAGAACGATGACAGCCAAGCCAAGAATGTAGGGTACCAGTCGCAGCACCATGGCAACGGCTAAACAGAATAGTCCACCATAGATAACGGCTCGGCATGAGTCTACCGTGACCTGTGCTTCCGGCACGGAAAGCTGTTCTTTTGGAAACACTAAGCAACACAGGAGAATGAGAACAGTAGACAGGATGAATGGCGGCAGCATTGCCGAAAAGAACGTTTTCGTGGAAAGACCGTAATAGCTGAAAAGATAGAGATTCTGCGGATTGCCGAAGGGCGTGATCATTCCGCAGAGGTTGGCGGCACAGTTTTGCAGAATGAACAGGAGCGCCGTGTGCTTTTCCTGTCCAGTGGAGGAAAGCACAAACCAGCCAAGCGGCAGAAAGGTCAGCAAGGCGGTATCATTGGTCAGAAGCATCGACCCGAACATAGTGATGACCACCAACGCCGTACACACGCCCCGAACCGTGGAAAAAGTGCGCACCATCCGCTGCGAAAGGGCAGAAAAGATATGCAGGTCTCGCAGAGCACCTACCACCGCCAAAACACTGAACAGGCAGGAAAGCGTTTTTGGGTCGTAATAGCTTAAGTAGTCCCTATCGGGAGGGACAAAGAACGCCGTTGCAGCTGCAGCCAGCAGTGAAATGGCCAGCATAGCATTAGCACGGCACCAGCATTGAATCTTGCTCATAAAAAGCCCCTTCGCGTGAAAAATGCAGAATTTCGCGTGTATATTCCAGTGAAGAAGATAACACTTTTCAGGATGATTTACAACAAGGTTCGGGATAATCCTAAATTCTGCGTAAACCTCCAATGTGGTGTTTCTATTCTGCGCCGCATTGAAGATTTCACCGCTGCATCCCCTCGACAATAAGGACAGCTGAGCACATGTGCTCAGCTGTCCTTATTGTTCGGCAATCCAATCATCTCAGCGCCAGTTTTTCCATATTGTCACGCCTTCCAGAGGCTGTGGAGGTTGCAGTAGGCGAAGACCTCTTCGACCTCATCCCCTTCGTTAAGAGCAAAGAAAACCTCGGGCTTCTCGCCGGGATGCAGCTCCTTGTGCTGACTACCCTGCTTGGTGCGAAGCGACACCCATTCAATGTAGTGCTCCGGCAGCATCGGATGCTCCACAGAGCCGACCTTGACGTGAACAATGCCATTTTCCACGCTCCAGACGGGAACGTGCTTCTCGACAGCCGCGTCGGTCACACCCGGAACGATCTCGCTCATCGGTTCACCGCAGCAAACAACGGGAACACTGCTGTCCTTAATCTTGACAATGATATTGCCGCAATGCTTGCAAATATAAAACTTCTGCTCCATGATAGATTCTCCTTTTCATTTTAGTCGTTTTCCAAATGGTGTAAAAAGCTTTTTCGGATCATCCGCTGCATCAAAGCTTTGTCTGTCTTTTCATCTCCTGCCGTTGCAGCAATTTTGAGATGCTTTAATTATAACAGCTTTCCTTCAAATGTTCTGTTGCAAAAGTCACACTTTTGGTTTTTATTTTTAGATTTGAAAATTTGCCCACGCTGTCCCAAACGGTTAGATTGCATCAGCCCACGGGCTCTCTCATCTAACAGCAAGAGCGGGACACCGTGGCTTTGGTGTCCCGCTCTTGCCATATTAGGGGGAAAGTAGAGTAAGGAAAGTCTTATTTTGATCTTGTACCAAGAATGTGGTCGATGATATCGGGGATGGTGTGTTCAAGGTCTGGCAGATAAACGCGCTCGCACCACTGATGGATCGCTCGGCAGCGCGGGCCGAGATAGAACACAGGCGCGTTGAGCTGGGCCGACGCCTCAAAGGGAATGTCATAAATGGAGGCGGGCAGCGTCATCAGGTCGGTCAGCAGTGCCCGCTCCTGTGCGGGGGCGGTGCAGGTCATATAGCTTCCGTCGCCGATGCCAGTGAAATATGGAATCACAGAAAGCGGCGTGTGATACGTCCCCTCGACGATATCGCGGACCTTTTCGATGATCTCGCTCCCGTTCTTTTCAAGGTATGCGTTGCAGACGGCGGGATAGTAGGGAGGCGCGATACCGATGACGACCATCGGCTCTTCGCAGCCGGAAAATTCAATGACCTGCTGGATATAGCGAATGCTTGCATTTTGCAGCGTCAGCTCACCCTGCTCGATCGCGGTCCTCAGGACTTGAGCACGCTCGGCCTTCCAACCGGCAAACCCGTCATCTTTGGCAGCAGCCAGGGCTTCCAGTTCAGAGAGGAAAAGCACGCGCGGCGCAGCGTGCAGCTTTTCCGATTCCGGTAAAAGGTCTCGCTCCGTGGCAAAGGTGCAGGCCGCTTCGTATCTTGCCATGACGGCAGAGACCGCTTCTTCACAGATCGTGCGGATCTTTTTCATTGCCGTCTCCGTCGTGCTCTCCCCACCGAAGAAGAGCAGGTTGACACATACTGCGGCAAGCGAGGGAAGCGAGACGTCGTAAGTGGTCTTCAGATCTCGCATTTGCTGCACAGCCGGCGGCGGGGACGACAGGCCGAAATCCTCCGTGACAAGGTCGGTGTTCATGTCGATTCGCGCGGTGATCTCCGCGGCCAGATGGGCAGCGTTGAGCCCCTTGAGCGGCTCACCGCAGTGGGCGAGCTTTCCCCTGGCGACAATGACGGGCATGATCTTGCCGATGCTGCCGTTATAGACCATGAATTCCTTACCGGCCAGCGGAAGCTGCGGCTCCAAAACAAGCGTGGCAAGATAGTCGAGCGCAAAGCGTCGCTTGAGTTCCAATAGAACATTGACCGCGCCGCGCATACCGGCGGAGACATTTTCCTCATCGCAGACGGCGACGAAAAGAACGCCGATCTCAGCGTTTTCGGGCAGTGTCAAAAGCTCATAAAGTCCGATGGCAAGGCCGCCTTTCATGTCAGCCGCCGCGCGGCCGGGCAGCCAGTCGCCGCTGGCAAGCTCCTGCTGCATCAGCTCATCGCCGAGCTTTTGCCGCAGCATTTCCTCCCGCAGGGCCTCAGGCTTGAGAGCGAGCGGCTTGAGCTCGCCGTAGCAGTCGATCTCCACGGCATCATAGTGGCCGGTCAGAATCAGCGTTTTGCGGCTCGTCCCCTCTTTCAATGCCCAGACGACACGGCGGCCCAGAAAGTCGTTCGTATCGGCAAGGCCCCAGTGATCCGGATGAACGGAAAGATAGGAATCTTCCCTGAAATAAGCGGCGATCCGCTCAGCCATATTTTCTTCCATTTTCGTCCCCGTGTCACTCTGCACGGAGACAAGGTCCTTCATAATGTCCAGAATATTGAGTATTTGGGGCTGCATGGTCATGCTCCTTTTGTTTTGGATGCTGCGCCGGTATCGCGCATTATAGTTTTTGAATGACGTTCATCAGCAACTGGAGCCGCGGCTCCACCGTGTCGAGCAGGAAATACTCCCTGGCATCATGCATATAGAAGCACACGGGGCCGCAGGCATCGATCGCCGCAGCGCCGCCGCTGGAGACGCGGCTGGCGTCAGAGCCGCCGCCGGTCCCGACAAATTTCACGTCGACGTCAAGCAAGCTTCCCTCCTCTTCCAGAAGCCGCATCAGCCGTTTGCTGTTTTCCGTTGCGACCATCGGCGGGGTCTGCCCCGTAATGGCGATCTCAGCCGTAACGTTCTGATCAAACGGGTGCTGCCGAAGTACATCAAACTGCGCCATTGCCTCTTGCAGATCCTCCGGCGTGTCAAACCGGATATCCACGTCGCACTCTGCGCTGTCAGGGACGACATTGTAGGCCGTGCCACCCTTGATAACGCCAAAATTCACACGGTAGCCGTTATCCCTGCGCGCAGGGTCGGCAAAGCGGCAGATCCACTTTGCCAGCTCGACCACGGCGCTGGCGCCGTCATCCGGATTGACGCCCGCATGGGCAGATTTACCATGCAGCTTGATGCTGAGACGGCAGACACCCTTGCGCGTCTTGACGTAGCTGCCGTCGCTGCGTCCGGGTTCCAAATCAAAGCAGTAGGTGGCATGAGAGGCGAGCTCGCGGATCCAGGCGTCGGAACTTGGAGAGCCGATCTCCTCGTCGCAGTTGTGCGCAATGCAGAGCTTGAGTTCCGGCCGCTCCGCCTGAACAAAGGCTGCAAGACAGGTGCACAGCAGCGTGCCGGATTTCATATCCGCGGCGCCCGGGCCGAGCACGCGGTTGCCGTCCACGGTAAGCGGGCGTTCAGCCGCCGTCCCCACTGGAAACACCGTATCCATGTGGCCGATCAGAAGAAGATCGATTTCCCTGCTTTTGGGATGGTTGCGCGCTTCAACACACGGGCCGAGATCGGCGCGGAACGTTTTCTTTTCCGTCCACATACCGAGATCAGCGTACTTTTTCATCATGAAATTGGCGATCTTGTCGATGCCTTCGACAGTGCCGGTGCCGCTGTCAGTGTTGACAAGAATTGCCAGATCCTGCAAAAAGGCGCTTTCATTATAATATGGATTCATAGTTTACCTTTGCTTTCTTGTGCCGCTGTTCGGCAGCAGAAACGCCGCAGGGGAAATATCATTCCAACATTCCCCCTGCAGCAGAAGTTAAGAGACGTCGGACAACTTTTCGATCGGAAGCGCATTGCACACAGCCAGAAGTAATGCAAGCCGCGGGCGCACGCTGCTGAGCAAGATATGCTCGTCATCGTTGTGCAGATTAAAGCCGATGGGGCCGCAGGCGTCGATGGTGCCGACTCCCTCCTGCGAAGGGATGCTGGCATCGGATGCGCCGCCGCTTGCGGCAAAGTTCACCGGTATGCCGAGCTGTGCGGCCTCCTGTTCCATCAGCGCAATCAACGCCTGTCCCGATTGATTTTCGACCATGGGATAAGAGCGGGCAAGACATTCAGCTGTCACGCGGATCTCAGGATTATAAGGGCAATCACAGAGGCTGCGGATCTCCTCAGTGAGGATCTCGTACTGCTCCTCGGTCTCAAAACGGATGTCGACGCTGCTTTCAGCATAATCGGGAATAACATTGTACATGGTGCCGCCGCGGGCAACGCCGAAATTCAGGCTGGTGCCGAGCGGCAGACGGTCAAAATCGGCGAAGCGGCAGATCCAGTTTGCCATTTCAAGCACGGCGCTCGCGCCGCCGCGGGGATCCACGCCGGAGTGGGCAGACTTGCCGTACATGCGGATGATATAATGTGCGGCGCCCTTGCGGCGCTTGACAAAGCTGCCGTCGCTGCGCCCCGCCTCAAAGCCGAGACAGTAGGTGCTCTTACGGGCCAGCTCACGAAGCCAGCCGCGGGAACTGATAGAACCGACCTCGCTGTCGGAGTTCAACGCGACGCACAATCGCAGCTCAGGCCGCTCACGGAGCAAATTCTGCACCAGTGCAAAGGCCAGCAGTATGCTGGATTTCATATCGGCGCAGCCGGGACCGTACACCTGATCCCCTTTGATGCGAAATGGCCGCTTTTCACTGGTGCCGACAGGAAAAACCGTATCCATGTGGCAGAGGAGCAAAAGATCAATGTCTTCGCTCTCCGGATAATTCCGCACCTCAAGGCAGGGGCCGTAGGCGGGGTCAAACACGTGCTTTTTGACCGTCAGCCCGAGTTGGCTGCACTTGCCGATGAGGAACGATGCGATCTGTCCAATGCCATCGGCAGTTCCGCTGCCGCTGTCGATATTCACCAGATACTCAAGTTCCTGCAAAAACTGCTTTTCTTCGAAAATAACCATGAGCTCTTTAACCTGTTTATTTGGATTTTCCAGTCACTGCAAATTGATCAAAACGCCTGTCGCCACGGCAAAGCAGCCGACCAACGTCCAGATGAGAAACAGCGGCATCATAAACTTGAGCCACTTCTCAAACGGCACGCGCGCAACACCCAACGCAGCCATCAGCACGCCGGAGGTGGGGATAATGCAGTTGGAGAAGCCGTCGCCATACTGATAGGCGAGAACTGCAACCTGTCTCGGAATTTCGAGGATGTCTGCCATCGGAACCATCAGTGGCATAACGATAGCGGCCTGACCGGAGGCGGAGGAGACAAAGAAGTTGAACACCAGGTTCACAAGGAACATGAACACGGCGGCCAGCGTCTTGGGCAGCAGCACCAGCGGCATGGAGATGTAATAAATAATGGTGTGGATGATCTGACCGTCAGTGATGATGACGGAGATCGCGCTGGCAAGGCCGATCAGGAATCCCGCGTAGACCATCTTCTTCACGCCGGAGATAAAGTTCTTGGCAATATCGTTGGCGTTCATCTTGCCGACAAAGCCGGCGGCGACGCAGGTAATGAGCATAATCGCAGCCATATAGTCATAGCCCCAGGCGAACTTGATGCAGCCATACACATACAGGGCAAGGCCGCCGAAGACGAGCAGAATGATGATGACGTCGCGAACGGTAAAGGTATCGTTCACTTCTGCGGAGAGGTTCTCGTCAAACGGATACTCGGAAACCGGCATGATGGAGCGGGAGGGATCTTTGCTGACGCGGACAGCGTAGCGCATAACATAGATGATCGTAATGAGAACGATAATCGCGGTGACAACGACACGGAAACCCATGCCGGATAGAAGCGGCAGCTCGGCCATCTGCTGCGCGATCTGCACAGAGCTGGCAGACATGAACGACGAGTTAAAGCCGGCATACGTGCCGAGATACAGGAACGCCATTGCCGAAACCCTGTCGAGCTTCATGATCTCTGCCACCGCAAGCCCCAGCGGAATAAACGCCACAACCGCGTTGATGAGAACGCCGGTCGCGCCCAGGATGGCAAAGAAGAGCATCACGAGCGGGATAAGAATCAGCGCTTTATTGGCCATCTTGGAAATTAGAATGCGAAGGCCCCGCTGAATGGCGGTCGTTTCCAGTGCGATCTCGATATAGCCGCCGACGAGCATGACGAAGAAGATCATCGTCGCATTATTCTTGAGGCCGGTATAGAACGAGAAGAGCAGATCCTTTAAGCTGGTAGAAGTCCGCTCAACAAAGTGGAAGGAGTTGGGGTCGACCATTGTCTGGCCACTTTCATTGGTGACCGTATCAAATACGCCGGCAGGGATGACATAGGTCATCAGTGCCATAAAGATAACAAGAATTGCTACGATGACATAGGTATCGGGGAGAGCGAAGCCTTTTTTCTTCTTTTCAAGTGAAGTTCCGTTCATAGCAGGATCCTCCTTAATCCTCTTGGGAGAAAGGCAGCATTCGGCGGATATCGTCTTCTCTTAGTTCCTCGAGCTTTTGTCTGCACGCGCGGATGCCGGAATAAAAAGGTTTGCGAAGAGAACTCTGATAATTGCGTGCAAGCAACTGTTCGATGCGAAACATACCGTCTTCGGTGCTGATCTCTTCTCCGCGTAGTAATTTGTTAAAATAATTGATCTGCAAAGGGGAAAAGTCCTCAGAGGCCACCTCCAGGATTTTTCCACTCGAGCGGGTTACCAATAAGGTAACGCTGATCGTGCCGTTATACTTGCTGAAGAGAACTGATTTTTCGGGAAGCCGGGCAAATCCGGTCAGCAGGATCTCTTCAAGATTCAATTCGGCCATTTTTTCCTGATCCATTGTATAAACCCCAAATCATTACTGCATTGCTTGCAAGCACCTATACCGCCCTCATATCGATCACCAGTCTTTCATAATTTCGGGATGGATCGGAAAGAGGGCGTTATTGATGAAAAAAACCCTTTCCCGCAGCACCATACACCGCAAAAATACATGACGGACTTACGCCGCCCAATTTCTACATCCGCGATGTATTTACGTTGCGATAAAAGAGTTTGTTTTATCTGGTAAATACCAAGATGTATTCGATTGTTGTTTTTATTATATCTATCTGTCGTCAAAATGCAATACGCATTTTGCAAAAATGCATAATTTTTGTCGATTATCACAGTTTTTGGCCCTTGAGGCTATGCGCTGTGACTGAAAGCCATGACAACCGATCAAAATCGGGCGCGCGACGTGGTCTCTGCCCCCTGCACTTTCCGGACAAATTCAGTCTCTCTTTCCGCAGATTATACGCCCGCCGACGAGCAAATCAAAACCTCAATCGCCCTGAAGGCAATCCACACAGTTTTGAAAACTGTGCCCCTTCAAATGGCAATCAGCGGAAAGTCGCGTCCTTGTCTCTTTCCTCTGTACACAGCTCAAATATTTCCTTTGTTATAATTGACGGCGGCGCAGACGTCTCACCATAAGATGCCTGGTAAGCGTCAAACCTCCCCGCGTATAAAAAGGTCGCCATCTCAAGGAGCTTTTGTTCACCGAGATGGCGGTCTTTTATATACGATACGAAGAAACCTATTGTAACTTCTGCTTATGAAGGACCCAGCAGTTGTTCTCTTTATTCAATTTGTATGGCAGCCCAAGTATTTGCATCTGACGGTTCACCGTCGACTTTCGACGCGGTGGTGCTTTTCGAACGGAAAATGCTTTTTGATACTCTGCGCTGTCAATCGGGAACCGATTTCTGCATTCCTGACCGTACAGACGCTCAAATTCTTTGTAAAAGTTTTCCCATTCCGCCATCTGTATTTTCTCACCGTCCCAGTGCGAGAGAAAGCCGATGATATCTTCTGATCCTATTTGTCCGAGATAGACTGGCTCGGAATCCTCCATTTTAATCCATGTCAGTACAGTCTTTTCATAACACGCACCTTCTTTATAATGCGCCGCGAGTGTACCGTAAAAATCGCTCAGTTGCTTCAGCTTTTTCTCTGCCAAAAAATTTGGAACCAAATCGCCAGCCTCGTTGATATAAAAAAGACTGTTAATGTCTTTGCGGCCCGCCTCCCACATTTTTGCTAACAAGGCATTTCTCTTATTCAGATTGCATCTATTTACACTATTTACTCTATTGATCGCATTTCGCTTGGCCGCCACGCCATGCCTTAAAGTGTTAATTTTCTGAATTGTCGGCACCTCGACATAAAGGCAAACTCGTTCGCCCTCATCTGTTCTTCTTCGTCCGAGCATCTGCATAAATTCGGTCTGATCGCAAAAGGGAATGACAATGTGCCGCACGCCTTTATCGCTAATATTGACGCCGTTGTCTAAAACCTTTGTTGTAATCAGCACATCTTCGTCATAGCGTTCTTCAGTAGAGAGCGTTTTCCATCGCTTATCCGCCTTATTTTCTGAGGATAGAAAGACCGCTTTGCGGCCTGTTTCTTTTTTAATACGCTGCTGCAGCGCTTTTCCCCGCTGAATAGACGAAACAAAGATTAACCACTTCTCTCCCACAGTTCGATTGATTACCAGCATTAGATCGTCGATACCGCGAAAAAAAGAAGGCGTGTACACGGCACTTTGGTAGTTGTTTTTATACACAATGCAGTGCTCTTTGAATACCACCTTATTCAAATTGGCATCGACGAGGTTGTTCGGTTGAATCTTATCCGCTGCCGCCAGCAGCAATTCCTCCGACCCATCTAACGTGGCCGAAAGGAATATCCATACCGCATCGGGCAATGCGTCCAGAACCGACTTTAGCAACAGGCCTGTTTTTGCATTGAAAAGAGAGTCTTCGATAAAAAAGTGCGCCTCATCAAATACGATGTACGCGTAATCGTTTAGGAACGTCTCAAGTGCCGTAGGATTTAACGAGATTGCTTGATAGTTTATAACGGTCAGGCGGCAAAATGACCCAGGTAAATAGAAGTCAACTTCATCTTTTTTGATTTCTTCTTTACCCTCCAATTTTTGAGCTACCGTATTTCTCATCTGCTGGTTCAGCGCAGACCGATTTGTCAGATATAAAACATTGTAATTGTTCTCTGCTGCAAAGGGAAACAGTTTATTGAGAACAAATGAGCTCTTGCCCGTTCCTGTTGGTGACTCGATGAAAATACGTGATGCTTTTTGATGCCCCTCTACACCGCGCGGCAACCAATTTTTGTAATCCTCTTGAATTCCGTTCACGAGCCAGCGCTCACAAAATGACCTGACTGCCATCTCATCCACCTCTAAAGCCAAAAAAATTGGATTTATTATAATTATAATATATGTGCGCATTCTGTCAATAGATGGATTTCGTGTTGCAAAGCCTCACCCATGTCCGCCGTCCAACCACAAAGCAATCATCAATTCATCTTTGCCTTGTCTCTAACATATTCCACCAGCGCTGTCTTCGGAATTCTCCACACACGGCCATTCCGATAGCCTCTAAGCTTACCGGTGTTTAGGAGCTCGTACATCGCGTTGTAGCCGATTTTCAGGGCTTCGCAGGCCTCTTCAACCGTCAGGATATCATCATATGATTCAAACATTCGTCATCTCTCCTTCACTACGCCGCACTGTATCCGGAGCGGACACAATGCTGGATCAGCCAT
>ERZ773178.1382-NODE-1382-length-25963-cov-4.057859_pt1 | contig 25963 bp, 18 predicted proteins | sample MGYA00580533_ERZ773178 | MGnify/ENA primary metagenome ERZ773178 (study PRJEB29015, sample SAMEA2737859) | human gut metagenome | biome: human gut; feature: human-associated habitat; material: faeces | place: China | collected 2012 ...
ACAGGTGCATGGACAGGAACACTTGCGGCAAGTATTCTTGACCTCGGATTTAAGAAAAGCGTTATAGCCGTTATGTGCGGTGTTGTTATCGCAGGCATTATAATGGGTATCGGTTCGGTACTTGTTGCGAACGGAATCAACTTTATTTTTGCTCCGTAAATAATTTTGGGCAGCACATCGCTGCCCTTATTTTTTGGTGAATTTATAAAATGGAAAAGAAAAATATATATGACGCAATTATAATCGGCGGCGGTGCATCGGGACTTATGTGTGCAATCACAGCAAAGAAACATGACCGTTCAAAGAAAATTGCAATAATCGAAAAAAATGACAGATTAGGCAAAAAGCTGATGTCAACAGGCAATGGCAGATGTAACCTGACAAATCACTGTATATCTCCCGATAAATATGTCGGTTCTTTCAAAAAGCAGAGTAAAAAAATTTTTGAAAGATTCAGCGGTGATGAAATGGCGAATATCTTTAAAAACTTCGGTCTTTTAAGTTTTTACGATAACGAGGGCAGGTATTACCCGATAAGCAAACACGCCGCATCTGTTCTGGATGTTCTGCGCTTACAGGTTGAAACACTTGGAATAGATGTTTTCACAAAACAGAATGTCAATTCTATAAAAAAAGTTTCAAACGGTTTTAAAATTTCGTCTGATGACAGCGAAAAAAAGTACGATTTCATATGTAACAAGCTTGTGATTGCAAACGGTTCAAAAGCCGCACCTAAGCTTGGCGGAAACGCAAGTGCAATTGATTATCTTAAAAATTTCGGTCATAAGGTTGTTTCGTTCTCCCCTGCTTTATGCCCTGTTAAGGTTAAAAGCGATGTTCTGAAAATATTAAAAGGTCTGAGAGTTACGGGCAAGGCACAGTTATACGGTGAACACAGTCGATTAATTAAGGAAGAAACAGGCGAAATTCAATTTACCGAGAATTCGTTGTCGGGAATTTGCGTGTTCAATCTTTCATTGTTTGCAAAACCGAACGACAAAATAGTGCTTGATTTATTGCCCGATTATTCGGAAAATGAGCTGATTAAAATAATCAGACAACATATATCATTGTTTTCTGATTTGCCGTGTGAACAGCTTTTGACAGGGATTTTTCAGAAGAGAATCGGACAGGCAATTCTGAAAATCAGCCGAGTTGATTTGTCAAAGATTTGTTCCAAGCTTTCAAAGGACGAAGTATCAGGAATTTGCAAAACAATAAAATCGATGTCATTTACAGTAAGCGGAAAAGAAGATTTCTCGCACGCACAATGTGCTTTGGGCGGTGTTTTAGGCAAAGAAATTGACGAAAACACTATGATGAGTAAAATTGTGAAAAGTCTTTTTATATGCGGTGAGGCAATTGACCTTTGCGGTGAATGCGGAGGGTTTAATCTTCATTTTGCATTTGCCGGAGGAATTATTGCAGGAGAAAATTTATGATCAGAGTGAACAATATACATTTAAGCCTTGACTACGATGATAAATCGATTCGCAAGGCAGTTGCCCAACAACTGAGGATTGAAGAAAAATCCATAAAAAGCTGTAAGATTTTTCGCAGATCGGTTGACGCAAGAAAAAAGGACAGTATCTACTTTCTTACAACCGTTGACGCTGAACTTAATATCAACGAGGAAAAGGTATGTAAAAAATGCGGTAACGCTCAAATTGCGAGAAAGTATGAATATAATCAGATGAAATTTGGCAATGCGCCCTCCCCCATTGTTGTCGGAGCAGGTCCGGCAGGATTGTTTGCGGCACTTATTCTGGCAAGAAGCGGTGCAAATCCAATTCTTATTGAAAGAGGCCGTGATGTTGACAGGCGAACTGCCGATGTGAACAGGTTCTGGACAAGCGGTCAGCTTGACATAACTTCAAATGTTCAGTTTGGTGAAGGCGGTGCGGGAACATTTTCTGACGGCAAACTGAATTCAGGTACAAAAGATATAAGACAACGCAAGGTGCTTGAAGAATTTGTAAGCCACGGCGCACCCGATGAAATTCTCTATAACGCAAAGCCACATATCGGAACAGATATGCTAAAAGGAACAATAAAAAATATCCGCAACGAGATTATTGAACTCGGCGGAAGGGTTATGTTTGAAACAAAGCTTGTTTCAATGGCTTTTAGTGATAACAAGCTGAAAGCTATAACCGTTGAAACGGCTAACGGCGATGAAATTATAGAAACAAGCAATGTTATTCTTGCAATCGGTCACAGTGCAAGGGATACTTTTGAAATGCTTTATGATTTAAAATTGCCGATTGAGGCAAAGCCTTTCTCGGTAGGAGCAAGGATTGAACATCTTCGTCAAAAAGTTGACAAGGCACAATACGGCAGGTTTGCGGGCGATAAAAAACTCGGCTCGGCAAATTATAAGCTGAGTACACACCTTGATAACGGACGGGGTGTGTATACATTTTGTATGTGTCCGGGAGGCAAGGTTGTCAATGCGTCAAGCGAAGAAAACAGACTTTGCACCAATGGTATGAGTGAATTTGCTCGAGATGCCGAAAATTCAAATTCAGCGTTACTTGTAGGAATAAACCCGGATGATTATGAATCCGACCATCCGCTTGCCGGAATGTATTTACAGAGAAAGCTTGAATCAAAAGCATTCGTTGCCGGCGGTAAAAATTATAATGCACCCATACAAAGAGTTGACGATTTTCTTAATAATAGAAAATCAACTCACCTTGGTGATGTAAAGCCAAGTATCGGTCCGAATTATGAGTTTTCAAATCTGAACGAGATTTTGCCTGAATATATCTGCACTTCTATGGCTCAGGGCATTGTGAAAATGGGCAGAATGTTACACGGATTTGATGACGGTGACGCTGTTTTGACTGGCGTTGAGAGCAGAAGCTCTTCTCCCGTCAGAATAATGAGAAAAACAGATACACTCGAAAGTGTACTTATTGAAGGACTGTATCCGTGCGGTGAAGGTGCAGGCTATGCAGGCGGAATTATCTCCGCCGCAGTTGATGGCATTAAATGTGCCGAAAAAATTATAGAAAAATCGAATAAATAAACCTCCGAAATCAATCGGATTGTGAAACGCCCCCTAAAAGGTCAGAGCAAAAATCTGACTTTTAGGGGGCAATCATTTTTTACAGGCGGTTTATTTTGTATTGTGATTTAAACAAATAACAGTACCGCCCCGACAGTAAAAATCAAAACAGCAAAATGCGCTTGATTGTGCGGGGCGGCTCTTAGATAAACTTATTAAATTTTACTCGGAGTATTTACTCCACTGTCCGTTTGAGTAAATCATATTTACATCGGGGATTTTTAAGTCACCTGTCTGTGCTGAACCGTTATTGAATATAGCATATTCTGCACCATTCGGAAGTTCAAATCTGTATGTGTTATTACCTATACTTTCCATAGCCTTGCCGGGCCAGCTCATATAAGTCGAATCTTTTGAACTCCATACATAGACATTTACTGTTGACCAGTTTTCCGTATTATTGAAATAAACATAATTCTTCGTCTGAATTGAAGTCGGTTCGGTTGTTGGCTCTGTGACATTTGTTGTAGGCTGAGTGGGTGCAACATTTTCTGTGTAAGTACCGCAGTATGAGTCTTCAACAATAAGCTTAACGATATAAGCCTGAATCATAGTTGCGTCTTTTACAGAAATAACAGAATCCTTGTTTACATCAGCCGCAATGAGAGCCTCATCGCTTAAAGTCGATATGCAAGCAATGTATCTTTGAACCTCTGTTGAATCACAGACTGTAATTGTTCCGTTTAAATCAACATCACCGATAAGAATTCTGTTTGAAGGCTCTGTTACCGGCTGAGTTGTAGACGGCTGTGTTGTAGAAGGCTGTGTTGTAGCAGGCTGTGATGTGGTAGGCTGAGTTGTAGACGGCTGTGTTGCGATTGTAGTAGGACGGACTGTCGTGGAAGGAGCTGTTGTCGGCTGAGTGGGTTTTACAGTCGAATAGTTCTGCCAAGAACCGTTGCTGTAAATTTTATTACCGTCTGCAATCCTGAGGTCATCTGTCTGACTGTCACCGTTGTTGAAGATTACATATTTTGCACCGTCAGGCACTTCAATATCAAAAATATTATTACCCTTGTCGGTCATTTTCTTGCCCGGCCATGATGTCATTTCTTTATTATCATCACTCCAGAAATATGCATTGACCTTAGACCACTTGGTTGATGAGTTATCATAAGCAACAACCTTTACGGCATTCGGATCTACTTTTGTATATGTATATGTTTCCGGATCGGATGTTGTCTTGCCGTCGCTTGCTTTTACTGTTACTGTGGTTACAGTATCGTAAGCAAGGTTTGTACCGATTGTAATTTTCTGACCGTTTGTGTAGTTTACAAATGCACCGTCATCAATTGAATACTGAGCATTTTTTGCATTCTTGCAATTGAGCGTAAGTGTGAGCTCATCTGTATTGTAGTTTGTTGAACCTGGTGTTACTGACGCTGAAGGTCCTTCGGGTTCGGCATCATAGACTACTGCTATACCTGATGAACCTATTTTACCTGAAATGGTGCTTGATGTAATTGTAAATGTATTGCCTGAAACAGCGTCTGTGTATGTACCCGGTTTTGCGTAACCGCCGCCGTTTTCTACCGAAACCTCGCCGCTTCCGCTGCCTTTTACGATAACAGCACCGCCGTCTTTACGGGTAATTACAGAACAACCGTCTGACACTGTGTAGTAATCGGCTTTGCCGTCCATTGCATTATGGAACTTATTGATTTGGGCAACCTCACTGCTGGTGAAATGAGTTGAGCCTTTTTCTCCCATTTTGATACTTTCTTTGTTGGTTGAAGAAGGACGGGAAAAATAAAGAGCAGTAACTTTATTACGGCTTGCCGCAACCGCATAGGCACGGTCAATAACATTCTGACTCATTTCATTTGAAAAGCCCCAGTCTTTGTTGTTTGACCATGTATCATGGCTTTCACCCCAATAAAGAAGCTTATCGTTTGAAATGCCTTTTTCACTCCAGTTTCCGCTTGAAGTAGGAGCTTTGCCCGAATTAAACGAATCACGGAGTTCTTTACCGTAGTTACTGTCTGTGACAGAAATATAATCGGTATACTCTTTCATAATGTCTTCATTGCCTGTCGAACGGTCATCGGGACCACCGAGAATTTCGCCGTAGTTATAAAGACCGTACTGTGTTACCGATTTCCAGAAATCGTCGCCCTCGCTCGGAACGCCAATGTGTTTTGCAGCGTCCCAACGAAGTCCGTCAACACCTACCGACTTGAGTTCCTGAACATAGTTGCAGACTTTTTGCTGAACATATGGATTTTCGGTTGCAATGTCCGGCATACCAATCGAGCCGTGTGTTACCTGCCAACGGTTTTTCCAGTCAATACCTCCGCCGAAGGTATGCCAATACTCGGATGGCTTTAAATCGTTGTCTATGTTGTTGTGATCGCCTCTCAAATGGTTAGCGACAACATCGACAATAATCTTAATCCCGTACTTTTCTGCCTCATCACAAAGCGACTGAAGTTCAGCCTTTGTGCCGACACCATTTGTTCCGATACTGAATGAAATTGGCTGATATAACCAATACCAAGTACCTGTTCCGTTTGGCTGTGCCGGAGAAGTCTGTATACTTGTAAATCCGGCTTTTGCAATTTTAGGCAATTCAGCCTTAATATCGTTATAAGTCCAGTCAAAACAATGTAAAATTACACCGTCCTGAATATTATCTTTGAGTTTGTACTTATTAGCCGATACGGTTGGCGAGCTTTCTGCCGCCTGAACACCGAGTGAACCGGATACAAAGGCAGATAGGCTTGCCGACAGGATGCTCACGCTCAATATTGCGCTGAGTATTTTTGATTTTGTTTTCAAATTTTTACACACCTTTCAAATTAATTTCAAAACTCCACTATGTGTCGAATCAGTCGACTGAAACTAATCAAATTAAATCAATTTCAATAGATTTCAGCATAAAGCAAAGTACAATAAAGAGCAGCATAAATGCAATGCATTTTTAAATTAATTGCAAATGTGCATAACATTTGTACAAATTGCTAAAATTCGACAATAATATTAAAGCACCCATAAAAGGTGCCCTAATATGCGACTGTGTCTGTAAGCCGGGTTTTGTCGTGAACAGCCATCTATCTTGGCAGACCGTTACCGAATCTGCTCGATGCCACCTCCTAAGGACACGCCGAGCAAGCGTACAATGTCCTACCACGGTGTTGCTTCAAATAGGGTTTACACGGCAGAGCAGTCTCCTGCCCTCCGGTGAGCTCTTACCTCACCTTTCCATCCTTACCATATAATGGCGGTAATTTTCTGTTGCACTATCCCTGGAGTCGCCTCCGGCGGCCGTTAGCCGTTATTATTGCTCTGTGAAGCCCGGACTTTCCTCGCACAGTACCTTTCGGCAGCTGCTCGCAGCTGTTCAACACACTCGCACATTTATTTTATACCTTTTTTGTACAAAAGTCAAATGAATTTTGTGATTTTTACTTGATATAACGGCTTTTTAGGGGTATAATGAGAGGGAATTAATTATAAGGAGTTACCGATATGGATATCAGAAAAGAATCACTCAAAAAACACTATGAGTGGAACGGTAAGATTGAAGTTGTTTCAAGAGTTCCGATTAACTCGGCTGAAGACCTCTCTCTTGCCTATACTCCGGGTGTTGCAGAACCGTGTCTTGAAATTCAGAAGGACTATGACAAGTCTTTTGAACTCACAAGAAGAAACAACCTTGTTGCCGTTGTAACCGACGGTACAGCTGTTCTCGGTCTTGGTGACATAGGTCCTGAGGCAGGTATGCCTGTTATGGAGGGCAAATGTGCGCTTTTTAAGGAATTCGGCGATGTTGACGCATTTCCTATTTGCGTAAGAAGTAAGGATGTTGACGAAATTGTAAACGCAATTTACCTTATCAGCGGTTCATTCGGCGGAATCAATCTTGAGGATATTGCCGCTCCGAGATGCTTTGAAATTGAAAAGAAGCTCAAAGAGAAGTGCGATATTCCGATTTTCCACGATGACCAGCACGGTACTGCCGTTATTGTTGCCGCAGGTCTTATCAACTCACTCAAGCTTGTTCACAAAAAGCTTGACGAAATCAAGGTTGTTATGAACGGTGCAGGTGCGGCAGGTATTGCAATTGCAAAACACCTTCTTAATATGGGTGTAAAGGACATTACACTTTGCGACAGTAAGGGTATTATCTGCAAGGGTGATCCGAGACTTAACGCTGTTAAGCAGGAAATGGCTGAAATTACTAACCTTTCTCACCTTGAGGGTTCGATTGCAGATGCAATGAAAGGTGCTGATGTATTCCTCGGAATTTCTGCTGCAGGTTGCGTAAGCGAAGAAATGGTTAAGTCAATGGCTAAGGATCCTATTCTTTTTGCTATGGCTAATCCGACTCCCGAGATTATGCCTGACATTGCTAAAAAGGCAGGTGCGGCTGTTGTAGGTACAGGCAGAAGTGACTTTCCTAACCAGATTAATAATGTACTTGCTTTTCCGGGTATTTTCAGAGGTGCTCTCGACTGCCGTGCAAGCGATATTAACGAAGAAATGAAAGTTGCAGCATCTTTTGCAATTGCTTCACTCGTGAGCGATGAAGAACTTAATGCAGATTATATTCTTCCCGAGGCATTTGACAAGAGAATCGGCAAAACTGTTGCTGAGGCTGTTAAGAAGGCTGCAATTGAATCAGGCGTTGCAAGAATCTGATAAAGATTTGCAAATAAATATTTTAAGAGAAAGAAAAAGAGGAAAACAATGAAAAAGACAGTTACTTTATTGGTACTGATTTCAATGCTGTTCTCCACTGTTTTTCTGTTCACCGGATGCGGTGATTCATCGGTTAAGGAAATTAAGACCGCCGATGATATCAAAGGAGCGTCCGTAGGTGTTCAGACAGGTACAACCGGCGATACTTTTGTATCAGACTATGAGGCTGACGGCACCAAGGTTATGCGTTACAGCAAGGGTGCCGACGCAATCGTAGCTCTTACACAGAATAAAATCGACTGTGTTGTAATTGACAGTGAACCGGCAAAGGAATTTGTAAAAGCAAATGCAGGACTAAAAATTCTTGATGAACCTTTTGCGGAAGAGCAGTATGCAATCTGCATTTCAAAGGAAAATCATGAACTCACCGAAAAAATCGACAAAGCTCTTGCAGAGCTTAAAGACGAGGGCGTTCTGGACAAAATCAAAAGCTATTACATAGAGGGTAATACTGATACCGTACCCTATGAATCACCTAAGGATATCAAGTATGACGGTGAACTTCATATGGCTACGAACGCTGCTTTTCCACCGTATGAATATGTTGAGGGCGGTGAAATTGTCGGTCTTGATCCGATGATGGCTACAGCAATCTGTGACAAGCTCGGTAAAAAACTTGTTATTGATGATATGGAATTTGATTCTGTTATCACTGCTGTTCAGACCGGCAAAGACGATTTCGGTATGGCGGGTATGACCGACACACCGGAAAGAAGAAAAAATATCGACTTTTCAACTTCATATGCAAACACAACTCAGGTTATTATCGTAAACGACAGTGCATCGGGCAGTTTGTTCGGCAATCTCGGCGAAAGCTTTAAAAACACATTCATCACAGATAACAGATGGCAGCAGCTTTTAAGCGGTTTGCTTGTAACCCTCGAAATTACATTGTTTGCAGGTATTATCGGTGTTATTATCGGTTTTGTCATTGCTCTTGTAAGAGCTACTCACGATATTCAGCTTGACAAGAGAAAATGCAGGAGCTTCGGTGATTGTGTTCTGAAATTCTTTAATGCGATTTGCAATATCTACATTACTGTTATCAGAGGCACACCTGTTGTAGTTCAGTTGATGATTATGTATTACATTATTCTTGCATCTGTAAGAAACGGTATCTTTGCCGCAATCATTGCATTTGGTATGAACTCTGCCGCTTATGTTGCAGAAATTGTTCGTTCGGGCATTATGGCTGTTGACATCGGTCAGACTGAGGCAAGCCGTTCACTCGGTTTTAACAACAGACAGACAATGACAATGGTCGTTCTTCCGCAGGCAATTAAAAATGTTCTTCCTGCACTCGGCAACGAAATTATTACACTTCTCAAAGAAACTTCGGTTGCAGGTTATGTTGCACTTGCAGATATCACATATATTGGTAATATGATTCGTTCAAGAACTTACGAGGCATTCTTCCCGCTTATTACGGTTGCATTGATTTACCTTGTAATTGTACTTGTGCTTTCGTACATCCTCAGAAGATTTGAAAGGAGATTGAAAAAGAGTGAAAGATAACGCATTAATCTCCGTAAGAGGACTTGAAAAATCATTTGGTAAGGATATTCAGGTTCTTAAAGGTATTGATATTGACATTTTTAAAGGCGATGTAGTTGTTGTTCTCGGTCCTTCAGGCTCGGGTAAATCGACTTTTCTCCGTTGCCTTAACAGACTTGAAGAACCGACAGGCGGTCACATTTTCTTTGAGGGTACCGATATTACGGATCCAAAGGTTAATATAAATGTTCACCGTCAAAAAATGGGAATGGTGTTCCAGCAGTTTAACCTTTTCCCCCACAAGACTGTTATTGACAACCTTACAATGGCTCCTGTCAAGCTTCTTGGCAAGAGCAAAGATGAGGCTAAAAAAGACGCTATGGATCTTTTGGAGCGTGTAGGACTTGCCGAAAAGGCAAACGCATATCCGAACCAGCTTTCAGGCGGTCAGAAACAGCGTATTGCAATTGTAAGAGCACTTGCTATGAATCCCGATGTTCTCCTTTTTGACGAGCCGACATCTGCACTTGACCCCGAAATGGTCGGCGAAGTTCTTGATGTTATGAAAGAACTTGCCAAGGCAGGTATGACAATGGTTGTTGTTACTCACGAAATCGGCTTTGCAAAGGAAGTTGCAACCGATGTTGTATTTATTGACGACGGTGTTATCAAAGAAAAGAACAATCCGCAGGAGTTCTTCAATAATCCGCAGGACGACCGTTTAAAGGAATTTTTATCAAAGGTTCTTTAATTTTAAACAAAAATCAGAGGATTTCAGTTTTCGCTGAAATCCTCCTTTTTAATTACTTATTTATTTGATTACCGTAAATATATTCTTTGGCTTTTGATATGAGTATTGATTTTTTGTTTGGAACATTTGCATCTACTACAAGCATTAGCAGATAATCGAGAATATTTCCGACATCTCTTCCCTCTTTTACGCCAAGGTTTAAAACATCTTTACCGTTGATATCAAGCTGACTCAGCTTAAAACATTCGTTATCTTTGATTATTTCATTAAAATGTGTTTTAGCCGTTTCAAGATATCCGAGTTTTTCTTCTCGCTGATATTCAGACTGGGCAGATATATCGGCGTATTCGACCTCTAACAACTGCTTTGTAAGATCTGTACCGAGTACATTCATAACCTTTTTCATAAGCTTTTTACTGCCGTTAAAACGGACATCATGATATTCAATCAGCAGAAGAGTTTTGTTAATAAAATCAGACGGTAATCTTAGTCTGTGCAGAATTCTGTCTGCAATTTTTTTACTTTCAAGCTGATGTCCCTGAAAATGCGATTGACCGCTGTTGTCGGTGGTTTTAACAGAAGGCTTGCCGATGTCATGCAGAAGCATTGTCATACGAAGTATGGAATTCGGTTCAATTGTGCCGAGTGCAGTCAGTGTATGTTGCCATAAATCATACGAATGATGAATGTTGTTCTGATTGAAATTAAACATAACGGTAATTTCAGGGATAATAACAGCAATCGTTTCTCGGTAAGCGTCAAGAATTTTTACGGCATCCTTACCGCAGATGAGCTTTAGAAATTCCGAAATCACACGCTCTGTTGCAATGTTTTTTAGCAAGTCTGCATTTTTAAATATAGACTTTGATGTGTTCTCTTCAATTGAAAATCCGTAAACAGAGGCAAAGCGTAATGCCCGCAAGATTCGCAGAGCATCCTCGTTAAAGCGTGTATCGGGATTTCCGACACAACGGATAATTTTATCTTTAAGGTCATTTTTACCGCCGTATGGATCGACAAGACCGTATTCAGCGTTATATGCCATTGCATTTACCGTAAAGTCACGGCGTTGCAAATCTTCGTTTATGTTTCGTGTAAAGCTTACGCTGTCCGGATGACGGTTATCGGAATAATCACCGTCAATACGGTAGGTTGTGATTTCATAGACTTCACCGCCGCATACAACGGAAATTGTGCCGTGTTTGATACCAGTATCAAAAGTATGATAAGCCTCAAAGCATTTTTTTGTCTGCTCGGGCAAAGCGTTTGTACAAATATCTGTATCATGCGGAGTCAAACCGAGAAGATAATCACGAACACAACCGCCCACTATAAAAGCCTCATAGCCTTGATTATTCAGTTGTCTGATTAATTTTTCAGCGTTTTTGTTTATTTGCATTTCTTTTTGCAGTCAGTTTAAGATGACTTTCCTTTTTGAATTTTTCTATATAGTGCTGTGCTATATTGTAGAGTATATTAAATACAACAAATGTGCCTACAGCAAAGATTACAAGCAATATAATGTTTTCAAATGTAAGCGGTGCAAGTGAGAACAATCCGCCGAAGAAGATTGAACCGATTATTATTCCCGCGGAACATCCGATGACCATAACGGCTCTGAGCGGATTGAACGGGATTGATAATCTGATTACAAGCAGCATACATGAAAATGCAGTAAGATATACGCAGAGAGTTGAAAACTGTGCCTGTGGCATATCTGTCATATACTTTAAAATTGCGAGTAATATTGTATCTGCCGAAATACAAAAAGCTGTGGGGAGTGATCTTGCTATTATATTTACGGTGAAATTACCTTTTACTATATCTTTATTCGGTTGAAGTGCGAGAACAAATGATGGCAATCCAACCGTTAATGCACCGACAAGCGTAAGCTGTATCGGTTCAAAGGGATATCCTGTGCGGAAGAATATGAAGAAAATTGAAAGTATAACCGAATAAATCGTCTTAACAAGATAGAGTGCAGAGCTTCGTTCAAGGTTATTGATTGTTCGTCTGCCCTCTGCCACAACGCTCGGCATTGCGCCAAAGTCATTATTGACAAGTACAAGCTGTGACACATTTCGTGCGGCATCACTGCCCGACGCCATAGCTACGGAGCAATCCGCCTCTTTGAGTGCGAGAACATCATTTACTCCGTCACCTGTCATAGCAACCGAATGTCCGTGCTTTTTAAGAGCAACCACAAGCTTTTTCTTTTGAGCCGGAGTTACTCTGCCAAACACATTACAACGCTCTGCCGCATCTTCAAGCTCTTTATCTGTTGTCACGGTTGACATATCAATTGCATTTTCTGCACCCTCGATCCCTGTATCAATTGCAATATTTTTAACAGTTTTAACGCTGTCGCCTGAAATTACCTTTAAGGTGACACCCTGTTCCTTAAAATATTTTACCGTTTCATTTACATTATCACGAAGTTTATCCTTGATAAGAATGAGTGCAAGTGGTTTTAAATCATCAGGCAATGAGTCTTTGTCCGGTTCACTATCGCTTTCGGCAAGAACAAGGATTCTGACGGTTTGATTTATCTTTTCAATCTCAGAATACACCTCGGAATACTTTTCTCTGCTTTTTAAAATACATTCAGTCGCACCGACTATGTAGGTCTTGCCGTTTTCAAATGAACCGCCCGACCATTTTGTTTCGGACGAAAAATCGCAGAATTTACTGCACTCATACGGTGAAACGGAATCCGAATAGTCACGCAGTGCATACAAAGTTGCGTTCAGTTCATCGGATGCTTTTACAATTGAAGAAAGTGCTTTCTTGATTCTATTTTCATCAGCCCCAAACGGAATGACACCTGTTACCGTCATTTCGTCTGTTGTAAGCGTTCCCGTTTTATCAAGGCAAAGCACATCAACTCTTGCAAGTGTTTCAATGCAATACATCTCTTGTACAAGAACCTTTTTAGATGAAAGCCTGATAATTGATACCGCAAGAACAGAACTTGTAAGAAGAATCATTCCCTTTGGAATCATACCGACAAGCGACGCAACAGTGCTGATTACAGCAGACTGCAATGTTGCATCGGGCAGGGTGAATTGTCGAATAAAAAATGCAATGCCGATTGGGAAAAGTACAAATGTACAGATTTTGATAATGAAATTGAATGACTCCATAATCTGAGAATTTACTTTTTTAATATATTTGGCTTCGTTATTTATCTTAGCGGCATAGCAATCGGCTCCGACCTCTACAGCCTGAGCATAGCATTTTCCTGCCGCAATAAAACTGCCTGAAAGAAGTTCATCTCCGACATTTTTTTCAATGAGATTTGATTCGCCTGTAAGCAAACTTTCGTTGACTCTGCAGTTGCCGTCACATACAATGCAGTCGGCAGGAATCTGGCTTCCTCTTGAAAGCACAAGAATATCGTCAAGAACAATCTCATCTTTACTTATTTCTGCAATTTTACCGTTTCTGAGAACATTGATTTTTTTCTCAGACAAAATAGTCAGCTTGTCAACGCTTATTTTGGAACGAATTTCCTGAACTATACCTATAATTATATTTGCGATAACAACACCGATAAAAAGCATATTCTTGTGTGAACCCACAAAAATCAATGCCGCAAGCAAAATTACATTTATAAGATTGAAAAGCGTAAAAATGTTATCACAAAATATTCTTTTGATTGATTTGGTTTTAATATTAGTTGAAATATTTACCTTTCCTTCATCTATACGCTTTTGAACTTCGGAATCGGTAAGACCGACAAGATTAGAATTTGTGTTTTCCATATATACCTCATAATAAGAAAATGATATAATTTCAGAAAATAATTTACAATGCACGGCTGTTTATCGCCTTTTCGGAAAATCCTCTGCCAGTAACATTTTTAATATTTTCATCAACGCACTAATCTATATTATAAATGCAAATCATAATAAAGGCAACGGAAAGAAGGTGAATTTTTTGCGAAAATTTAAAGAAATTATATCAGTTGCCCTGATTTTCACATTATTATTTACTGTTTCGACTTTTTCGCCTTATGCCGCTGATGATAAAAATGAGGTTTACATTGGCGGTGAGGCTTTCGGAGTTAAATTTTATGCTAACGGAGCAATGATAATCAAGCTTGAAAGCTACTATGACGGTGAAAAATATGTTTGCCCCGCAAAAGACGGCGGACTTAAAGTAAACGATATTATAAAGAAAGTAAATAATACAAAAATCAGCACAAATGAAGAATTAAAGTCTGAAATTGAAAAATCAAACGGCAATGAAATTACTGTTGAAATTGATAGAAACGGCAAAATCGAAAATAAAACCGTTTTGCCGATTAAAAATACCGTGGGAGTATATCTCCTCGGTGCGTGGGTTCGTGACAGCTGTGCAGGCATCGGAACTATGACCTATTATGATGACAGCAATAATTATTTTGCCGCACTCGGTCATGGAATATGCGACTGTGACACGGCTGCTTTGTTACCGTTAAAATCGGGAGAAGCGGTTCGGGCTGAAATCAGCGGCATTGAAAAAAGCGTCTGCGGTAAAGCCGGCAGTTTCTGCGGATATTTTACCGATGTAAAGTTTGGTAATTTGAGCGTAAACTCTCCTTTAGGAATTTTCGGAGATTTATCGAGTGAAAATTATAAAAGAAACAAGAAATATCTGATTACAAATGACGATGAGGTGAAAACAGGAAAGGCTGTTATGGTAACAACGCCTGTCGGAGATACGCCGCAGGAATATGATATTGAAATCAAAAGAATATGCAACCGTGATATGACATCAAATGAAAATTTTGTCATAAAAATAACCGACAGTAGATTGCTCGAAAATTGCGGCGGTATTGTACAGGGTATGAGCGGCAGTCCGATAGTCCAAAACGGCAAAATTGTGGGTGCCGTTACTCATGTTTTTCTCAACAATCCGAGAGAAGGCTACGGCGTTTTCGCACAATATATGGCAGAATGTTACAATAATCAGCACTAAATATATGATGGATTGTTCATTTTTGATTTAGTAACGCAAAATATAAAACTTTTTTCTCAATTTTTTAAAAAAGTTTTATGGAAGGTATTGCCAACTTTACCATTTTGTGGTAATATTAGTACAACAAAAATTACTGGGGGAAATCACAATGAACAACAAAATAAAACTAATCGTAACCGATGACGCTTCCGAATTTACGCAGGAAAATCTTAATATCTTACAAAGTAAGAATATTTCCGTTATTTTCTGTGCAAAAGACGGAGAAGAATTGTGCGATAAAATTAAAAGAGAAAGCCCTGATGTTGTACTGATGGATTCATTTATGACAAGGCTTGACGCAATCGGTGTTATGAGAAGCATTACACGGGAAAGCACGAAAGTACCTGTGTTTATGGTATATTCGTCATTCCACAGCACTGTTCTTGAGCGTGAAATTATGAATTCGGGCGCATCATATTTTGTGTTGAAGCCGTATAACATTTCCGAATTAAGCACCATTATCAGCGATTTATCGGATTTGAGCAAGAAAAACAATTTTGGCAGAGGCAGAGTTATTGACGCTTTCGGAATTGAAATGAAAGTGACCGATATTCTCCATGAAATAGGAGTTCCGGCTCACATCAAAGGCTATCACTATCTGCGTGATTCAATCATTATGTCTGTTGAGCATCCTGAAATTATCAATGCCGTGACAAAACAGCTCTATCCGTCGGTTGCCAAAAAGTATGAAACAACTTCTTCACGGGTTGAAAGAGCTATAAGACACGCAATTGAGGTTGCATGGGATCGAGGTGACATTGATGTTCTGAACTCATATTTCGGATATACAATTCACAACGACAGAGGTAAGCCAACAAACAGCGAATTCATTGCCATGATTTCTGACAAATTAAGACTGCAGATTAAAAATGCAGGCTGAAAAAAAGAGCCGCTCGTAATGAGTGGCTCTTAATATATTATTTAGTTTTGCCGATATCGTGTCTGTAATGAGCGCCTTCAAAGGAAATTTTTTCTACTGCGGCATATGCCTTTTTAAGTGCCTCATCAAGTGTATCCGCTGTTGCAGTAACACCGAGAACTCGACCGCCGTTAGTATAGAACTTTCCGTTTTCGTACTTAGTGCCGGCATGATAAACGATTGCACCATCGACACCGCCGTTATCATTAAGACCGAACATCTCTATACCCTTTTTATATGAAACAGGATATCCGCCGCTTGCCATAACAACACAAGCCGCAGCACCGTTGTCCCATTCAATGTCAAGGTCGGAAAGTTTTTCGTCAATAACAGCCTCGCAGATATCTACAAGGTCAGTTTTAAGTCTTGGAAGAACAACCTGAGCCTCAGGATCGCCGAAACGCGCATTGTATTCAATAACCTTTGGACCGTTCGGTGTAATCATAAGTCCAAAGTACAGACAGCCCTTAAAAGGTCTGCCCTCTTTATTCATCGCCTCAATTGTAGGGATAAAGATTGTATCCATACATTCCTTAGCAATCTCATCAGTATAATACGGGTTCGGGCTGATTGTGCCCATACCGCCTGTGTTAAGACCTTCGTCATTATCAAAAGCACGCTTGTGGTCTTTTGAGCTGACCATAGGTTTTACGCACTTACCGTCTGTAAATGCAAGAACAGAAACCTCGGGACCTGTAAGAAACTCTTCTATAACGATATTGTTACCTGAATCGCCAAACTTCTTGTCCTCCATAATTTCTTTGACTGCTTCAATTGCCTCATCAACAGATTGAGCAATAATTACACCCTTGCCGAGTGCAAGACCGTCAGCCTTTACAACAACAGGAGCGGTATTTTCGTTCTTTATATAGTCAATTGCTTTCTGAGCGTCATTGAATACTTCATACTTTGCAGTAGGTATGCCGTATTTCTTCATAAGATTTTTTGAGAAAACCTTTGACGCCTCAATAATAGCGGCATTTGCATTAGGACCGAATGCTCTGATTCCGGCCTCCTGCATAGCGTCAACCATACCGTCAGCAAGCGGATCATCAGGAGCTACAAAAACGAGGTCAATTGCATTGTCCTTTGCAAACTTAACCATATTTTCTTTATCCATAACTCCGATATTAACAAGCTCGGCATCTCTTGAAATACCGCCGTTGCCGGGAGCGCAATAAAGCTTTGTGCATTTGGGACTTTCAAGAAGCTTTTTAATTAAAGCGTGCTCTCTGCCGCCCGAACCAATCATTAAAATTTTCATAATCGCACCTCTATCAGTGATGGAAAAGACGAATACCCGTAAATGACATTGTCATATTGTACTTATTGCAGGTTTCAATAACATTATCATCACGAATTGAACCGCCGGGCTGTGCAACAAATTTAACACCTGAACGCTTTGCTCTTTCAATGTTGTCACCGAATGGGAAGAATGCGTCAGAACCGAGTGAAACACCGTCAAATGTTGCAAGCCAAGCCTTTTTCTCTTCCTTTGTAAGAGGTTCTGGCTTAGTTTTGAAGAACTGCTGCCATATACCGTCAGCAAGCACATCCTCATAATCATCAGAGATGTAAACATCAATAGTGTTATCTCTGTCAGGACGGCGGATGTTGTCAACAAACGGAAGGTTCATAACCTTCGGATGCTGTCTGAGATACCAGATATCAGCCTTATTGCCTGCAAGTCTTGTGCAGTGAATTCTCGACTGCTGACCTGCGCCTACACCGATTGCCTGACCGCCCTTTGCGTAGCAAACAGAATTAGACTGAGTATATTTAAGAGTAATAAGAGCAACAAGAAGGTCACGCTTAGCTTCCTCTGTAAAATTCTTATTATCTGTTACAATGTTCTGAAGGAGCATTTCTTCGTCAATTTTGAGTTCATTTCTGCCCTGTTCAAATGTAATGCCGAAAACATCCTTATGCTCAATAGGAGCAGGAACATAGTTCGGGTCAATTTTTACGACATTATAGTTGCCTTTCTTTTTTGACTTGAGGACTTCAAGAGCCTCGGGAGTATAGTCAGGAGCAATAATACCGTCAGAAACCTCTCTCTTGAGGAGGATTGCAGTCTGAACATCGCAAGTATCGGAAAGAGCCACCCAGTCACCGTATGACGACATTCTGTCTGCACCTCTTGCCATTGCATATGCGCTTGCAATCGGAGAAAGTTCAAGGTCATCTACAAAGTAGATTTTCTTGAGTGTGTCAGAAAGCTCAGTTGCAACTGCCGCACCGGCAGGACTTACATGCTTAAATGATGCAGCCGCAGGAAGACCTGTTGCCGCTTTGAGTTCCTTTACGAGCTGCCATGAGTTAAATGCATCAAGAAAGTTGATATAACCGGGTTTGCCGTTGAGAACCTCAACAGGAAGATCTTTGCCGTCCTGCATGAAAATTCTTGAAGGCTTCTGATTCGGGTTACAGCCGTATTTTAAAGCAAGTTCGTTCATTGGATTCATCCTTTCCGAAAAATAAATTAGTTGTTTTTATTGATAATTCTTGACTCTGCCTTATTTGAAGCAATGTCAATATAGCGTACAAAAAGTGAAACCTTGTTATCCTCATTGAGAGAATTCCAGATTTTCTCGGCAAATGTGTCAATATCATCGTTACCGATTTCTACGAGTGTAGGCTCACCCTCAAAGCTCGGAAGCGGATTGCCGTCACTCATATATGTGTGAATGAATCTGCCAAGACCTTTTATCGGCTTGTCATATGTAAATGTGTATCTTTCGCAGCAATCGGGATTGCCGTCTGCACTTTTGAGAATTGACATTGCATAGTTCATCTTGCCGTTTTCACACTCAACAATACCTGAAATTCGTGGAGTGTAGTTAGGACCGTCAGGCTCAAATTCTCTTGTTGTGAGTGACTGTTCAAATGTCTGACCTTCATTCATAAGGTCATAAACAGTATCTGTCTGGTCACCGTTAGTAACGATAGTTTTGTTGCCGAGAACTCTTACGGGAGAATAGATGATAAGTGACGGATCAACAAGCTTTGACGGATCAAAAGCCTGAGTTTTGATGCCGTCCTCGGTTTCTGCAAACACTCTGTTTCTGCTGTTTTCGCTTCTGCCCATAATGAAGTATGCAATAACAGCCTTTGAGCCGTCTGCACTTTTGCCGATTACAATGCCTCTGCCCGGATATGAAGTTGAAGCAATGTCATTGTAAAGTGATACAGGTTTCATATTTTTCCTCCGTTAGTCAAGAATTTCGGTTTTATTGTCTTTTACTATAATTTTATCTTCGCAGAAAAGCGAAACCGCCCTTGGAAGAATCTTCCATTCAGCCTGTTCCATAACTCTTTTCTGAAGAATTTCGGGTGTGTCGCCGTTCTGAATTTCAACGGCTTTCTGAATGATAATGGGACCGCCGTCGCACACTTCGTTTACAAAATGTGCGGTAGCACCCGTTACCTTGACGCCTCTGTTAAGAGCCTCCTCATGAACTCTGAGTCCGTAATAGCCCTCGCCGCAGAATGACGGAATAAGCGACGGATGGATATTGATTATTCTGTTTTCAAAAGCAGAAATAAACTGCTTTCCGAGAATAGTCATAAATCCCGCAAGAACAACAAGGTCAACATCCTTGGATTTCAAAAGCTCGGTTACGGCAGAATCATACTCATCAAATTCATCATAGTCTTTTCTTCTGATAACCTCAGTTGCAATCGAATTGTTTTTTGCTCTTTCAAGTGCATAAGCGTTTGGATTTGAGGACACAACAAGAGAGATTTTTCCGTTTTTAATCTCTCCCCTGTTCTGAGCGTCAATAAGTGCCTGAAGATTTGTGCCGCCGCCCGACACAAGAACTGCAATATTTTTCATTATTCAAACACTACTCCGTCATTACCGCTGATTACTTCACCGAGTACAACAGCATCTTCACCGTTAGCCGCAAGAACCTCGAGAGCCTTGTCTGCATCTTCCTTGGCAACGGCGATTATCATACCTACACCCATATTGAATGTGTTGAACATATCGTGCTCGGGGATATTACCTACTCTCTGCATAAGCTTGAAAATAGGAAGAACAGGAATATTGTCCTTTTTGATTTTGGCTGAAAGACCGTCTGTAAGCATACGGGGAATGTTTTCATAGAAGCCGCCGCCCGTGATGTGTGAAACAGCCTTTACATCAACCTTATCCATAAGAGCAAGAAGAGGCTTTACATAAATTTTTGTAGGAGTGAGCAATGTTTCACCGAGAGTTTTGTCAAGCTCAGGATACTCGGCATTGATTGTTTCCTCGTTGATATCAAAGATTTTTCTGACAAGCGAAAAACCGTTTGAGTGAACGCCTGAAGAACGGAGTCCTAAAAGTACATCACCCTCACAAAGCTTTGAACCGTCAATCATCTTTGGCTTGTCTGCAATGCCAACACTGAAACCTGCAACATCATATTCGTCAACAGGCATAAGACCCGGATGCTCTGCTGTTTCTCCGCCGATAAGAGCACAGCCGGACTGAACACAGCCTTCTGCAATACCTGATACAATTTCAGCTACCTTTTCGGGATAGTTCTTGCCGATTGCGATATAATCGAGGAAGAAAAGAGGTTTTGCTCCACAGCAAATTACATCGTTTACGCACATTGCAACTGCGTCAATACCGATTGTGTCATGCTTGTCAAGAAGAAAAGCAAGCTTGATTTTTGTGCCTACACCGTCAGTACCGCTGACAAGTACAGGCTCTTCCATATCTTTGAAATCAGGGGCAAAAAGTCCGCCGAAACCGCCGATGCCTGAAATAACACCGTCAATTTTTGTGCGTGCCACATGCTTTTTCATAAGCTCTACAGACTTATAGCCTGCTGTTACATCAACACCTGCCGCTTTGTAGCTTTCGGAAAAGCTGTTGTTCATTGTAATCACTCCGTCACTTTCTGTTAATTTTTTTAGCGTATTTATCTACAAAGATTGTTCTCGGAATTTCAGCGTCATAGCTACCCGTGAAACAACCGTCACAGAATTCTATATTTGCACCCTCAGCAATTTTTCTGAGACTGTTTATACTGAGATAACCAAGTGAATCTGCACCGATATATTCACAGATTTCACCTGTTGTCAACTTGTTTGCAATAAGACTTTCTTTATCGTGAATGTCCACACCAAAGTAGCACGGACATACAAACGGCGGTGAGCTGATGAGCATATGCACCTCGGCAGCTCCTGCCTCACGCATAAGACGAACAATATGCTTTGAGGTTTCACCTCTGACGATTGAGTCGTCAATAATAACAACTCTCTTGCCTTTAACATTAGCCTTCAAAGCGGTAAGTCTTGTTCTGAGAAGTCTTTTCTTTTTATCTTTACCCGAACCTACTGTTCTGCCGATATATTTGTTTTTGACAAAACCTGTGCTGAACGGGATACCCGAAGCCTTTGCGTAACCCTGTGCGGCAATAAGTCCCGAATCGGGAACACCGCACACCATATCTGCGTCAATCGGGAACTCGTCATAAAGAAGTTCACCGGCTCTGAATCTTGCATTATGTACGCAGACACCGTTGATTACGCTGTCCGGTCTTGCAATATAAACATATTCAAAAAGGCAGAAAGATGTTTTATCGGGCAAAAGCTTTAATTTGTAGCTGTGAAAGCCTTCTTCGTCAACTACTACCATTTCGCCCGGCTCAACATCACGGACAAATTCACCGCCAAGACTGTCGATAACACAGCTTTCGGAGGTGAAAATCCAGCTGTTTTTGAGTTTGCCGATACAGAGTGGACGGAATCCGTGCATATCACGAAAGCCGATAAGACGGCTCGGTGCGCAAATTACAGTTGAGTAAGCGCCCTTGAGCTTTCTCATTGAAGAAAGAACAGCATCTTCAAGCGTGTCTGTTACACATCTTTCGGTTGCAATAACATAAGCCATAATTTCAGCATTGGAATTGGACTGAAAAACAGCACCGCCTGTTTCAAGCTCCTGCCTTATTTCATTGAAGTTTGTAATTGAGCCGTTGCTTGCAATACCGATTGAACCCTGAATATATCGCATAACAAGCGGTTGGTTAGATGCACGGTCGAGTGATTCCGATGAAGTATAACGGACATGACCAACTGCAATCTTACCGTTTGGAAGTTTTTCAAGTGCTTTGGGCGTAAAAATCTCGGACACCATACCGAGTTCCTTGACAGTTGTAAATTCACCGTCTTTATTCACGGTGATACCTGCACTCTGTTGTCCCCTGTGCTGAAGGCTGAAGAGTGCGTCATTTGCGGCGGCAACAACATCGATATCGTCATCATTACGGTAAATACCGAACACACCGCACTCGTCATTTACTTTGTCAAGTTTTGTGTCAATATCTACATAGTTCTTAATCAAAGCTCTGCCACCTTAGCCTGCATTGCCTTGTCTTTTTCGGCAACGCCTTTTTCCATATCAGCTTTCATATTTTCAAGCTTCTCTGCAAGAGAATCGTCGGAAAGCGCGAGCATTTCAACGGCAAGAATTGCAGCGTTAGCCGCACCGTCAACTGCTACTGTTGCAACCGGAATTCCTGTAGGCATCATAACTGTTGCGAGAAGAGCATCCATACCGTCAAGCTGAGCCGACTTGCATGGGATTCCTATCACAGGAAGGGTTGTTTTTGCCGCAAGGACACCTGCGAGATGTGCCGCCATACCTGCTGCGGCAATGATTACGCCAAAACCGTTCTTTTTAGCCTCTGCCGAAAACTTAATTGCCGCATCGGGAGTACGGTGTGCGCTCATTACATGAACCTCATACTCTACGCCAAATTCTTTGAGTTTACTGACAGCCTTTGATACTACGGGGAAATCACTGTCGGAGCCCATAATAATTGCAACCTTTTTCATAATTACTCATAGCCTTTCCGCCCACTTGATAAATTGCCGCAAAAACCGTGCCGTGGGCAGACAAAGTCAGGACAAATATGCCAATTTATGCTTTGAATCGACATAAATAAAGCATTACTAATTAATTATATAAAAAAATCGGTTAAAATTCAATAGTCAGGCGAAATTATTTTTAAAATACCGCCAAAAAGCAAAAAGTGACTGTGCAAAGCATAGCCACTTCATGATATTAATTAATCTCGGAAACATCTTTTCCCTGTTCGATTTTCATGCCGTTATCGGGATCTGTAGCATCAAGATACGGTCTTTCGTTGGAAATTATGCCCTCGGTTGTAACTCCCGCCTCTGCAGCCTTTTTCATACCCGGAAAAAGAAATTCCATCTTTTCATTATCGAATTTTTCATCGAGATATTCTTCAAAGCTGTTTGACGCAGGCACTCCCTCTGTTCTCTGAGTCCATCTTGCCGTAGCTGTTACGGGCATAAAGCCGTTGAATGCCATGAATACAATCAGAAATGTTGTAATAATTGCACCTGCTCTTTTAGGGATTTTTTCAATAAGCTTTGCTGTCCACGGATACAGATAACGCACCCAGACAAGACCGAGGAATCCCCAGATAAGGGCATACATAAGATTGGTTCTGCCGTCAAGGTTAAACGGAGTGTCACTGTAGTCCCATGAAACCGTGCCGAACATCTGCTCCTGCAACCACGAACAGAAATACTCAAAACCTGCTCCGACAAAAGCACTTATCACAAAAACAAGCGTATCATTAAGCTTGTAAAGCTTATACAAAGCGGCTGTCAGAAAACACGCACCGCCGCCGTAAACAGGAATAAACGGACCGTAAACCATGCCGACACGCATTTCAAAATGTCCGTCAACGCAGAACGCCCATATTGTTTCGAGAATCGTGCCGATGAAAGAACCGATCACAAACAGATAAAAAAGCTTCGTAAAACAGAATCCGTAAGCAAACGGCTTGTCCTCTTTGCTTTCAAAGGTTTGTGTATATTCTTTCATATTATCCTGCTTAATCTCCTCAATTTTAGCATTAATTTGCTTTACATAAGCCATATGAGTGAGATCGGGATAAGCGTGTGCAAGTCTTTTTCTTAAAATATTCTCTGTAAAAAGTCGGTTATAGTTTTCTTCAAGTTCCTGAATTTCAACCTCTGTTGCACCTTTATCCATAAGCTCGGAAGAATTTTTAAGCTTTGCAATTCTTCTGAGCAGACGAATTGTTGTTATCATTGAAAAAACGTAATCAATTACAATAATCCCGCAGAAGCAAAGAACAAGAATAAGACTTACCCAGAAAGGAATTGCTTCAACGGCTGTGCGAAGCACCGGAATTATCAATCCGACAAGCAGCATACCGAGCAATCCGAGAAAAAGTGCATAAGGAAAAGTTATATAATTGCCTATGCTGAATTTCGAGGAAGAAAAATCCCATGGCTTGAATTTGAGAGTTTTTTCTACAAGCACACCGACCACAACCATAAGTGCAGATAATATCAGAGTTGAACCGATGAATAAAATCAGCTTGCTGTTTTCAAACGGTTTTAGTGCCGTATAACAAATAACCGCTGAAAATCCGTACATAGGGCAAAACGGTGATGTCAGAAAACCGTTGTTACTGAATTTTTTCTCAAGAAGAAGCGAACGAAAACTGCTCGCCACCCAGCCAAAAAACGAGAAAATTACGAAGTACCACAACAGGTCGAGTAAAAATTGCATTTCCTATCCCCCACAATTTTATGCAACAAATCGGACACAGAATTCTGTGCCCGAAAAATTGCCGTAAATTTCACATTCTTTATGCCTTTGGCACATCATCTTTCCAGAGTTCTTTAATTGCGGTAACATTACCCGCAAGTCCCTGAATATCTGAAGGAATGATAATCTTTGTAGCCTTGCCGTCAGCGGCTTTACCGAATGCCTCAAGCGATTTAAGCTGAATAATTCTATCGGTAGGAGAAGCCTCATTGAGCATTTTAAGTGCGTCGGCATTAGCTCTTTGAACTGTGAGAATAGCCTCAGCTTCACCCTGTGCCTCACGGATTTTCTGCTCCTTAACAGCGTCGGCTTTAAGAATTGCAGATTCCTTCATACCCTCTGCAACGAGAATCTGACTGCGTTTTTCACCCTCAGCATCAAGAATTCTTGCACGGCGCTCACGCTCTGCCTTCATCTGCTTTTCCATCGCATCCTGAATTTCACGGGGCGGAAGAATGTTTTTAAGCTCGACACGGATTACCTTAATGCCCCATGCGTCGGTTGCCTCGTCAAGAATCACTCTGATTTTACCGTTGATTGTATCACGGGATGTGAGTGTGTTATCAAGCTCAAGATCACCGATGATATTACGCAATGTTGTTGCAGTAAGATTTTCAATAGCGCTGAGCGGTCTTTCTACACCGTAAGTATAAAGCTTTGGATCGGTAATTTCAAAATACACAACCGTGTCAATCTGCATTGTAACGTTATCTCTTGTGATCACGGGTTGTGGAGGGAAGTCGATCACTTGCTCTTTTAATGAAACCTTTTTTGAAATTTTGTCGATGAACGGAATTTTTACATGCAAACCAGTTGACCAAGTTACATGATATGTTCCGAGTCTTTCAATTACATATGCGTGTGCCTGCGGTACTACCTTGACATTGCTTACAATTACTATAAGCAGGATTAAAAGGATGATACCTAAAATAATAAGTCCTAACATTATTTACCTCTCATTCTGTTACGGGTTCTACAATGAGCTTTACGCCCTCGATTGCAAGAACCTTAATTTTTGTTCCTTTTAAAAGCGGTGCTTTGTCGGACTTTACAGTCCATGTTTCCGCACCGACCTTTGCCTGTGCTGTTTCGTCAATATCGGTTAAATCTGTGAGCATAAACCCGACTTGACCGATGTGGCGGTCTGCGTTTGTTCCCGTTGTTTTGTTACGCTTTTTAAAGCGTTTTACAAGCGGTCGTGTCACAATAAGCGAAACAAGTGACACAACAAGGAACACCGCCGACTGGATTGTTATGTCGCTTGTAAATATAGTTGTTATTGCGGCACAAACCGAACCGAGAACGAACCATATCGAAACAAGCTGTGTTGTAAAGCCTTCGCAAAGCAACATAAATATTGCAAAGCCTATCCACACTATCGGCATATACTGCTCCATAGGGCTGTCACCC
>ERZ773178.1386-NODE-1386-length-25870-cov-5.044819_pt1 | contig 25870 bp, 18 predicted proteins | sample MGYA00580533_ERZ773178 | MGnify/ENA primary metagenome ERZ773178 (study PRJEB29015, sample SAMEA2737859) | human gut metagenome | biome: human gut; feature: human-associated habitat; material: faeces | place: China | collected 2012 ...
CATGACCGTGGCGCCGGGCGCGAGCCCGCCCTGGAGAATCTCGTCCCAGCCCAGCAGGCGGCGGCCCTTGGCGGCGAGGAACGTCCCGATGCGGTGCACCAGGTAGCTTTGCAGTTCATCGACGTCCTGCAGTCCCTCCCGACGCATCCGGGCGGCACATTCGGGGCAGGTGCGCCACCCCTGTTTCGAAGCCTCGTCGCCGCCGATATGGATATATTCCGAAGGGAAGAGCCCGATCACTTCGGAGAGCACGCTCTCAAGGAATTCGAACGTCTGCTCGTTGCCGATGCAGAAATCGGAGTCCGTGTAGGGTTTGCCGCTGCACGAGAGTTCGGGGTAAACGGCCAGCACCTCCTCGCTGTGCCCCGGCATCTCGATCTCGGGAATCACCTCGATATGCAGGGCACGGGCGTATTCGACCACTTCGCGGATGTCGTCCTGCGTGTAATAGCCCCCGGCGGCCGCCGGGTCGTCGCGGTGGCAGTAGCGTTTGCCGCCGAAGTTCCATCCCTCCCAGTCGGGATAGGGACGCCAGGCGGCGATGTCGGTCAGGGCGGGGTATTTTTTGATTTCGATGCGCCATCCGGCTCCGTCGGTCAGGTGCCAGTGGAAGCGGTTGAGCTTGTAGCGCGCCATGAGGTCGAGCTGACGTTCGACGAACTCCTTGTCGCGGAAATGGCGCGAGACGTCGAGCATGAAGCCCCGGTAACCGAAGCGCGGGGCGTCCACGATCGTGACGGCCGGAATGCGGCGGCCGTGGTGCCCGGCCAGTTGTGCGAGCGACTGGAGTCCGTAGAACAACCCTGCGGCATCGGGGGCCGTGAGCGTGATCTTTGTGCGGGAGACGTCGAGACGGTAGCTTTCGGGGGCGCCGTCGCCCGTACGAAGCAGTTCGAGTGCGGGCATGTCGCCGTCGGAGGCCTCGGCAAAGGAGGCGGGGAAGAATCCGTCCGCGGCACGCTGCATCCACGCCGCGAGGTCGGCCTTGTCCTGCCCGTCGAGGTCGGTCGTGTAGAGCAGCTTGGCAGGCATACGGAAGGCACCTTCGCCCCACGTCACCTGCTGCGGGGCCGGGATGATGCCCGTGGCCGGGCACCCGCCGCCGGCGCACGAAGCAAAGGCGAAAGCGGCAAGGCAAAAAGAGATAAGCGTGATTTTTTTCATAAGGTCTTTAGGTCGGGTACAACAACAAATCGGGATGAACCGGCAAAGCCGGAGGAGGGCGGAGCGAGCCGTGGCCGCAGCCGGAAGGGCGCCGCCGGAGAACAGCCAGCCAAAGGCAAACCGCAGCCGAAAACCGTCGGGGAACGGGGACAGCCGGAAACCGAAACCGCCGACAGACTGCCGACAGGCCACGACAGGCCGCCATCCGGGGCGGGTTTGCAGCCCGAAGCAGGGACAGCCCGAAGCAGGAGTATGAAAAAAGGCCGTGCAACCCGGCTTATGCCGGGGTCGCACGGCCCCTGTCGGTCTATAAGCGGACTAATTCCACTTGGTGTCCATCATCGTCGGGTTGGAGCTGCCGCCGACGGCATCGTAACCATGGCCCGTGAGGTCGCGCACGATATTGCCGGAACCGCTGTCGTTGGGCTCCCAGGCGTTCATGCGCCAGTAAGCGAGCAGCCCGTCGGACGTGGGGTCGACATAGTTCATGTTGTTGGCGATCTCGGATTGCGAGAGGGCGCGTGTCCATACGCGGCACTCGGCGACATAGCCGTTCAGCGTACGGCCGCCGCCATAGGAGGCTCCCAGGTAGAAACCGCCCGAATTGTCGCTCGTCAGGTCGATGGTCTCGCCCTGCGTTTCCACGCCCGTGGCATACTGCCCGTTGATATAGATGTCCCACGAAGAGCCCGTCCAGACTGCGGCGACGTGGTACCACTTCTCCTTGTCGAACGGCTTGTCGGTAGCTGCGGGCTGGTAGGAGTCGTGACAGATCTGGATGCAGTCGGGATCGACCTTCACGTCGCCGAAACGTACGCCGCAGATGCCCTCGATACCCATGATGGAACTGATATAAGGATCGCGGGTCTGGAAGCCGAGCATGTATACGCGGGCTTCGAGCGTGAGCTGCGGAAGGGCTGCCAGGTCGGAATTCTCCTGGAACGAAGTCACCTTGTAGATGTTGCTCGATCCCAGGTAGATCGCCTTGCTGATCACCGGGGTCTTCAGCACGATGAAGAGCGTGCGGCTCGGTTCGAGCACGCTTATTCCGCCGGATACGGTCTTGATGCCCACGGGGACGCAATAGGTCACGCCCTCGGCGAACTCCGAGACGGACGACACCGTGAAGTCAATCGCCGAAGAGGTGTTGTAGCCGGCCAGGATGGTCGTTTCGGTCGAACTCAGGGCATAGCTGTCCTCGGGCGGAATCTGGTAGTTTTTGCCGTACTTGTCGTTATAGGCAGCCAGCAGTTCGGGCCGCACTTCCAACTGGATCCGCACGTCGTGCTCCATAACCACCGAGGAGGATACGGTGATCGAGGTCTCGGCAGGGGGTTCATCGATGGTCATGGATTTGTCGGGATTGTTCTGCGCATCGGTCATGTAGATCGCAGGATAGGTCTCCGCGGACTCCTGACAGCCCGTCGCCGCAGCGGCGGCGAACAACAGCGGAGCGACCAAATATTTCAGTTTCATAGTTCTCTTGTTTTAGGTTTAGTTTGCAGGGGCGAAAATCTCTGCCTCGTTCATGCTGGTATACCCGGTTACCCGGCCGACGTATACCCGGAGATAGCGGGCTTTGACGGTCTTCTTGAACTGGAATATCTTCCAGTTGTCGGCCGAGAGTTTGGGCACGAACGAAATTTCATTGGTGAGGCTATACCAGTTGGTGCCGTCCTCGCTGTACTGGAAATCGGTACATTCGGGGTTAGAGTCCTCGTAGTAGATATGCCAGCGGAAGCCGTTGATGTCGTAGGCCTTGTCCAGCGTGATGATGAAGTTGCCGCCATTCCCCCACGAATAGGACGCATTCGCGGCATGCCAGCAGTTGGAGTCGAGCTTGCCGTCGAACATGCAGGCCTTCTGCGCATCGGAATCGAGGTTCCAGACGCCGTTGGCGCCGCTCGAAGCGGTGCCCTGGTAGCAGACGATCGTCCACCCGGAGGCAGGTTCGATCTTCACGCCCGTAAGCGCCGTCGCATCGACGTCGATCTCCATCGCCGACACCGTCAACAGCAGGTAGCGTACCAATGGCTCCTTCGAGGTATAAATATCTTCCGCGGGAAGTTCCACGACGATGGGGATCAGGTAGTAACCCTTCTCGATCCCGGCAGAACTTACGGTAACGGACACCTCGTCGGACAAGAACGCACCGGCTGCCACGCCGAGCGTGCCGAGTGAAACACGCGCGGGGTCGATCGGCTCGTAGGAGGTGCCGTGCTTTTCGTTGTAGGCATCGACCAGCGAATTGTCGATAGCCAGCGGGAACGAAACGTCGGCCGGGGCAGGACGAGCCAGCTCGACCCGGATTTTTTCGTCCACCTCGCCCGTGATGGTACCGTCGTCCCCGACCAGGAACAGGTATTTGGACAAGCCGGTCGAGGTCAGACCGACGATCAGGTCGCCGCCGGCGGGGTTCACATCCTGGATCGCCTCGCGCATATACTTGTAAGGCATCGACGAATTGGCGTACTCATACTCCATGTGGTAGGCACCGAAACCGGCACCGAAACCCTGCGTGGGGTTGAAGCGCGCCATGCCCAGCAGCGAGTTGACCCACTGGCCGTCGCGGCACTCATGCGACACGCCGCCGTTTTTCCAGAGGGACTCGAAGTTCTCGGCGAAGATATACTGCTCGGGCTTCCAGCCTTTCTTATCGGCTTCGTCGAAGCGACTCTGCAAATCGGTATAGCCGTAGGATTTATAAGCCTGCACGATGCCGTAGTCGAAGCAGTCGGCCACATCGGCATGCACGGCATAGGGCACGCCGTCGATCATAAGCAGGCGTCCCGTCCCCGACTTGGGGCCGACGTATTTGCTCATGGCGAGGATCAGCTTCCTGAACAGCTCGTTGTCATGCCCCACGAACGGCCCCGAAGCGCCGTAGCCGGGTTCGTAGTCAATGTCGATGCCGTCGTAGCTGTACTTGTCCATCGAGTCCTTGCAATAAGCCTTGGCATAGGCTTCGATGGCCTCGTCGGTGTATTCGCCGCCGCCGATCTCGGTGAGGAACGGCTCGGGCATCTTGTCCGAGAAGATCGTGAAGGTCACCTTCGTGCCCTTGATCTTCTGCACGAACTCCTTGTCGGCGATCTGCTCGGGGGTCAGCGAATGCCACTGGCTCCAGATGGAGATGATATCCATCGAGTCGGGAGCGCTCTGCAAGCGGGTCTGGTAGGATGCGCCCACGGCCGTCCACGAACCGTACCAGCCGAAAGCGATCTTGTGCTTGGTCTTTTTGTATTCGCGCAGGGCCTGGTAGTAGGCATTATCGCGCAGGATGGGCGACTGCTGGTCGGGATGCTGCGTAATTTCACGCTCGGGATCCGTCCAATCCGAACAAGCGACGAAAAAGGCACCCACGATCGCAAGGGCCGCGACGTATTTCAAGAAATTTTTCATCTTCCGTGTTGTTTTTAGGTTCATTATTTCTTATCCCACCAGAGTTTCGTACCGCCGGTATCGGCTCCGCCGAGCAGTGCGGTGGCAGCCGCCACGCCGGCGGCATTGTTCGAGTACTCCGAACGCGGGAAGGTCATACGGCGCACCTGGACGTTGGTATCGACCTTGCCGCCGCTGAGGTTGTTGACGATCGGGATCACCTTGGGGTAGCCCGTGCGGCGGAATTCCGACCAGGCTTCCTGCCCGTTGGGGAACATGGCGATCCACTTCTGCGTGATGATCCGTTCGAGTTTCTCCTCGTCCCCGGCGCCGGCATTCCACTTCGGGGTGACGGACGAAGGTTTCGAGGCGTTGTATTTCGTCGAGGCGGCCGAAGCGTCTTCGAACGCCTGGGGCTCGGCCGTGCTCTGGGCATAGGCGGCAGCGGCAGCGGCCGTGAGTCCGTGTTCGAGGAACGACAGCTCGATACCCGCCTTGTAGAACGATTCGTCGTCACCGCCCATCTCCCAGCCGAGCATGGCACCCTCGGCCCGCAGGAAAGCGGCCTCGGAAGCGAGGAACCACACCACGGGCGTATCCTTGGCGACGTTGGGCACCGAAAGTCCGGTGTAGTCGGCCTTGAGCATCGTGCTGAGGCCGCTGCGGACGCCGTGGTACTTGCTGTCCTCGCAGGTTTTGAAATAGGCCGGCAGGCGCGGATCCGCATAACCGTTCATGTAAGCGTCGATGGTCGCACCCATGCGGGTGTCGTTATAGGCGTTCCACGTCTCTTCGAGCGGGTTGTACACCTGAACCGAACCGGAACTCTTGAGCCACGCCCCGTCGTCCGAAGCGGTCATCACCCCGTCCCTGACGGCCTCCTCGGCATAGGTGCGGGCAAGAGCGGGTTCGACGAAACGGATGCGCATGGCCATGCGGAGCTTGACCGAGTTGGCCAGCTTGAGCCACTTGGCATAGTCGCCCTGGTAAACGGCGTCGACCTTCTGCAACGGCCTGGCGTCGCCCGCATTGGCCGCGTACTCCTTCAGCACCACGATGGCGGCATTCAGATCCGTGAGAAGGTTCTTGTAGACGGTCTCCTGCGATTCGTAGGGGTTTTCGGTCTGGCCGAAATTCGAAACGGGGATCGGGCCGTAGATGTCGGTGGTACGCTGGAGGGCCATCACCTTGATGACCTCGGCAACGGCAAAGACGTCGTCGGTAACCTGCCCGTTCTGGTAGGCGTACTTGAGGTTGAGCCATGCAGGCATCACATTAGTAAAAGCCACCGAGAAGGGATAGTTGTTGTAATCCGTACCGTCGAGGTCGTAGGTACAGGTATAGCTGCCGCCGTTGAAGGCCTGGATCGGGGAGAGATAGCCGCCGAAGGCGTCGCCCATCAGGTTGCAGGCACGCTGGAACTCGTTGGCCCCCACGTCGCTGCACGGGATCACGGCATCCATTTGCATGGTGGTGATGTAGGTCTTCTTGTCGACCGACTGCACCGCATCGGGATTGGTGTTGAAGGATTCGAAGTCACCGGTACAGGCGGCAAGCGCCGCGGCGGCGAAAAATCCTATTGTATGATTGAATCGTTTCATTGGTCTGAAGTTTTAGAATTGGAGTCTTACGCTGAAGCCGATAGTCCGGGAGCTGGGCTGCATGAAATAGTCGAGCCCCTGGTAATAGGTACCCGTGGAAGCGGTGATCTCGGGATCGAACGGCGCCTTGTTGTAGATCATCCACAGGTTGCGGCCCACGAGCGACACGGTCATGCCGATCTTGTCGTTGAACCACCTGGAAGGAAGGTCGTAGCCCAGCGTAAGTTCACGCAGGCGGACGTTGGTCATGCTGTAAACGTAGTGTGAAAGCATCGAAAGCCCGTTGCCGTTGTTGGCATAGAAGACCCTGGCATCGGGGATTTTCTGATCCTCGGAGATCCAGACACCGCCGTTTTCACGGGCGTCGGCCGAATCCTGCGAGGCACCCCAACGATCCATCAGGGCCTGCGTCGCCGAAACGCCCTGGCCGCCGATGCGGGCATCGAACAGCACGCCGAGGTTCACGCCCTTGTAGGAGAACCGGTTGTTCCACCCCAGGCGGAAGCGGGCTTCGGTATTGCCGCCGTAAAGCCACGTATTGGGATCGGTGGTGACGGTATTGGTATTCGGGTCGACATAGATGCGCCCCTGGTCGTCGGTCTTGAGCCCCGTCACGTAGAAGTCGCCGATCGAACCGCCCTCCTTGATCTTCATGCGGTAGCCGCCGTAGTCCATGTTCACCTCGTCGATGGTGATCAGGTTGCCGGCCACGTCGCGCGTCCCCTCGGGGACGAGTTCCTTGATCTTGTTGCGGTTCATCGAGAAGTTGACGTTGGTCGACCACGAGAAGTCGCGCCACTTGTTTTTGTAACCCACGACCGCTTCGATACCCCAGTTGTTGACCTTGCCGGCATTGACATAGGCACGTTTGTAACCGGTGCTGGGAGGTGCATCGTAGCTGAAGAGCTGGTTGTAGGTGTTGGTGTTGTAATAGGTGAAGTCCATCCATATCCTGTTGCCGAGGAACTTGGCGTTCAGACCCGCCTCGAACGACTTGGTGCGCTCGGGCGTGAGGTTGACAGCCGGGGCATAGGAGTCCGACGAAACGATACCGCCGGTCAGCAAGGGGGTGTTCACACCGGTGATGAACCGCTGCGGGGCGTTGCCCACCTCGGCATACGAGCCGCGCACCTTGAGGAACGAAATGCCGGCTTTCGAAAGGTCGGCCATCGACGAGATGACGGCCGAAAGACCCACCGACGGGTAGAAAATGTTCATATGGGGCGTGAAGGCCAGCTGCGACGCCCACTCGTTGCGCGCCGTCACGTCGAGGTAGACCATGCCGTTATATCCCAGCTGGGCGGTGGCGTAGATGGCCTGAGTCTGGTCGTGGTAGCGGTCGGCGTAGGGTTTGGTCTGCGAGTGGCTCATATCCACGTTGTAGACCGAGAACTTGTTGGCGATGGTGGCCAGGTGGCCCTCGAAGCCTTCGCCGTCGTTCTTGTCGTCGAGAATGCTCGCACCCAGGTTGAACGACAGGGAGAACTTGTCGTCGAAGAAACTCTTGTTGATCGACAGCAGGGCGTCGGCGTAGAGGTTGTTGTGGTGGATCTTGTTGTTCTGGTAGTTACCGTACTCGGAAGCGAACAGCTTGTCGGACGAAGCATAGATCTTGCGCGTATAGTTCATCACCGTGTTATCGGTGCGCACGCGCCCCGTGAGGGTGATCCAGTCGGCAATGTCCCACTTGAGCGTGGCGTTGAACGTATAGCGGTGCGCCGTGTTCTCGAACAGCTCGCGGTTGGTGATCCACCAGGGGTTCTCGACGCCGGTGATGAACTCCAGGGGCCAGAACTGCTTCATATAGCCCGCCGTGGCGTCGTAACGCTCGTAAACCTCGTACTTGGAGATGTCGTCGCCGCGCGGGAAGAGGTAGACGGGGATCAGCGGGTTGTGGTAGAGGCCCTGCACGAGCGGGTTGCGCTTGTACTGGCGCATGTAGGAAGCGCCCAGGTCGAGCGTCAGCTTGTCCTTGATGAGCTGCGTGGTATTGCGGACGGTGAAATTGTACCGGTTATAGACGTTGTTGGGAATGACGCCGCGCGAATTGAGCGAAGCGGCCGAGAAATAGGTCTGGTTCACGCGCGTACCGCCCGAGACCGAGATCGCATTGGTCTCCTCGAAGCCGGTCTGGAAGAAATCCGAGGGGTCGTACGAGGTCGGGGTCGAGAGCTTCGTACCCCAGCTCATGGAAGGGGCCGTAGCGTCGGTGCCGTAGGTGTTCTGGAACTGCGGCATGACGAACGGCGACGAGAAGGTGGTATTGTTGGCGTAGTTCACGCGCACGCGCCCCTCCTCGCCCTTTTTGGTCGTGATGACGATCACGCCGTTGGCACCCTGCGAACCGTAGAGCGCGGCCGCCGTGGCGCCCGAAAGCACCGTCATGGATTCGATGTCCTCGGGGTTGAGGTTCGAGATACCCTCGAAATCGCCGCCGTCGGGCGTTTCGTAGGTGCCCTCGGTCTGCGACGAACGCAGGTCGGGCATCGGGATACCGTCGATCACATAGAGGGCGTTGTTGTTGCCGCTGATGGACTTCACGCCGCGCATCACCACGCGTGTGGAACCGCCCACGCCCGAGGCGCTGGCGTTGATCTGAAGGCCGGCGACCTTGCCCGAAAGCGAGTTCATGAAGTTGGCGTCCTTGACCGTGTTGACGATGTCGCCCGCGACCTCCTGCACGTTGTAGGTCAGCGCTTTCTCCGACCTTTTGATACCGAGGGCGGTAACCACCACGGCGTCGAGCACCTCGTTGTCCTCGTGCATGACCACCGACAACGGGGCGGAACCCGAGACGGGAAGCTCCTGCCTGGTATAGCCGATGAGTGAAATTTCGAGCGTGTCCCCCGGTTTGGCCTGCGGAAGCGAGAAATTGCCGTCGATGTCGGCGGCAGCACCGGTTGTCGTACCTTTGATAAGCACGGTGGCGCCGACCAGGGGCATGCCCTTATCGTCCTTTATGACTCCGGTAACGCCGCCCTGAGCGCTGTGGGGGGGGGAATTTTTAGCTTTCTTCGAGAGCACGATGTGTTTGTCCCGAAGGGTATAAGCGATGTCGGAGCCCGCGAAGAGCTTGTCCAACACGGCCTGCAGCGGTTCGTCGTGCACCGAAAGGCTCACTTTGCGGTCGGTGTCGATGTCCGACGTATTGTAGACGAACGAACAGCCCGTCTGCTGCTGGATAGCCTGGAAAACCGTGATGACCGTCGCGTCCGGGGCATCGAGGCTCACACGCGAGAGGGCTTGCTGCGTCTGTGCTGCGGCAGAGGTGGCGCCGAAGCATCCCAGGAGCAGCATCGGGATAACGAACAGACAACGGAAACATGTAGCGACAACACGTCCTCCCCTGCCTGTCGCAAGGTTAGTTTTTTTCATGGATCAGATTTTAGGTTAGTGTAATGGTTAGGTGTCGAAACAGGCCGCCGAAAAGTGCGGCATCCGGGAAAAAAGAGACGTTAATTTTCCATAGGCGGATCGAAGGTTTTTAAGTTCGTATTCGGTTATCGTTCAGGGTTTGCGTAGAGTTCGATGTCGTTGCCGGCGATCCTGTAATTGAATTTATAGGTCAGTTGCAATACGGACATGATGTGGTAGATGCCGTCCTCGACGCGGAAATTGCCCGAGAAGCGCATGTCGCGGAGCCGGTTGTCCATGAAGCGGATGTCGACGTTGTAGTAGCGCTTGAGCTCGGCGACGATCTCCCCGAAGGTATCGTGCTCGAAGCAGAAGCGGCCGTCGATCCAGTTGATCGAGCGTTCGGCCGAGGGGCAGTCGGTCAGGCGCATGGCGTGCGTCCGGGTGTCGAAAACCAGCTGCTGCGCGGGGTGCAGGCGCACCGAGGCCTGCTCGCGTCCCGAAGCATAGGCCTTGACGGCGCCTTCGAGCAGGACGGTGGTGACACGATGCTCGTTGTCGTCGTTGCGGATGTTGAAACGCGTGCCGAGGACTTCGATGTCCAGGCCGTTGGTCGACACGACGAACGGCGCCCGGCGGTCGTGCTCGACCTCGAAATAGGCTTCACCCTCCATCTTCACGCGGCGCTGGCGCGAAAAGAAGGGGGCGACGTACTCCACGCTGCTCGACGAATTGAGCCACACCTTCGTCCCGTCGGGCAGCACCACCTGCGACCGCTCGCCCAGCTGGGTGACGACGGTCACGGGCTGCGCCAGGCGCTTGGAAAGCAACACGGTCGTGAGCCCGCCGGCCAGGAGCACCGCGGCGATCACGGCCGCAGCGGCTATACGCACCGCGCTCCGGCGCAGGGAGATACGGCGTCCGGCGTGCATGCGGCGCTTGAACTGCCGGAGCGAACGCTCGACGTCGATACCGGCCGCGTCGTTGATACGGTCGCTGACATATAATATATAATAGACCTGGCCGAGCATCCTGCGGTTTGCGGCCGAGCGGTCGTACCACGCCTCTACGGCCGCCGCCTGCGCTGCGTCCAGCTCGCCCTTGAGGAAGGCTACCAATACCTCTTCGTCGATTTCGAAATTTGCCATGCTGTTTGCTTGTCTATAAAGTAATACAATCCGTCAGCAAAGGATGCTAACGGAACGGCGAAAAAAAATTCAGATTTCCTTATCAGGAGAGGTCAGGCCACAGCAACAGCACGAGCAGCGGCCAGTAATCGCTGAGCTCTTCGCGCAGCAGGCGAACCGTCTGCCCGATACGGTAATTGACCGTCTGCGGGGAGACGTTGAGGCGGACGGCTATTTCTTTGTGGGTCATACCTTCCAGGCGGTGCATACGGAAGGTCTGCCGGAATTCAGGAGGCATTTTGCGCAGAGCTTCGGTCAGCCGCTGCACCAGTTCGCCCTCGAGGTAGAAATCGGGGTCGTCGAACGTCTCTTCGTAGCGTTCGGCCAGCTGGCGGATGATGCGGTTCTTGAGCGTGTCGCGCAAGGCGCTGTTTAGCGACTTGTTCTTTACGATGGTGAACAGCAGCGATTTGAGCGGCATCTCGGGGATCAGCGAGGTGCGGTTTTCCCACACCCACATCAGGGTGTCCTGGACGAGTTCCTCGGCGCGTACCGGCGGCACGAAGCGCGTGGCATAGGTGCAGAGCGGTTTGTAATAGCGGCGGAAAAGCGCATCGAAACATTTTTCATCCCCCGCACGGAGCAATCCGACAACCGTGCGGTTGTCGTGTATGTCGATCGTATGCGCGTTATCTGCCATCGGCCGGTATATTCTTCGGGCCCGCCGCCCCGAAGAACGGCGGAGGGACAAAGCAAAAATACAACTTTATCCAATATTTGCAAAAAAGATTCCGTACGGGGCATACGGTGTGTCCGGACGGAGTATGCCGAAAGGGAACGGGGGATACGGCGCAGGCAGCGCCGTATCCGGCGACAGGGAAAAGGCGGAAGCCGGGGACGGCGGCGTATTGCCGCCGCCTCGGGGAGCACCCTGCCGCCCGGCGGGAATGCGTCACGGCACAGGCCGGGAGCCCGGGCACGGCATGGACGCGAATACCATGGCGGCAAGCCGGGATATTCCCGGCTTATGTCCGGAAATCGCAACCGCGGAGCGGGAATCCGCCGAATTTTATTACCTTTGCGGGGCAGGCCCGCCCTGTCGCTGCCGGCCGAGGCCGGGAGAGGAAAGTCCGGGCAACACAGAGCACCGCGCAAGCTAACGACTTGATATCCGTGAGGGTATAGGAGCGTAACAGAGAACGACCGCCCGCAGGGGATTTTCGTAATCCCGGCGGGTAAGGGTGAAAAGGCGGGGTAAGAGCCCACCGCGGGGGCAGCGATGCCGCCCGGCAGTACGTCTCGCGGGTTGCAAGACCGTGTATACCGGCAATTAAGGGTTGCTCGCCCGATGCCGGGGGGTAGGTTGCTTGAGACGGCAGGAGACTGCCGCCCTAGATAAATGACAGGGGCCCGGGGTTCGCCCCGGGAACAGAACCCGGCTTACAGGGCCTGCACGTACGGGGATGCCGCCAAAAAGCGGCATCCCCTTTTTCGGGCCGCTACCGCAACGGGACGGACGGCGGGAGCGGGAGCAGTACCCGGGGAAGCAGAGAAGCCCGGGAAAGAAAAACGCAGAAGGACGGGCATTCCATGCGGCAGGCATCGGCAGCATGGCATTTTTTTTGACGTATCGCCCGCCGATGGCGACCCTCGGCGAACATATCCGGCAAAGCAACGCTTACAAATGGTGGATCCTGGGCATGATCATGCTCGGGACGTTCATGGCCGTGCTGGACGTGACGGTAGTCAACGTCGGGCTGCCGGCCATCATGTCGGCTTTCGGCATCGGCATCTCGACGGCCGAATGGGTCATCACCGCCTACATGATCACCATGACCGTCATGCTCCCCTCGGCGGGTTGGTTCGCCGACCGCTTCGGGAACAAACGCATCTATATTCTGGGGCTGGCGCTCTTCACGCTCGGGTCGTGGCTCTGCGGCAAAGCCCCGGGCGACCTGTTTCTGATCGGGGCACGCGCCCTGCAAGGCGTCGGCAGCGGCATCATCCAGTCACTGGGACTGGCGATCGTGACCCGCGAATTCCGCCCCGAGCAGCTCGGCCTGGCGCTCGGCCTGTGGGCAATGGCCGCCGCCGCGTCGATCTCGTTCGGCCCCCTGCTGGGCGGCTACCTGGTCGACGCATACAGCTGGCACAGAATCTTCGACGTGAACGTCCCCGTGGGAGTGTTCGCCATCCTGCTCTCGGCCTTTATCCAGAAAGAATGGAAAAGCCCGGCGCGGCACCCGTTCGACTGGCGGGGATTCGTGGCCATCGCGCTCTTCATGCCGCTGGCGATCTATGCGCTGGCGCGGGGCAACTCGCCGACCAACCACGACGGCTGGGCCTCGCCCACGGTGATCGGCTGTTTCGCCGTGGCGGCCGTGGCGCTCGCCTACTTCGTCCGCACGGAGCTGCGCAGCCCGGCGCCGCTGCTGCAGCTGCGCCTGCTCGGGGAGCGCAACTTCGGGGTTTCGATGGCCGTGCTGACGCTCTTCTCGATCGGTATGCTGGGCGGCACCTACCTGCTGCCGCTCTACATGCAGCGCGGGCTGGGCTACACGGCGCTGATGGCCGGGAGCGTATTCCTGCCCGTGGGGCTCATACAAGGAGTGCTGTCGGCCGTATCGGGTTACCTCACGCGCTATGTCAAACCCCTGCTGCTCGCGGCGGCGGGCATCCTGCTGCTGGCGACGAGCTTTTGGCTGGCCAGCCGTTTCACGCTCCACACCACCCACCGGCACATCCTCTTCGTGCTCTACATCCGCGGGCTGGGCATGGGGCTCACGTTCGCCCCGCTGAACTTCTTTTCGCTGCGGAACCTCACGCAGCACGACATGGCCGCTGCGGCGGGTATCTCGAACAGCATCAAACAGTTGGCTGGAAGCGTCGGCATCGCCATCCTGACAGCCGTTTACTCGGCCCGGACGGCTTTCCATGCGGCGCACGAAACGGTATCGGCCTCCCAAACCTATGTCGAGGGGGTGACCGACGCGCTGGGCGTAGTGACATGGCTGACCCTCGCGGCCGGGCTGCCGCTGCTGTGGGTATTCCGCAAAAAACGAAAGAAAACGCCGGCAGGAAACCCGGGAGCAGCCGGGGAGGCCGGGGAAAGTTAAACCGGGAAAGCTGGGACGGCCGAACCGAAGAACCGGGTAAGCCAAGCCAACGCGCCGGGAGCCAAAACGGGAAGCCGGGAGAGGCACAAAGCCGGGAGGAGCAGAACCGGGAAGGCGGGGAAGGCCGGACAGGTGTATGCCGGGGCGCCGGATCGGCAACGGACGGCTACATCAGCCCCATGCGCCTGCGGGCGAAAGGCATGACCCAGGCCGGGGACTGTTGCCGCGCGAGCAGGTCGCGCATGTATTCCATATAGGGTTCGACGTGGCGGAAATAACGTTTCAGCCCCTCGCAGAGTGAATTCTTGGGGCTGCCGTCGGCCCCGCGGGCGAAACGGTGCTTGGGACATTCGCCCCGGCAGGCGAAATAGTAGTTGCACCGCAGACATTCGGCGGGCAGCGTGTTGCGTTTATCCAGCCCGAATTCGCGGCGTTTCTGCGAGCGGTAGAGCTCGGCAAGGGGCGTCTCACGGATATTGCCCAGCCTGTACCCGGGGTAGACGAAATGGTCGCACGGGTAGACGTCGCCGTTGTGCTCGACGACCAGCGCGTCGCCGCACGTCTCACCCATCGAGCAGACGCCCGGCCGCACACCGCACCACTGCGCCAGCGAGGCGTCGAACAACTGCACGAAACAGCGCCCCACGTCGCTTACGACCCACTCATCGAACACATCGCACAGGAAATGCCCGTAGCCTTCGCCCGAGACCGACCAGCCGGCCAGCCGCGCTCCTTCATGTCCGGGCGGGACGATCAGCGGACGGTGGTGTCCCGGTTTGCCGACGACGTGTTCGACGGCGGGCAGGAACTGCATGAAGCGGCTGTGCACCTCGTCGCGGAAGAAGCGGTAGATCTCCCCGCCGCGCCCCTCGCAGCACCGGTTCACGACGCTCAGCGTATTGAATTCCACGCCGCTGCGCCCGAACATCCCGACCGTCCGCATCACGCGCTCGAAGGTCGGTTTGCCGCCCCTGGTCAGGCGGAAGGCGTCATGGATATCCCCGGGCCCGTCGAGCGAGAGGCCGACCAGGAAATTGTTGGCGGCGAAGAGGTCGCACCACGCCTCGTCGACCAGCGTACCGTTGGTCTGCAACGTGTTCTCGATCCGTTTGCCGTCGGCGTACCTGCGCTGCAGCTCCATCGCCCGGCGGTAGAAATCCAGTCCCAGCAGCAACGGCTCGCCGCCGTGCCAGCAGAACTGCACGGTGTCGACCTCGTTGGCCCGGATGTACTGTTTTATGCAGAGCTCCAGCAGCTGGTCGTCCATCACGGCCTGGCGGCCGCCGTACTGCACCGCCTTGTCGAGGTAGTAGCAGTAGTGGCAGTCGAGGTTGCAGGCCGAGCCCGCCGGTTTGAGCATGATCGAAAAGGCCGCGGGGGCGACCTGTTTCTCCGCGTCGCGGAACGTAAATATCTGCTTCTGTTTCATGGAGCGGGCTGATGTCCCGGACAAAAATAGCAAAATCCCTCCAATATACGCCGTAAATGTCCGAAAGCGTGCCGAAACCGTACGGGCTCCGGCAAAAAACCGGGCCGCAGCGCACGTTTTTCGCCAGAATCGTTTATCTTTACGTGCTGAAAAAACTTAAAAAACCCGAAACCGATGAAAAAATCGCTTATCCTACTCGGCATGTCGCTGCTGGCTGCGTGCGGCGTGCAGAAAACGGAACTCCCGCTGCTGCCCGAAGAGGCATTCCAGACCACCGTCGACGGCAAACCCGTCGCACTCTACACGCTCCATGCGGGCGACATCACCATGCAGGTCACCAACTACGGCGCCCGCGTCGTATCGCTCTGGACGCCCGACCGCGAAGGCCGCTACGAGGACATCGTTCTGGGCTACGAAAACATCGGCCGCTACATAGACAACACGGGCGAACGGTTCCTCGGCGCCGTGGTAGGCCCCTACGCCAACCGCATCGCAAAGGGGCGCTTCACGCTCGACGGCGCAGAGTACACCCTTCCCCTGAACAACAACGGGCAGACGCTGCACGGCGGGCTGAAAGGCGTCGACCGGGTGGTATGGGACGTTGTGTCGGCCACGGACGACAAACTGGTGCTGCATTACCTCCATCCCGACGGACAGGACGGGTTCCCGGGCAATCTGGATATCGAGATGACCTACTCGCTCACCCCCGACAACGAATTCCGCGTGGACTACAAGGCCACGACCGACAAGCCCACCGTCGCGAACTTCTCGCACCACCCGTTCTTCAACCTCAAGGGCGAAGGCAACGGCACGGTGCTCGACAACGTGTTGACGATCAATGCCAGCCACACCACCCCGGTGGACTCGGTGCTGATCCCCACGGGCCAGATCGCCCCGGTGGAGGGTACGCCGTTCGACTTCCGTGAGCCGCACGCCATCGGCGAGCGCATCGGAGCCGACAACCAGCAGCTGCGCAACGGCGGCGGCTACGACCACAACTGGGTCATCGACCGCAAGACCCCAAGCGGCATCGAGCAGGCCGCCACGGTCTGGGAACCCGCCTCGGGACGTACCATCGAGGTGCTGAGCGACCAGCCCGGGCTGCAGGTTTACAGCGGCAACTTCTTCGACGGCACGAGCATCGGCAAATACGGCAAGCCGCAGCGCTACCGCGAGTCGCTGGCGCTCGAAACGCAGAAGTTCCCCGACAGCCCCAACCACGACAATTTCCCCTCGACGGTACTGCGCCCCGGGGAGACCTATACGCAGGTCTGCATCTACAAGTTCGGCGTGAAATAACACGCAGGATATGCCTTGGCGGCGGAGGGCACCCGATGGTGCCCTCCGCTGTTTTTCCGGGGCACGGATGCCGCCCGCAGCCTTAGGCGCCCGGACGCATCGCCCGACGATATAAACAAAAAAACAAACTTATAAATATTTATTGAGATAGTTTTTGTAATTTTGGAGCCATAAATCGGCTCAAAAAATGCTACGTTCGAACCTAAATACCATAAACGCCCGGATTTTCAACAAGACCGCAATACGGATCGACGACCAGGCGCTGCGCGAAGTGGAGGCGTGTTACCGTTTCCTGGAGAAATTCGAGCAGGGAAAGGTCATCTACGGCATCAACACGGGGTTCGGCCCCATGGCGCAGTACCGGATCGGCGACGCCGACCTGAACAGCCTCCAGTACAACATCATCCGTTCGCACAGCTGCGGCGCGGGCGAGGCACTGCCCGACATCTGCGTGCGGGCGGCGATGCTGGCGCGGCTGCAAACGTTCCTCAACGCCAAGTCGGGCGTACACCCCGACGTGGTGCGGATACTGGCCGATTTCCTCAACAACGAAATTTACCCGCTCGTGCCGCGCCACGGCAGCGTGGGCGCAAGCGGCGACCTGGTGCAGCTGGCGCATATCGCACTGGCGCTGATCGGCGAAGCGGAGGTCTCGTTCCGGGGCGAAACCGTCCCGGCAGCAGAGGCGATGGCGGCATGCGGCATAACGCCCCTCAGGCTTCGCATCCGCGACGGGCTGGCGCTCACGAACGGCACGGCCGTGATGACGGGCATCGGACTGGTGAACCTGGCCCAGGCGCGCCGCCTGCTGGGGTGGGCGGTGAAGGCATCGGTGATGCTCAACGAAATCGTAGAGTCGTACGACGACTTCATGGCCGGGGCGCTCAACGAATACAAACTCCACGCGGGGCAGATCGAGATCGCCCGGCAGATGCGCGCCATATGCGCCACGAGCCGCCGGCTGCGCAAGCGCGAAGCGGAACTTTACAGCGGCGACACGGGCGCGGCACCCACCTTCAGGCACAAGGTGCAGCCCTACTACTCGCTGCGGTGCATCCCCCAGATCCTGGGGCCGGTGCTCGAAACGATCTCCCAGGCCGAGAAAATCCTCGTCGAGGAGTTCAACGCGGTGGACGACAACCCGGTGGTAGACCCCGCGGCGGGGACGATCTACCACGGCGGGAATTTCCACGGCGACTACGTGTCGCTGGAGATGGACAAGCTCAAGATCGCCGTGACGAAGATGACGATGCTCGCCGAACGGCAGCTGAACTACCTTTTCCACGACCGGATCAACGAGACGCTGCCGCCGTTCGTAAACCTCGGCAAATTGGGGCTCAACTACGGGTTGCAGGCAGCGCAGTTCACGGCGACCTCGACCACGGCCGAGTCGCAAACGCTCTCCAACCCGATGTACGTCCACTCGATTCCCAACAACAACGACAACCAGGACATCGTGAGCATGGGAACCAACGCGGCGATGCTCACGCAGCAGGTCGTGGAGAACGGCTACCAGGTCGCCGCCATCGAAATGCTGGCGCTGGTGCAGGCCGCCGACTACCTGCAATGCGCCGGGGAGCTCTCCGACGCCACGCGGCAGTTGTATGCCGACATCCGGGGCATCGTGCCGCGCTTTGCCGACGACACGCCCAAGCACAGGGAGATCGCCGCCATCGAAAATTTCCTGAAAAACAATTCCGCTTCCCTATGAAAAAGCTCCTGACCACCCTGACCGCGACATTGTGCTGTCTTTCCGGCGCTTTCGCCGCTCTCTGGGCGAGGAGTTGCAGCAAGCTATAACCGCAGAAAATGGCAAAAACGAATAAATACGCACTCGTGACCGGCGGCAGCCGGGGCATAGGCCGCGAAATCTGCCTCAAACTGGGCGGGTGCGGCTACCACGTGCTCGTCAACTACAAGTCGAACGCCGCCGAGGCCGAAAAGACCCTGTCGGGCATCCGCGCCGCAGGCGGCGACGGCGAGGCACTGCAATTCGACGTGGCCTCGGGCGAAGAGAGCACGGCGGCCATCGAGGCATGGCAGAAAGCGCACGAAGGCGCCTGCATCGAGGTGGTGGTGAACAACGCGGGCATCCGCGACGACGTGCTGATGATGTGGATGGAACCGCAGCAGTGGCACTCGGTGATCGGCACCAGCCTCGACGGGTTCTACAACGTCACGCGGCCGCTGCTCAAGGGGATGCTCGTGAACCGGTTCGGGCGCATCGTCAACATCGTCTCGCTCTCGGGCATCAAGGGGCTGCCCGGGCAGGCCAATTACGCCGCGGCCAAGGGCGGCGTGATCGCCGCGACCAAGGCGCTGGCGCAGGAGGTGGCCAAAAAGGGGGTGACGGTGAATGCCATCGCCCCGGGATTCGTGCGCACGGACATGACCGCCGACATCGACGAGGCGGAGCTCCGCAAACAGATACCTGCCGGACGCTTCTGCGAACCGGCCGAAGTCGCCGACCTGGCGATGTTCCTCATCTCGGAACAAGCCTCCTACATCACGGGGGAGGTCATTTCGATCAACGGGGGCTTATATACCTGAGACCATGGAGAAGAGAGTAGTCATCACCGGAATGGGCATCTGGGCCTGCATCGGAAAAAATACGGCAGAAGTCACGCAATCGCTCCGCGAAGGACGCTCGGGCATCGGGCTCGACCCGGCGCGCAGGGAGCTGGGATACATCTCGTCGCTGACGGGGATCGTGGAACAACCGAACCTGAAAGGGGTGCTCGACCGCCGCAAGCGGCTGTGTCTGCCCCAGCAGGGCGAATATGCCTACATGGCCACCGCCGAGGCGATGCGCAACGCGGGGATGGACGAGGCCTACCTGGCGGCGAACGAGGTGGGAATCATCTACGGCAACGACAGCAGTGCGGCACCGGTGATCGAGGGGATCGACATCATCCGCGCCAGGCGGAACACGGCGATGGTCGGCTCGGGCAATATTTTCCAGTCGATGAACTCGACCGTGACGATGAACCTCTCGGTGATCTTCAACCTGCGGGGCATCAACCTCACGCTCTCGGCGGCCTGCGCCAGCGGGTCGCACGCCATCGGCATGGGCTACCTGATGATCAGGCAGGGGTTGCAGGAGCGCGTGGTCTGCGGCGGCGCACAGGAGGTGAACCTCTACTCGGTGGGCAGCTTCGACGGGCTGGGGGCATTCTCGACCCGCGAATCGGATCCCGCGGCGGCATCGCGCCCATTCGATAAAGACCGCGACGGCCTGGTGCCGAGCGGGGGTGCGGCGACGGTGATCCTCGAAAGCCATGAATCGGCCGTCGCACGGGGCGCCGAAATCCTGGGCGAAGTGGTCGGGTACGGGTTCTCGTCGAACGGCGAGCATATCTCCGTGCCGAACGTTGACGGCCCGCGCCGTTCGCTGCTGCGGTGTCTGGAGGACGCCGGAATGCGGCCCGAAGAGATCCCCTACGTCAATGCGCACGCCACCTCGACGCCGCTGGGCGACTACAACGAGGCGGAGGCGATAGCCGGGGTATTCGCCGGGTGCAACCCCTACGTGGCGTCGACCAAGTCGATGACCGGCCACGAAATGTGGATGGCCGGGGCGAGCGAAGTGGTCTACTCGATGCTGATGATGCGGCACGGGTTCATCGCCCCGAACATCAACTTCACCGAGGGCGACGAGGCCACCTCGAAGCTCAACATCCCCGTCCGCAGGGTGGACACGGAGTTCGACTGCTTCCTCTCGAACTCGTTCGGCTTCGGCGGCACCAACTCGACCCTGATCGTTAAGAAATACAAATAAACCCTTTCCTAAAAATGACAGAACAGGAACTCATAGAAAAGATCGATACCGTACTGGCCGATGAATTCGAAGTCGACCGGACGACCATCACGCCCGAAGCCCCGCTGCTGGAGACGCTCGACCTGGACAGCCTCGACCTGGTGGACGTCGTGGTGATCGTCGACAAGAACTTCGGCGTAACGCTCACGGGCCCCGATTTCAAGGAGCTGAAGACCTTCCGGGACTTCTACGACCTGATTATCAGCCGGACGAATGGGAAATAACGGCAAACAGTGGAGCGGACGCTCGCGCGGCGGCGGTTTCGGGTACAATTTCTTCATCCTGCTGATGAAGGTGGCCGGAATACGCAGCGCGTATGCCTTCCTCTCGCTGGTAGTCGTCTATTTCATCCCCTTCGCACCCCGCGCCACGCGGGCCGTATGGTTCTATAACCGCCGCATCCTGGGATACGGCAGGCTGCACTCGGCGGTGAAGCTCTACGCCCACTACTATGCGCTCGGGCAGACGATCATCGACCGGGTGGCCATCGGCAGCGGCATGGAGCGAAAATACAAATTCGAATTCGAAAACTACGACGCTTTCCTGCGCGTGCTCGACGGCGGGCGCGGGGCCGTGATCATCGGCGCACACGTCGGATGCTGGGGCACGGGGGCCGGGTTCTTCGGGGACTACGCCCGCAAGATGCACCTGGTGATGTACGACGCCGAATACCGGCAGATCAAAAGCGTCATGGAGAAACATTGCGGGCAGGAGGGCTACAAGGTGATCGCGGTGAACGAGGGCGGCATCGAGTCGATCCTCCGCATCAAGGAGGTGCTCGACCGCAAGGAGTACGTCTGCTTCCAGGGCGACCGCTTCGTCGAGGGCAGCCCGACGGTGACGCTACCTTTCATGAGGCACGAAGCGCCGTTCCCGGCGGGGCCGTTCGCCGTCGCCGGGAAATTCCGCGCCCCGGTGGTCTTCTACTATGCCATGCGCGAACGCGGCAGGCGTTACCGCTTCATCTTCGACATCCCGGACGAGGACGGGTGCGGCACGAAGGAGGCCATACTGGGCAGCTACGTACGCTCGCTCGAGGCCGTGGTGAGACGCTACCCGCAGCAGTGGTTCAACTTCTATCGGTTCTGGTCGTGAGCGCATGCAGCATATTACTCGTATCGGCCAACCGGCACACCTCGCCCTACCCCGTTTATCCGCTCGGACTTTCGTATCTGAAAACCTACCTGGAGCGCACGATAAACGGGATACGCGTCGATATTGCGGACTGCAACCTGCTTTCCGACGCACAACTCGCGGAACGCATCCGCACGCTGGCACCCCGTTACATCGGGCTGTCGCTGCGCAATGTCGACGGGGCCAACTCGCTCGACCGGCGGGGTTTCCTGCCCCAGTACAGGGCGCTGGCGGACGTCATACGCGCGGCAAGCGACGCCCCCCTGATCATCGGCGGCGCAGGGTTCTCGATCTACCCCGAGGCCTTCATGCGGGAGCTGGGCGCCGACTACGGCATCCACGGTGAGGGCGAAGAGCCGCTCGCAGAGCTGATCGGGGCGCTGGAGCGCGGCCGGACGGAGATCGACATCCCGTCGGTCTATACCCGCGACGGACGCCGCGGAAGCGGCCGCAGGAGCTACCTGCCTTCGATCGAGGTGCAGTTCGAGCCCGAGTTGACGGGCTATTACTGGAAGCGGAGCGGGATGCTCAACATACAGACCAAGCGGGGGTGCCCCTACGACTGCATCTATTGTTCGTACCCCTCGATCGACGGGCGGTGCGTGCGGACGATGGATCCCGAGGCCATCGCCGAAAATATCCTGCGCGCCAAGCGCGACTACGGGATCAGCTACCTGTTTTTCACCGACTCGGTGTTCAACATCGGCCCGGAATACAACGTCCGGCTGGCCGAGACGCTGATCCGCCGCCGCACGGATATCCGCTGGGGCGCCTACTTCTCGCCGCGGGGCATCGACGCAGAGCAGATGCGGCTGTTCCGGGCTTCGGGGCTTACGCACATCGAATTCGGCACCGAGTCATTCTGCGACCGGACGCTGGAGGCTTACGGCAAGCGTTTCACGTTCGGCGACGTCGAGCGGGCAAGCCGGCTCGCGCTGGACGAGGGCGTCTACTACGCCCACTTCCTGATCCTGGGCGGCTACGGCGACACGCGCGAAAACGTGCGCGAAACGATCGAAAACTCGCGGCGGATGGAGTACACCGTCATGTTCCCCTATGCGGGCATGCGCATCTACCCGCATACGCGGCTGGCGGAGCTGGCCGCGAAAGAGGGTGCCATCGGCCGGGACGACGACCTGATGGCGCCGAGCTACTATATCTCCCGGGATTTCGACCTGGAAGAGGTGCGGCGCGCGGCATTGGCCACGGGCAAGGCGTGGGTTTTCCCCGACGACCCGCAGAGCGCGCTGGCGGATACGCTGCGGTTGAAACGAAATAAAAAAGGGCCTTTATGGGAGTACCTGAGAAAACCCTGATTACGGGGGAGGAGATACTGGAATACATCCCGCAGCGCCCGCCGGTCGTGATGGTCGACACCTTTTACGGCATCGACGAGCGGGGGTGCGCACGCAGCGGGCTGACCGTTACGGCGGACAACCTGTTCGTTGCGGACGGGGTGCTGGACGAGTGCGGCATCGTGGAGCACATCGCCCAGTCGGCCGCCCTGAGGGCGGGTTACATGAACCGCACGATGGGCCGAAGGGTGCAGCTGGGGTACATCGGCGCCGTGAACGACCTGAAGGTGCACTTCCTGCCGCCGGTGAGCAGCAGACTCGTCACCCAGAACATGGTCGAGCAGACGGTGATGAACGTAACGCTTCTTTCGGCACGGACGGAATGCGACGGGAAACCCGTCGCCGAGTGCCGGATGAAAATATACCTGGAAGAGTGATGGTACGCAGGAAAAAGAGCGAGGCGAGCCTCGTGAACAAGACATCGCTGCGCGTGAGGTTCAGCGAAGTGGATTCGATGCAGATCGTGTGGCACGGCGAATACGTGCGTTATTTCGAGGACGGGCGCGAGGCGTTCGGCCGCGAATTCGCAGGGCTGGGTTACATGGACATCTATGCCAGCGGCTACACGGCGCCGATCGTCGAGTTGCACCTGCAATACAGGAAACCGCTGAAAGTGAATGACACGGCCGTGGTGGAAACCCGCTATATCGCCACCGAGGCGGCGAAGGTCTGTTTCGAGTACACGATTCGCAGCGCCACCGACGGCGAAGTGGTGGCCGAAGGCAGCTCGACACAGGTGTTTCTCGACAGCCGAGGCGAACTGCAACTGCTCGCGCCGGAGTTCTACCGCAAATGGAAAGAGCGATGGGAGGTGAAATAACGGTCTGGTGGGGCCCCGACGACATGGTATCGGCGCTGGGCTTCGGCACGGAGGAGAACATGGCCGCCGTACGTGCCATGAAAAGCTCGCTGGCGTCGTGGCACGACGCCACACCCGTATGCCTGATCGACCGGAAGCGGCTCGGGGCGCTGGCGGCGGAGCAGGGACTCGCGGGATATACGCCCCTGGAACGGCTCGTGCTGGCGACGCTGGGCGGGGTGGTCGCCCGCTCGGGGGTCACACCCGCCGACAAGCGGGCGCTGATCGTCCTGGCGACGACCAAAGGGGAGATCGGGTCGCTGGGGAGCGCCCCGGAGCGATGCGACCTGAACAGAACCGCGGAGGTCGTGGGGCGTTATTTCGGCACCGCGCACCGGCCGCTGCTGATCTCGAACGCCTGCATCTCGGGGGTTTCGGCCATCGTCATCGCGGCACGGCTGATCCGCAGCGGCCGGTACGACCATGTCTTCGTGGCAGGATTCGACCTGCTGAGCGACTTCATCGTCAGCGGATTCAACGCCTTCAAGTCGGTGAGCCCGACGCTTTGCCGTCCCTACGATGCGGCACGCGACGGGCTGACGCTGGGCGAAGCGTGCGGCGCCGTCCTGCTGACACGCGACCGACGGCTCTCGGGCACGGGCGTGAGCGTGGCGGGAGGCGGAATTTCGAACGACGCCAACCACATATCGGCGCCTTCGCGCACAGGCGACGGGCTCTGGTACGCTATCCGCGCGGCACTCGCCGAGGCGGGAACCGGAGCCGGGGAGGTCGGGCTGGTAAACACCCACGGCACGGCGACCGCCTACAACGACGAGATGGAGAGCAAGGCGCTGCACCTGGCGGGATTGTGCGGCGTACCCTGCAACTCGCTGAAGCCCTATTTCGGACATACGCTGGGGGCTTCGGGCGTGATCGAGAGCATCGTCACGGTACGGGAGCTGTGCGAGGGCACCTGCTTCGGGGTGAAGGGCTACGCGGAGTGCGGGGTACCCTACCCGCCCGACGTGAGCGCCGCGCACCGCGAAATACGGACGGACACGGCGCTGAAAACCGCCTCGGGATTCGGGGGCTGCAACGCCGCGGTCGTATTCCGCCGCGCAGCGGGCCCCAACGCCGCGCCCGGAAATGAAACGGCGGAGGGACAAGGGTGTGGGCCAAACACAGGTGTGCAAGGCGGGAACGACTGCCTGGAGGCTGCCTGTACCCGAAGCGGAACGGCTATGAGCGCGAATGACCGGGGGCACGGCAAAAATGCGGTCGGGCACGGGAACCCAGACACCGGAGAAAAGGCCGGCGGCCATGCGGAAACCGGCACAGGACGACACGGCAGCGGAATCCGCTGTCACGATACGGCACACGTCGTCATTGCGCAACACCCTTCGCTGCCGTTCGACGCCTTTATCCGCGAAAGATACCGGGCGCTCGCAGACCCGAACATGAAATTCTCGAAGATGGACGACCTGTGCAAGCTGGCCTACGTCGCCTCGTGCGAACTGCTCTCCGGACACAGGCCCGATTGCCCGGCGGAGCGCATCGGCGTGGTGATGGCCAACCGCAGCGCCTCGCTCGACAGCGACCGGCGCCACCAGGCGATTATCGACGCCGGGGACGGGTGCGGGGCTTCACCGGCGGTGTTCGTCTACACGCTGCCCAACATCATGCTGGGGCAGGTGGCGATCAAGCACGGGCTGAAGGGAGAGAGCACTTTTTTTGCGTTCCCGGACAAAAGCAGTAACTTTATCCGGGAATATGCCGCTTCGCTGATCGCCGAAGGGCGCATGGACGCCGTCCTGTGGGGCTGGTGCGAATTCGACGGCGGCAGCTACGACTGCGAACTGACATTAACCGAAAAAACGGGACAAGATACGATGGAAGATCTGGAACTGCAACTCAAACAACAAATTATCGAAGCGCTGAACCTCGAGGAGATCACCGCCGACGAGATAGCGACCGACGCGCCGCTGTTCGGCGACGGGCTGGGACTCGACTCGATCGACGCACTGGAAATCACCCTCCTGCTCGAAAAACACTACGGCATACGGCTGGCGAACCCGGCCGAAGCCAAACCGATATTCTATTCGGTAGCCACGCTGGCCGACTTTATCCGCAAGAACCGCCCGCAATGAGCATAGCCGTCTGCGGCATAGGGATCGTCTCGGCCATCGGCATCGGAGCCGGGGAGACGCTCGGGAACCTGCGCACCGGACGCAGCGGAATCGGGAAGCCGACGCTTCTCGGTTCGGCTGTCGACGTGCCCGTGGGCGAGGTGAAGC
>ERZ773178.1401-NODE-1401-length-25662-cov-23.759792_pt1 | contig 25662 bp, 22 predicted proteins | sample MGYA00580533_ERZ773178 | MGnify/ENA primary metagenome ERZ773178 (study PRJEB29015, sample SAMEA2737859) | human gut metagenome | biome: human gut; feature: human-associated habitat; material: faeces | place: China | collected 2012 ...
TTATTGGTGAGAATGGAAATGGTGTTTCTAGAAGCAACAAACAATAGATTGAGTCTAGTACGATCCTGTCTGAACCAGTTTCTAAGCTCTTCAGGAATAGTAAAGACGATGTGTCTATGAGGGCAGTCAAGACAAAAAGAAGTAGCCTTGGCTGCAAGCTGTTTGGCATATTTAACACCACAGGCATTACAAAATCTAGAATGACAGGAATGAGGAACGATATTCCAGTTGTCACAATCGGGACATTCAAACTGATCAAAGCCAAGATAACATGTGTGGCAAAGTAATGAACGTTCTACATTGTCTAAAATACAAGGACGAGCTTTACCGGAAGCATCTAATTTTCGAATGTATTCAATATTATCGAAGAAGATATTCTTGATAGGGTGATTGAAATCGAAGTTTCGAACATCACAATCTAATAGTGATAGAGTTTCAATTGGAATGTTTGAATGATAAGTAGTGTCCATAATTGAAGTATAGAATTAAATAGATATGTAAACAAGACTTGGCAAATGAAAAGCGCCCATACAAATCATTTTAAATGATTTGATGGGCTTTTTTTATATGGTTATAAAATGAAAATGTTCTTGTTGGAACGCTTTTTACAATAAAGTGCAAAAATTCTTACATGTTTTGTGCATTATAATAAATTATATTTAAAGTTATAATAAATAAGCAGTTATAAAAACACAATTTTTTTAATATAAACTAAGACTGTATAGAGTTTAGTTAAAACGAGGTAAAGCAATGAAGCTGAAGAGTTCGACTGATTATGCGATACGAATTGTATGTTATTTAGCAACGCATAACGGGATGATCTCTACTTCTGAGTTATCGAAACAGCTATACATTGCATCTACATATATTCCTAAAGTCGCTAAAAAATTAAAAGACGCAAATATTATAGTAGCTTGTGAAGGTGTAAATGGTGGATATACACTTGCTAAAAGAGCAGAGGATATTTCTTTAAAGGAAATTATTTCTTGTATTGAAGAAACAATGGCTATTAATCGTTGTTTAGAAAGAGATGGATTTTGTTCTAGAAATGCCGTAAATCATTGTAGAGTACACAAGGTCTTGTTGGATGTACAAAACACATTTAATAATAAATTAGAAAATATAAAAGTATCAGATTTGATTCGTCCTGGAAAAGATGAATATTTCGGTCGCTTCTATGTTGTATTAAAAGTCAATCTAAAGAAGAACAGTTATGAGTGTGTATATTCGCACAATCAAGATGTATATGATCAATCTGAGATTATAGATAGTTATGATGAATTTATAAAAAACTATGTAAATTGGTTTGTCTATGAATCGGATCAAGAAAAGATTGAATCCTTCTTATTGTTGAATGAACTAAAGAAAGTGGATTCTTGTATAGAAGAAGATCTTCCATATCGTAGATTGAACAAGGATTCTTATATTTGGATGGAAGCCAAGAAATATGTGGATACTGATAATCATAAGGCGATAATCACACTGCATAATAATAAGATTTTCCAAAATACCATTGTAAGTATGGAGCAGGAATTAAGAAATAAAGAGAAGGTCATGTTGAAGCAATATTGGGACATGGTAACTCTTTTAGTAGCGGTATTAAATCATAATAATGTAGTGGACAAAGAATATCACGATGATATTAGTTTTTATACAGAACAAATGTATCGTCAGCTTCAAAAGGATTATCCAAAATATGGAATTACAGATGAAGATATTAAAATCGTGACTCATTTAGCTCCTATTCATGATATTGGTAAGGTTCGTGTTCCAATTGAAATCTTGAATAAGCCAGGAAAACTAACAAAGGAAGAGATGGATATTGTAAAAAAACATCCTTTGGTTGGTGCTGAAATGACGCAGAGATTTCCAAAAGGATTAACAACAGAAAAATTGAATCAATATAGTTATGAAATCTGTAGACATCATCATGAAAGGTATGATGGTACAGGCTATCCTGATGGGTTAAAGGGTGAAGATATTCCTTTGAGTGCGCAAGTCGTAGGTTTAGTAGATGCCTATGATGCCCTTATTAGTGTTCGTCCATATAAGAAAAAGATAGAACATGACCAAGCCGTACAAATGATTTTGAATGGTGAGTGTGGCAAGTTCTCGGACGAATTGCTTTATTGTTTTAAAAAGGTTTCAAGCCAAAACAATTGGATAAAAAGAAGTGAGAGGGAAGCTGTATGAGAAGGATAAGAAAGTTAACATCCAATTTTCTTGTATGCATTCTTTGTATGACTACCTTTATAACACAGATTCATATGGTGAGTGCAGAAGAAACACAAGATACTCCTACAGAAGAGGTTGTACAAGAAACAACTCCAGAAACAAGTGAAGTACGGGAAGTGCAGGATGTTCCACAAACAACAGAGAATTTGGATGAATATTATAAAGATGGAAAAATTCTTATTTACAATTATGAGCAGTTGAAACAAATAGGTTCAGATGCCTTTGTCTATACAAAAGATAAAGAAGGGAATATTGGAACTGGAGACATTGTAGTAAATGAAGGAACTCAGCTTACTTATGGTAAGGATGCTCAGTATCTATTGATGAATGAAATCAAAATGGATACAAAATCAATTTGGAATGTAAAGAATGACTTTACAGGAAAGATAGAGGGAGAAGCAATCAAAGAGGATGAAACTCCTACTTTATACGATACGAAAACAGATACAATCTATATTTATAATCCGTATCAATTAATGGTTCTAGAACAAGAAGATTCAGATAAAGAACCTGTAATGTCATTGGATTATGACGCACCGCAGTTTGGTATGGGACAAATGATCTATCCAAATGGAGAAGACAAAGATTATTTAACTTACAGTAAAGATCATAATTATGTCATTTCAAAGAACTTCAGTTCAGATAAGCCTGAATTAGTTGCAGATCAATTGACAGAAAAAGCAACAAATGGAGTTCAGTGGCTAGATGGTGAAAAACCTGATGGTCGAACTAAACCAGGACAATTATACGTAGATGTTAATGGAAAAAAATACATATTGATTGGTAATGAATCACAATTAAGAGCTATTGGAAGTAATAAAAATGTAACTCCTAGATTGTATGTGCATTATAGTCAAGGACTAGTAAGTGGACTGCTTGGTGGTAAGCCATTTTATACACCGTATTATCCTGGGGATGCGGACCTAGGATTAGATGCCGTAGCTAAAGAAGGCGCAACTACACATACTGAATTATTTCAAAAAGTAAATGATACGGTTAAAGGTGAAAATTCATATTTATATTATAAAGATAATGGCAAATTTAAATTGGCAGATATTAATTTAAAAAGCGATGATGTAGTTACAGGTTTGCTGAAAGGTGTAGCTGGATTGTTGGGAACATTGCTTGGAAGTCTTACTGTCGGAACCGGTAGTTTATGTGGGGTTAACGACCAGGGGTTACCTGACAATAAAACAGCGAGTCTGACGAAGTTAAAGCAAGAATATGGTGATCTTAAATATGCATCCAATGCTAATTATATTATATTTCGAGATATTGACTTATCAAAAGATGGGGCGAATTCAAATAAGGAAGATGATCTATGGACACCTCTTAGTGTGTCTGGAGATATTATCGGTGCTAAATTATCTGAAGGCCAAACAACACTTACGGATGGTAATTCTATTTTAGCAACTGGAAAACCTGTGATTTCTAACATCAATGTAAATCAAACAGATGAAATGGATAGCACCAAGTATATGGGGGTTGGTTTTTTTGGAACAATCACAAATGAAATCAATGTAAAGAATGTTGGTGTTAGTGCAGGAACGGTTAAAGTATCCAATATTGAATTAAAGAATGTTGATGTAAAAAATAACACAAATAAGCACAAAAATACAGAGACTTTGCTTAATGCATTGACGACTGGACTAGGTTGGCTTGTAGGAGGTGTTGTAGATATCCTTGTGGGTATTTTGACAATTGGACAGGTAAATCTTAGCCTAAAAGATATTTTGTCATCATTATTAAATGCCAGGGCAAAGGATCCGACACTTTATGCGACAGGAACTTTTGCAGGACGACTGGTAGGAGATGTTGTTGTTGAAAACTGTGATGTGACAGGGAAAGTCAGTGTTTCGAATATTAATGATCGAACGGGTGGCTTTGTCGGCTACACAGAAGGTGTTACTGAATATGAAGGATTATCCAAAGCTTTAGGATTAACCGTAGATGTATTGTCTTCATTATTGAATGCGATTCCTGGACTTGGTCTTGGGGACTTGATTACAATTCTTTTGGAAAACGCATTACCAGTTGGAAATTTAATTCCAACTGGATATAAAAATGTCAGTATAACAAATTGTCACGTAGTTGGTTTAGTTGGAACAATTGGAACTTCTGATAAAGATTATGCAGGTGGTTTCATAGGACAACAGGTTGGAACTAAAATTTTCGACTGTGCAGTACAAAATAGTGCTTATACAGTAAATGCAAAAGAATATGGTGGAGGTTTTGCAGGAATCAGTAGAGATGCGGAGATTCGAGGGTTATTAAGCGATGTAGGTGTTGAATTGATTCGTGTAATGCAGCCACAAAGTTTGTTGTTAAACTGTAATCTAACTGAATGTAATGTCACAATATCTGGTGAAAATTATCAGGGTGGTATTGTAGGTGCTCAGACAAATAGTTATGCAGTTAACTGTGGAGCAACTGGAAGTATTTCGGTTAAAGCTAGTGGAAGCTATGCGGGTGGTTTTAGTGGTATCTCAACTGTAGGATGGGTTACAAATTTAGGGAATAAAGAAGTTAAAGATGCAAGTCTTTTAACCACAGTGAATAAATTGTTAACAGGACTTTTATCTGCCCCTAAAGATGATCCAGATTATGATAATAAGCAAGCACAAGCAGGAATGCTTCTTTCCCTTGCAGGTATTGCACCATCCGCAATCCTTGGATGTAACTTGAATTGTACATCAATTACGGTATCAGCTGATAAAAATTATGTTGGTGGTATTCTTGGTGGAGGCGATGGAGTTTATCTTGCTGAATCAAGTGCGGAATATTTAAATAAATTATCATATTGGAAATATGGAGCATTGGGAACAGGAAGTATTTCACAAAGAGATAATGTAATAACTGGATTACAATCTGTTAATGCTGGTGGAAATAGAGCTGGTGGTGTTGCAGGAAGTGTTACAACCGCAAACGTAACTGGTTTATTAAATAATACTTTGGGTGTTGGTAATTTCCTTGGATTTACTGTTCATAATGTAAAAGTTACAGGTTTAGATTATACGGTAAGTGCAAATAACTATGCAGGTGGAGCCATTGGTGAAGCTGTAGGTGGAGATGTACAAAATGTAATTTTGGAACAATTGAAATCTGTTACTGCAAAGAATAGAGTTGGCGGCTTTATCGGTTGTGCAGGTCCGGGAGATCTGGCAGGTGGAAACGGACTGACTTTGAATTTGTTAGGGCTAAACAACTTGCTGAAAGTAGAAAATTTACTTTCTGTTGCAGAAGGTGTGAGAGTTAAAATAACGAATGCGCATGTTAATGGTATAGCTGATGGTTTAACAGTCAATGCAACTGGATCAAACGAAAGTGGAGAAGTAGTTGATTATACTGCGGGTGGTTTTATTGGTAAATGTAACAGTTGTGAAATCAATTCTTCAGATGTTACAAATTTAAAAGAAGTTAGCGCAAATGATACAGATGGTATTGCAGGAGGATTTGTAGGTTCTTCACAAACAGGTGGTCTTGCGAATGTAGCGAGTGATGCAGATATCAAGGCATTACTTAATGTTAATGGACTTTTAGGTGCAGTGACATACTTGGTTCCTTCATATACTATGTGTACAGTTAGTTATATCAATAAAGGTGGAGTTAAAGGTGGAGTTTCAGCAGATACAGCAGGTGGATTTGCTGGAAACTTCCAAAGTGGAAAAGTTAATAATCAAGGATTAGGTGATGGTAAGTATTATTCTGTCTATAATCTAGACCATGTAAATGGTCAAACCTATGCAGGAGGCTTTGGTGGAAATGTTTACTCTGGAGCATTAGCTGATTCTGGAAAAGGAATTAGTATACTTGGAGGTATAAAAGGTTTAGATATCAAAGTAGCAGATCTTGTTAACTTGATCAATGCATATGTTCCAACAATAGATTATGCAGGTGTTAAATCAGATGAAGGATTTACGGTTACGGCTAATAAAATCAAATCGGATGATACAAATTCTGGTAGTGCTGGTGGCTTTATTGGCTATGGCAGTGGAGTTCAAGTTAGTCATTGTGATGTAACAAATTTAAAAAATACAAAAGTAAAAGCTCCAGATAATTTAGAGATTGATAAGGCACCTACCTATTTTGATAACAACAGTACATATGCAGTAACAGGAGCTAGATATGCTGGTGGATATATTGGGTATATGAATATTGGTTCTGCTGCTTCGGTTGGAAAAGGCTTGAGTGTTTTAGGTACAGCGATTGGAATTAATGATGTATTAAGTGCATTAAATGTAGTTGTTTCTACAATAGAACATTCTGATGTTACTGGAGGTCCTGGAGGATTTGCCGTAAAAGCCTCAATGGTAAATACAGCTTCAGATGCTTCTGAAGATGATGTATTAGGAGATGCTGGTGGATTTGCAGGTAAGATTTCTGGTGGTCATATTCAGAATTCAAATTCTTATAACTTCTCTTATATCATTGGTCAGATTACGGCTGGTGGTTATGTTGGAGGTATGGAACCTGGTAGTGTAGCTAAAGTTCTAACAGATGCTAGCGTTTTGAAAAAATTCATAAATGTAAGTGAATCCTTAGCAACTTTAGTACAGGATTTTGTTCCAACGATTCGAAACAGTTCTACAACGTGTATTCCTTGTGGTGGTGCAGTTCGCGCGCAGGCAGAATCTACAACGTCAAAACAGCGTGGTATGGCTGGTGGTTATGCTGGTCATAATGAAGGCGGTCATATCTGGGGAAACAATACAAACACATGGAAGGGTCAAAATTACACAGGGCCAACAAGTACTTGTAAGGCTGTTCGTATTCGATCTGTTTATGGAGAAGAGATTGCGGGTGGATATACTGGTTTAATGGAATCTGCGGATACGGCTAGTACAGGAAGCTTATCTTTATTGTGGGGATTAGTAAAAGTAGATAATCTATTAAGTGCTTTAAAAATTATTTATCCAACTGAAGAAAATACGGCTGTTTATGGACCACTTGCTTTAATGGATGTGGATACTTGGAATAAATGGGTTGATTTTGTTGGTGTAAAAGGTGGCTATGGAAGTGACCTTGCACAAAATGGAAAAGTGGATACTCAAGAAAAATTAAATGAAATCCTTGGTAAATATGTATATGGCTACAATGTTGTAGCAGGAAGAAGCAACTATCGAGATGAAACGATTCTTTCAAATGGTGGAGCAGCTGGTGGTTATATTGGTTCCATGCTGACAGGAACTATCACAAATGGGCAGGCTCACGATACTAAGTTAGTTAAAGGGATTCGTTGTGCTGGTGGTTTTGCGGGCGAAATGATCAATGGTGGTGCCGCTAATCTTGGTAGTTTAGACATTTTAGAATTAACACTAGATCTAGGACAGAGGCTTGGCGTATTAAATGTATTTGTACCAGTAATTAAACAATCTTCTGTAGAAGGCTATCAAAGTGGTCTAATGGTTCAGTCAAATGGAATAAAAGATAAAGATCTAGTTGGATATGCGGGTGGCTATGTTGGAAAACTGATTGGTGGTCAGATCTGGGGAGAAGAAAACTCACGCTGTAAGGTCACAAAGCTTAGAAGGGTCGATGGATCAACTTATGTTGGTGGATTTGTAGGTAGTTCAAGGCCTGGTAGTGTTGCTACAGTAGATCCTGTTCGAGGAGAAGGGTTATTCTTAAGCAAGCTTCTAGAAAAAATATTAGATACACCCACAGACCTCATTAAAGTTTTAAATGCAACGGTCGCAACGATTCAATATGCAGATGTTGAATCATGGAATCCTTGGGGAATCATTATTAATGGTGCTCAATCAACTGGTGAAGCTAATACTTCGTATGCGAAAGCAGCTGGTGGATTTGCGGGAAGTATATCTGGAACAGTTCTAGGTAAGAAAAAAGATGGAGAAAATGCTGGAGTATCTGCGAAGGGTATTCGTTCTGTTATTGGAGGCGAATATGCCGGTGGATGTTTTGGAATTGCGGATGTCGATGCAGGGGTAAAAGTCTCTGATAAAAATGAAACACAATTACTCAAATATTTATTGCAATTAGGAAGAACTGATGTATTAGATGCATTCCGAACATATGTTTATTATGGAAATGTGAGTGGAAGTGAAGATGCTGGATTAAGTGTTCAAGCACATGAAGCAAATAAAAATGGACAAAATGATGCAGTTACGTATAGTGGTGTTGCTGGAGGATTTGGCGGTGCCTTACTGAATAGTTCAGTTAAGAATAGTACTGTAACAAATTTATCAAATGTAGTTGGTTTAAACAGTACTGGAGGATTTGTAGGATATTCTGGCAAGAGTGGAGTTGTTGACTTAAATAAAGTCGATGTTTTAGGAGACAATAAATGGCAATTACTAGGTGGAGCTGCTGGAGTATTAGATATATTTGGTTCGCATATTGATAATAGTACAGTGTCTGGAGTCAATGGTGGTTATACAGTACAAAGTACAAATGGTGATGAGCCTATCGCTGGTGGATTTATTGGTTATGCAAATCTAGCAAGAATGTCTAAGTGTACAGCAGGATCAGAAGATGCATCTTTTAGTTTAAAACAGGTCACATCAAATGGAATTGCTGGTGGTTTTGTTGGCAAAACAAGTTATGAATATTTGGGAAATATAGATTTAGATTCAACCTTAGTTAATGCATTGCTTACAATAATAAATCAGTTAGTAAAAGCTTTATATTTGGATCAACTTCAGGCTGCAAATTTATTAAATATTAATTTGGGAATTATACAAATCAAGGCAGCATATGAAGGTGATTTGTTAAGTGTTAATTTGTTTGGTTTAAAGATTTCTGTAGGATTGTCAAAAAAATCTGAAACAAATAAGCAAGAGACAGATTTGGCTATTATTAAAATTGGAGATTCTGAAATCAAACTACCTTGTGATTCAAATGGAATCAAAGAAGACAATGACACAAAATCAAATATCAGTATTAGCTTAATCAAAGCTAATCGTACAAAGATTACAGATAGTAATGTGTATGGAATTCGTACTGGATATGATGTCTATGCAGGTGGAGCTGATAATGATAAAGATGGTAGTAATGTAGACGGAATGAGTGGAGGCTTTGTTGGATTCAATAACGAAGGCTTACTTCAAAATAATAATATGTATCTATGTGACGTTGTTCGTGGCAAATCTAGTTTAGTTGGACCATTTAGTGGTCAGAGTAGCTTAAATTCTTCATACCCTTTTAATACAAAAGAAAAGGTTGAAGGCGAAAGTAACAACTATCGTATCTATAGAAAATTAGAGAAAAAATTAGATGAGATCATTAAGAATACGGAAAAATTAAATATGGAGTATTCAAAAGACGATTCAACAGGCTGGGACATCTATACATTAGGACATATGAATACAGTTAAGAGTTATGATACTTTACAAAATGCTCAGATTACGGATTCAAATGAATCGGCTAAGGTCGACTTAAATGCATATGAATCGGATGCAAAAGCTGTATTAATGTCAGATACAAAAACAGATTTAAATGCAGGAGAGAGTGACACACCTGAACCTTCAGAGTCACAGGATCCTTGTGATGAGTATATTAAATTAACAATCAACAAAGTATGGAAGGATTTCAATAATTTTAGTGGAATTCGACCAGACAGTATTACGGTAACAATTTCTCGTGCTTGGACAGATGCAGGTAACAAAAAACATACTGAGGTCGTTCCAAGTTATGAGAGTTGCGTTATAAAAGGTAATAGTAAATCAACATGGAAGAAAGTAATTGAAGGATTACCAGCTTATATAAAAGATGGTGATAAGATTTGTTATTACACATACTCCGTTACAGAAACGAAGATTGATGGTTATACAACAACGATGGGTATATCGAACGATGGATTTACATTTACAATAACCAACAAACACTTCCCAGGATTACCTGATACAGGTGGTAACGGAAGATACTTAATTTATTTGATAGGTCTTCTGCTTTTAGCGATTTATCTTGTTACGGGTAAAAAGAGAAACAAGAAAAATCAGCTTGCAGAAAAGCTATAAAAATTCGATTCAGAGAAAAGGAGAACATGGGAAATGAAAAGAATTAAAAAATTAGCGGCAGCCTTGCTGACAGCCATCATGATGATGACTATGACAGTTACAGCATTCGCTGCAGAATCAACTGGAACTCTTACAGTTAATGTAAAAGGAGGTCAGACTTTAGCAAATCAAACTGTAAATATCTATAAGTTATTTGATATGACAGTTAGTGGGTCAGGGGAAAACTTGAACTATGGTTATAAGGTAAATGAAACTTACAAATCTATTTTAGATAAGGTGTTAGGAGCAGAAATCACTGATAAATCAGATCAGGGATATTATGATGCAGTGCAGAAAGCAACTAATGACGGAGAAAATGGAAATAACACTCAAAAATTTGCGAATAACTTTACAAAGTCTTTGTTAGAATATAACAAGGAAAATAAATCTGCACAAATTCAAGCAACGGAAACAAAAAAATTTGATAAAATTTCAACTGAAACAAGTACTACTTTTAACGGCTTGGCTTATGGTTATTATTTAGTTTGTCAGACAGGTACAAAAGCTATCCAATCTTCTTTAGTGTCACTAACTGGATCTACAGCAACTGTAAATTTAAAAAGTGAAGCACCAAAAATTGAGAAAAAAGCGGATAAAACAACTGTATTTGTTGGGGAAACTGTTACATATACAGTTACAGGACAAGTTCCTGATACAACAGGTTATGATAATTATATTTACAAGATTCACGATACATTAACAAGTGGACTTGATTTTGTGAAAAATACAGAAGGAACTAAGGTTAAAGTTACTGTTAAAATTGGTGGTACAACTGTAGATGTAAGTGAAGCAGATTTTGTTAATGAAGCAGGTAAAGTTGTAACAAACCCAACAAGAACTATGGTTCTTGATTTATCTGAAAAAGTACGAACAGCAACTGTTGGGCAATCAATTGAAGTTACTTATCAAGCTAAGGTAAATAAAGATGCTGTTGTTGAAACAAAGAACAGTGCAACATTGGAATACAGTAATAATCCAGGTACTAATGAAACTGGAACAACTAAACCAAGTGAAGTAGTAACACCAACTTATCCTTTAGATATTAATAAAATTAATGCAAAAGATAAAAAAATGTTAGCAGGTGCACACTTTACTTTATATGGATCAACTAGTGAAGGAACAATCGATAAAACTAAAGCTATTAAAGTAACAAAAGATGGTGAAGGTAAATATACTTATGCATCTGATCAAAATGCAACAGAAAATACTACCACTGACATGGTAACAGTTGCGGATAAGATTGATGGAAAAGGAAACTTACATATTAATGGTCTTGCTGCTGGTACTTATTATTTAGAAGAAACGAAAGCACCAGACGGATTCAACAAATTAGCTAATCCAATTAAGGTTACAATCGCTAAAACAAGTGATACTGAATGGAATGTTTCTAAGAATGATACTAAAGAAGAAGATAAAATCATCGACATCAAGAACAGCACAGGATCACTATTACCATCAACAGGTGGAACAGGTGTTATCGTGTTTGCAGGTGTAGCTATTCTATTAGTATTTGGAGTTGTTGTAAGCTTCATTCGTGATAAAAGAAAAGCTTGTTAATTAATGGAATGCGGTTGTCTTTTAGATGACCGCGATTCCTATATAACGATAGGGGAAATGCAATGAAGAGTAATAAGAAAAGAAAAATGACTATAAAGGATATAATTCGATTGCTTGTGCTTGTCGTTGCATTCGCCGTGTTGTTATATCCTACAGTTAGTAGTTATGTAAATGAGAAGAATGGTTCTAAGGTTGTATCGAATTATGATGCAGAAAGTGTTCGCTTGAGTAATGCAGAAAAAGAAAAGATGCTTGAAGATGCACGTGCATACAATAAGGAAATGTTAAGTAATATTGATTTGATTGATCCTTTTTCTCAGAGTGAAAAAAGTTTGGATGCTCGATATGAAAGCCTATTAAATATAGATGGATCTGGCATGATGGGCTATATTCGTATTCCTAAGATCAAAGTCGAGATTCCTATTTATCATGGAACTTCTGAATCTGTATTGCAGGCTGGTGTTGGTCATTTCTGGGGAACTTCTCTTCCTGTTGGTGGAGAAAGTACACACACAGTATTGACTGGACATAGGGGATTACCTACAAAAACATTGTTTACCAATATGGACAAACTTGTTAAAGGGGATGTGTTCTACATCAAAGTTTTAGATGAGACATTGGCATATAAAGTGGATCAAATACTTACTGTATTACCAGAAGAGACAGAAGCTTTATCGATTGTTCCTGGACAAGATTATGCGACATTAGTTACTTGTACTCCATACGCAATCAATACGCATAGACTCTTGGTTAGAGGTCATCGTATTCCGTATAAGGAAGCTGTAAAGATTGAGAAAAACACTAGTACAGGTATAGAATTATCATTTACTACAAAGGTACTGATTGTAACACTTGGAATTATTTTTATAGGACTTGTTATAGCCATGCTATATAGTTTGTATGATAAGAGAAGGAGGAAGAAAAAGTGATTAAACAATTAAAGATACATTCGCTCTTTCTACTCCTTATTAGCTTGTTGTTTGTCTCTCTTATTCAAGTTCGTGCGGACAGTAGAACGGGAAGTATTGATATTGACTATAAAGGAAGAACAGATAATCAGGAAGAGATTATCTTGTCTGGAGCTAAGTTTGAGATCATCCCCATTCAATATGTAGAGAATGAAAAATGGGTATGGCAATCTTTATTTGTGGATTGTGGTGTTTCACTTCATGATACAAGTGCTGAAGCTAGAAATAAACAGGCTAAACAGTTATTGGAATATGCTAGAAAAAAAGGTATTTCTGGACATCAACAGCTTACAGATAGTACTGGGCATACTGTATTTAGTAATTTAAATGAAGGCATGTATTTAATTACACAGATTGGTTCTGTAAAGAATGGAAATGATACGTTTGAATCTGCACCATTTTTAGTTAGTGTTCCATCCGATATAGATGGATATCTCATGTATGATGTAAAGGTAGAACCAAAGGTGACATGGCTTACAAATAATGTGCCTCCTTCTGTTCCAGAAAAACCAAGTGAGAAGAATCCTCCAGAAGATACGAATACGGGTGTTCAAGTGAAAAAAGCGACTTGGATTGTTCTTGCATTGTGTAGTTTTGGAATGATTGTTATTCTTGGAAGAAGATTAAAAATAAAATAGTTATATAAAGGCCATTGAATGGTCTTTTTAATTTAGGATTGGCGATTAATCATGTGATGATATATACTTTTTGTAAAAGAAAGTATTAAAAGTTTAGATATGAGCAGTTGTTTTAGAGAAAATATATGAACTGGTTTTATCTCAATGAAAATGTTTTAAGTATAGGAGTTTTGACTATGAAGAAAGTGCTTTTTATTTGTCATGTGGAAATGTATATGGGATTGTGGGAATGAAGTTGTTGTTAATGAACATTCATTAAAGGGTGGTAAAACAAGATCATGTGGTTGCTTAAATACGGAGGTACGTTCTAATACAGCTAAAGATCGATTTGGTTTTGTAGATGGAACTACATTAGCTGGTATTTCTCCTTTCAGGAAGATAAATAAAAACAATAGTACTGGAGTTCGTGGTGTGACATTTGATAAGAAACGTAATAAATGGGTTGCACAGATAACATTTCAAAGGAAAAATTATAACTTAAGGCGATATGATGACAAAGAAGATGCTATTAATGCCAGGCTGAAAGGCGAAGAGCGTTTCTTTGGAAAGTACAGAAAGGGTGGTAAATAATGGCAAAACAGTTTAATGTTGGAGATACAGTGTATTTTATAAGCTCATCTGTTTTTGTTAGAAAAGCTACAGTAATACGTGCTGCAGCCGGTTTTGTTACTATAAAATTCGATACAAATAATGGTAATGATGGACCTTCTGGTATACGAGTACGTGAATCAAAGGTGTATCATACAGAAAAAGAAGCAAATGATGTTGTCCAGGCCAATAAAAGGAGACAACAAAACAGTCGAAAGCTATAAATAATATTGCTGTTCATCTTCCTAACAAATATACATGGCTGAGCTATAATGATTAATTGCTATATTGCTAATGTAGTTCAGCTTTTTTATTATTGGTTTAAACGCTGATATAGGACTGTTTTTGGCTGTTGCTATAAAATGTATTAATTTGCACAGAATGCGCCTCAGAATGCTTTTAAAGTGGGTTTAATTAAAAATATAAATAATTGATCAATGAATGTAATTTACAGATGTTGAGGTGACGAATAAAATTCATTTTTCTCATTATTTTTTCTTTATATTCTTTAAATAAATCTTTTTTTAATTTAGTTTTATTTATTTCTATGTTGTTGTTATCTATTATTATATTGTGATCCTTTAGTGCAAGCACTTCTGAGCAAGCACTTCTGAGCAAGCACTTCTGAGCAAGCACTTTTGGGGTTCTTGATTCGTCACCTTTAAATAAAGCAGATTTTAATTTTTTTAAGGTGACGAATGAAAATGATTAAATATATATTTGTCACTATAAAGGAGAGGTATCTATTTTCTTTGAATCAAATTTTAGAGGCTATTAGGGTTATTAAATAAAAAAGAGGAAGATGCACTTTATTATTATGTTGGTAAAAAGAAAAGTGTGAAGTTTGATTTGAATACATCTTGTCATATTCGCCAAATTATTATGTTAGAAGGAGATTTTGATGAAGACTTTAATGATTTTATTTTAGAACAACTTCGAGTAGATTTTGTTCGTAATAAGGAGTATACAGTAGTGCCATTTGCGAGAAAATACTTAAATGAATTTAATCGGCAAAATTGAATTTTAAAAACAAGTCCTGTTGTTAAATACAGGACTTTTTAATTTCACTATCGACCGATTTTTAATTTTTGGTCGAGTACAAAGAAATATTTATCTGATAAACTTTATGGATATTGGAGGTAAAGTAAAATGAAAAATGTAAGCTGTTTTGAGTTATATCCAAGTATTCTTGAAGCAAAAAAAGTAAATGAATTGTTATTAGAACTATTTCCACGGATGTGTACAGAATTGAATGAGGATGGTGGTTTGTATATGTATATCACGCGCGAAGAATATGTGTTTGTCTTGAACGAGCTTTCAAAAATAAATAATTATGCAATGACGATGCCTGAATATGTTGAAGATGTAAATGTAACATTAACTTCTATGCCGATTGAATGCGCTATCGTTGAAAGATATTCTGTGCTGTATGATCTGATGTTTGAGGCTGAGTACTTAAAAAAAGAAGTTGATAACAATGTGATTGTAAGTGATCGAGATATAGGAGGAATGTATACAGACATGTTGACAGGAAAAAAATTCTCGCAACAATATGATGTATCTAATGATTGCATAAAGTATTTATTGAAAAAAATGGAGGATTATTCAGCGTAGAATATATGTTTTAAAAATTAAAAAAAAGAGCGCTGACTTTTTGCTTTGATTGCGGTAATCTAAAAAAGGGCAAGGATAACCGTTGCAAAATGGAGGTAAGAAATATGTAGATGTAAGGAAAAAGAAAATAAAAAAAGTCTAATTAAGCTGCAACTCAATTAGACATGAAGGATTATAAAATAATCACTAGCATAATTATTTTAGCAAAAATCCTTCAGAAAAAAAAGAAAAAATGGAGGAAAATATGAAAGATAAAAGTAAAGATATTAATATCAGCCTTAAGTATCCGGAAATGACTGAAGTTCTGGATCTTGAAAAAAACAAAGAAGAAAAAAGAAATGCCGATGATTACGATCGTCGAACAAACAAATTAATAAATTTGATTTGCCCTCACTGTGGCGAACATTTTGTTTCAAAATTTAGTAAAATATACGGCAAACCAATTTGTCCAGTATGTGGTAAAGTTTTGTTTGCAAAAGCAAATTCGATTGCATATCTACGACCACTGCTTGCATCATTATGGGATAAGGAAAATAATGATATTGAAGACGATTCAAAATTAATACGAGCATATTCGAATAAACCATATCATTTTAAATGTTCTGTCTGCGGGAAAAGTGTGATGAGAAAACCAAACAAAGTTGGAAAGCATGACACAGTTTTGTGTGATAAATGTCAGATAATAAATAAGTCTTCTTTTAGAGAAACTGCAATTTATTATTATTGCCAACAATACTTTGAAGATGTTATTTGGCACAAAAAAAGTCCTGAGGGTCATGAGATAGATGTGTACATTCAGGATTGTGATGTAGGAATCAATTTTGATGGAAAGGTACATGCACCGACTTTAAAACGTGATCTTGAAATTCAAAAAAGTATACGATCTGTTGTAAATAAATTGTATGTCCTGTCGGAAGTAAACAACAACGAGAATGAATTTGTCCAGTTTATTTCGTATAAGGCGGATGATCAGAATTTTTCAGAATCAATTTTAAAATTGCTAAAAAAAATTGACGATACAAAAAATTATGACATAGATGTGAAGCGCGATTACCAAAAAATTAATAAAATATATTATGACTTTATAGCCTCTACAGGCTCTGTTTTAAAAACGGTTTTTGAATATTCTCCGGAATTAATGGATGAATGGGACTATGAAAAAAATGAACTTGATCCGAACACAATCGCATATAATTCGTGTGTAGAAGTATTTTGGAAATGCAAATACAATCATAATTACAAAATGAGCGTTTATAAAAAATGTGTTTCAAAAAATAAATGTCCATATTGTGCGCACCGTAAATTTTTAAAAGGTTTCAATGATTTAAATTCGGTTCTACCAAATTTTGTGAAAGAAAATTGGGATTTTGAAAGGAATAAAAATCTGATATCACCCGATGAAATATTCAAATCATCAAAAAGATATGCATATTTTAAAGGCTTTGAAAATAAACAAATGATTGTCACGCAAGTACAGAATTATACGCGCAGATTAAAAAGAAGACATTTGGAAATTAGATAGAGAGTGAAGCAATGCTTCATTCTTTTTTTGTATTAGAATCCGTCGGAGACACAGGGTCTTAGGGGGTACGCACCTAAAAAGTTTGGTCGTTTGTGTCAGACAAATGACATGCTTGCTATTTAATAAATGGAGAGGAAATGGGTGTGTAAAGAGTGAAAAAAAGAAAAAATAAAAATGGGACAAAATGCCGATAGAATACTTTTAAGAAAGAAGGTGATTGAATTGGAAGGAGTCGATTTTAAAAAGTTCGTTCAAAGTTCAAAGGCAAATAAAGTAAGAAATAATTCAAGAGCTATACCAAAATATCCAACACTTCAAGGTACAAAGAAATCGAATGTTCATAATAAAAATAGGTTAAGTGTTAATAAAGTAAGACATACTTTTATCGTTGAACCACAAAAGAAAGATTTATCAAAACAGAAAAAAATGTCTTTGCTTGAAGGAAAGCAAGCCATTAAGCTGGAGATTAAAAAGTATATAAAATGGAGTGGTGTGTATCGATGGACTGGATTAACTTTGGATGAAAGGAAAGAAAAACTAATCGAAAAATTAAATGATTTGCATAGCGAAGAACGGATGATTGACGATGAATTTATTTATCCTCGTGGAATTGATTATGTGCAAAAAGTGATTTTGTTTACGCATCGAAGAGTACAGTATTTGAATTTAAATTGTGCAGAAATTAAAAAAGAATACGAACAAATGGATTTGGTCTGGACATTAGACTGGATTAATAAGTTTTCTGATGTTGAAGGATTGCAACATTATTTTTTAAACAGTTTAAAAAATGAATCGAAAGAAATTGCTCTTAAAGATTTTTTGGATTTATCAGGGAAGACAGTTAATGAATTTTATAAAATCAGAGATTCATCTGGTGATTTATATGGAATAAAAAAAGGAAAGACTAGATATTTGAAATACAGTGAATGTGAATATATTTTTAAGAATTATTGGCAGAAATCTTATTCACGAATACTGTCAGTCATAATTGGTGAACTAGATATAAGTGTACTTAGAAAAGAATACGGATTTATTAAATTTGAAAAAAAGATGATCAATCGTACCTACAACATAAATGATATTAATGCGACTAATAACGTTGTAACTTTGAAGTCGATGAATATAAATTCGCACCAGTTATCACTACTAAAAAAATACATTTATAAAAATCATCCACTTCAAAAAGAATTGATTTATAATTCATCGACAAAAAGTTATTACTTCTCAAAAGAAGGGTATGAATGGTTTAACAATATTTATGGTGCATCAAATAATATAGGTGAACGAATCCAAAAAGATTTGATTTGGCACAAGGAATATTTTAGGAAAAGAATGATATACCTTCAAAATGAACATCTTGATTTGTTGTATCCAAACGTTAAAAATGTTTGGAGGATTACAGAATTGGAATACGAATGTTATATGTCTTTAGGAAAATTTATACTTACAAAAGATAATTTGAGCTATAAATATTTCGAACATCTATTTGTTGAATTGGAGTTAAGACATTTAGTTTATGTTAAAAATGAAATTGAAAAGAATATAAATAAAAGACACTTGGCAAAAAAGAGAAAGACAAAATATAAACAAATAAATGATTTAACATTTTTTGGAAGTTATGAAGGAATCGTGGTGAACTATACGATGATTGAAAATGTTGTTGAAATTTATGTTGAGACAAATGAAGAAAAAGAAAATTTAAAATTTGTAAAATTGAAAGTTGATTTAAATCTAATAGAACACCAAGAGCGTATTATGCTTATGCAGTTTTTAAAAAAAAGTGTGTCCATATGGTTTGAAGTTTCTGAGAATCAGATTACAAGAGAAATGGTATTAGAATCATTTACGGTAAGACAGGTTTTATGTTTTAAAAGAAAGGAAAAATCAGATGGAAGTGTAGCATATAAAAGTGATTTATAAAAAAAGGAGAAAAAAATTTATGAACAAAGATAAAAGAATTACTTTTCGAGTCTCTGGTGAAGAGTATGAAAAAATAAAGAAAAAAAGCAAGGAGCTTGGATTTCCAAATTCAAGTCGGTATGTCCGAATAAAAGTAGAGGCTGATAATGATGAATTAATATTTAACTCAAAAAAAATAATTGGTATTTATGATAAACTTTTTGAACTTGAGATGGAATTGGATGAAATAAAAATGGAAGCTGGACTAGCGGATTATGAAGTTGATTATTTTGAATCGGCATTTGCAAGTTTAGCAGAACAGGCAAAAACGTTAAAATGATATTGTCATACTTTTGGAATCCGTTTTGAGATTATGCATAGATAAGTAATCAGTTGTGTGAGTGGATAATGGTATTGAATTAAACGCTGTATGATTAAGTACCAAAATTATGGATATTAGTAAAGATATACGTAAAAATATACTGTCTAAAAATAAAGGTTGGTTAATCTTTAGAATATACTCTTTGCTTGGAAAATTGTAATTTAATAATCACTATATACGACATGGCAGTAATTAAAAGTGGAATGTTAGTTTCTTGTTTCATTGAAAATAATGTATGGCATAGTTGTGAAATTAATTGAAAGTATGTGTGTTACTGATGCTTTCTATGTACATTAATATTATAATTAATGTACAGGAGGGAAACGCTGTGAAAGTCAATACTACAGAATTAAGAAGACATCTTAGTGATTATTTAGCTATGGCATACAAAGAAGAAATTATTATTACAAATAAAGGAATAGAGATTGCACGTATTATTTCTCCAAAGCAGGCAAAGAAAAGATCATTAAATAATTTAGTTGGTATATTGCCTTCATTAACTGACGAAGAGACTGAAAATATAAAAAATGAAATGTTTAGTTTAATGTAAGAATAATGTGGCACTGATGCCATATTATCTTTTTTGGATTTCAATGTGTCAAACTCCCGTGTACTGACTAGGGAAGAATCAAAGTTTTTAAAATCTAACCTGAAGCATTTAATGAAAATGATATAAACTTTGTTGGAGTGATTTTAAAACAGGAAAAATGAAAAAATTTGAATTAAGTGTGTGTGGCGAATAGGCTGATATAAAGATTAATATGTGATATTATGTCTTATTGAATAAGAGAGATGAACTCAATAATGTTGTACAGATGCTATGTTATTTATTTGGCTTTGTGAAATCAATAAAATTATCGTTAATTGCTTTACTTAAAGTTGAAATTACAATATATATGTTATAATATTCATGTGCAGAGGGATGCACGTGAATATTTGTAGGATTTTTTTCCTATAAACGTTCTTAAGGGTAGAGAAATTTAAAAAAGAAATAGCAAGTATTTTGAAGTACTTGCTTTTCTTTTTACAATTTTAGATCTCCTGATATATTACCTTCATTTTTTATTGCAATATTTATTGGCATTATTACATTTATAATGCATAAAAAAAGCAAGCATTTAAGCTTGCTTATCTTTTTGCAGGTTTATTCTCCTGATCGTCAGGCTTTCGTGCATAATGTAGGTAGCACGGACTCAGTGAGGATTAAAGACATCCTCTGGCTTTACAAGATACCCTATAATCAAATTCACCTCTTGTTAGTGGATTTAGGGAAGGAGCTTGAATTCCTCCTTACGAATACGATTTTTAACGATGCCTGCTCATCGTGGCATCACTGCCACCTTAGTTGTATAACCAAGTTTTATATTTATATATTACAATAGTGTGTATGAGAATGCAATTAGTGGTTTATTCTTTTTTTGTTAGGTTACAATGTGTGATTTAAATATCGTCAAGCTGACGTTTCAACTCGGATTTATATTTGGTCGCTTTCATAAGCAGAGATCTTAGTGGCACCACTCTCGAATTGAATCATTTATACATTTTAGGAGTACTTAAACTAATTATTTTCGATGCTCTTAAAATGTGTACATTTATGTAGTATAATAAGGGTGGAAGAATAGGTGATATAGGATGATAGATTTTACGAACTGCGAAAAGAAAAACAAAATGTATGGTGGAGCAAATGGATCAAAGATATCTGTTATATATAATGGCGAAAGATATATGTTGAAATTTGCCCCACACGGTAAAGATAATCGATGTATCACCGAATATTTAGGATGTCATATATTACAAAGTTTAGGAATCCATACACAGGACACATTATTAGGAACATATGAAGTAAATAATGATAAAAAAATTGTTGTGGCATGTAAGGATTTCGCAATAAATGGATGGACAATACAGGACTTTGCTTCCTTGAAAAATCGAATTGTTGATACAGAATGGAATGTTTGTGGAACTAAACTTGATGAAATGATACAAACGATACATGAGCAAAATATCGTACCTGCAGAAGCTCTTAATGATTTTTTTTGGGGTTTATTCATTGCCGATGCACTAATCGCAAACTGGGATAGGCATAATGGAAACTGGGGCTTTTTATACAATGAGGCTACAGATGCAGTTAAAATTGCTCCTGTTTGGGGGTGTGGAAGTGTACTAAATTCTCAAAAGCTTAATGGCAAGGGTATACGATATTTTGAATTTATCAGTAGTGGCAAATATCCAGAGTGCACCAAAGCTTTAGCAAGAATATATCCAAAAATCAATCTAGACAAAATTAACCGAATCATTGATGATACGGAATATATTACGGATGAAGAAAAAGAGTTCTACAAAACAATGATTCGAATGAGGAAAGAAAGAATATTGGATTTCTCATACGAAAAATTAGTGCAGTCTTATAAAAGGAGACATAATTTATGCTAACGAGAATGGAATTTAAATTCAGTGAAGAAAAATGCAAAAAGTACGGAGTTACTTTAAATGCTTGCTATAAAACTATTGAGAAGCTAATGGCAGAAGATGATATTCATCAATATGGATTAGGTGTATATGTAGCACCTTTAAAAAAGGCGTTTACACCTTTTAGTTTGCTTGCCTGTGATCTACCTGAGTCTGACTGGTTTGTTAATACAATCGAGTCTTGGTACTGGTTTGACAGTAACGAATGTAGAAATTATGATGATCCAGATTATGATTGCCTAATACAATTGGAGATGAAAAAATGATAGAAATAGACGAAGCAAAGAGAAGAAAAGCTGTTAAAAATGAAGGAGAATCAAAATGATCATCGAAAACACCGAGGCAGGAAGAATTGTACAACGGGTAGCAGCAACGATGGCTATATCAGATATGTATGTGAGTAAAGACTTTATTGAAAAGCTTTTGAAAGTCAGCAATGGAGAAATGACATCTGAAGAGCTTCGAAAAGAGGTTTTAAAAGAATATGCACAGAATAAATTAAAAAATTATATTAAGCCAAAACATACATATGATGAAGAAGAAAGATGAAGGAAATTAGTATGGTAAAAATTATTGTTGATAAAATAGATGGCCATATTGTTTATTTAAGATACTTTGAAGAAATGAAAGACGATAGAATGGAAACGTTGGTTTTTGACTTGGATTCATACAAAACATTAGAACATTCGATAGGAATCGATGTATCTACATTCTATTCTAGACATGCAAAACAAAAAGTTTATACAACATGGGAAGAGACAGGAGAAATCCCCAAAGTTCTTGTAGCTGCCTGGATGTGAAAAAGAGGTGATGTTATGTTAACACGAATGGAATTTAAATTCAGTGAAGAGAAGTGTAAAAAATATGGAATTACTTTAAATGCGTGTTATAAAACTATTGAGAAGCTAATGGCAGAAGATGGTATTCATCAATATGGATTAGGTGTATATGTAGCACCTTTAAAAAAAGCATTTACTCCTTTTGGCTTACTCCAGTGCAGATTACCAAAATGTGAATGGTTTGCAAACACAATTGAATCTTGGTATTGGTTTGATAGTAATGAATGCAGAAACTATGATGAGCCACAATACAACTGTTTAATGCAGTCACAGGTGAAAAAATGGATGAAATAGACGAAGCAAAACGAAATATAATGATCAAAGGAGTCATAAATATGATTCAAGACATTAATATACTTTACCATGGAACTGGTGCAACATTTGAAAATCCTGATTTAGATAACAGTAGGGAAGACGTTGATTTTGGAGTTGGCTTCTATACAACTCAAAATAAAGAAATGGCAAAAAAATGGGCATCATCCAAAAGAAAATCTACAATTAATACATATTCATTTAATAGAATTAGTGATTTAAAAATCTATACATTTAAGCTTGATGAAGAATGGCTTGATTTTGTTACAAACAACAGATTAGGGATTGATAGTCAAAAAAAATATGATAAATATGATATTCTAATCGGGCCAACAGCAGAGAACAAGGTATTTGATACAGTTAATGAATATATAAAAGGTACATACACAAAAAAAGAAGCTATACAATATATTAATGCAGCTGGTTTTGATCAACAAATTGTTTTTAAAACAGAAAAAGCAATTCAATCCTTAAAATTTATAAAAAGAGAACTATTAGAGCCTGATGAAAAAGCTTTCATCAAACTGCAAGCAAATAAAGACAGAAAAAGTGCATTAGATAAACTAGATTGTCTCAAAAAAAGAAATGCGAAGAAAAGCTGTTAAAAATGAAGGAGAATCAAAATGATCATCGAAAACACCGAGGCAGGAAGAAAAGTACAACAGGCAGCAGCAACGATGGCTATAGAAGATATGTATGTGAGTAAAGACTTTATTGAAAAGCTTTTAAAAGTCAGCAATGGAGAAATGACAACTGATGATTTAATTAAGGAGTTAAATGATAAGTATGCAAAATAAAAAAGAAGGGAAGTGAATCTATGTATTACGGCTACCACCGGGTAAGTACGAAGGAACAAAATTTAGAACGTGGTATCAAGGGTATTGAAGATTTTTGTAAAAGCAGAAATTACAAACTTGAAAAAGTGTTTGTTGATAAAATCTCAGGGAAAACGATTAATCGTCCTCGATATACAGTACTTAAAGAGGATGTGTTGCGTGAAGGGGATACACTAATCATTTACGAACTAGATCGTCTTGCTCGAAACAAAAAAGCTATATCAGATGAATTACGATATTACGAAGAGCACGGCATTCGTGTCATGATATTGGACATTCCAACAACAACAATCGATTTACCTAATGAAGCTGATTCTATGAATAAATTGATTACAGAAACTATCAATAAGGTAATAATTGAAATCTATGCCATGCAGGCCGAGACTGAGATGCAACGCCGAGAAAAACGTCAACGTGAAGGAATAGAAGCCAAAAAAGCAAGAGGCGAGTGGGAAGACTATGGTCGTAAACGTGTCATGTCGGCCGATGAATTTGCCAAACACTATCAGCGAGTTGAACGTGATGAAATCGGCTCACGTGCACTTATGCGTGAATTAAAAATGAAAGAATCCACTTATTTTCGTTATGTAAAAGAATACAAAAACAATAAATTAAATTCAAAAAAATATGGGGGGTGAATATTAATGAAAATATATGATTTTAATGAATTGGAAACAAATACTTTAGTGTATGGTGGTCATTCAGGAAAAAAATTAGGTGTTGTTATAAACGGTGAAAATTGGTTTCTTAAATTTCCAAAGTCAATAAAAAATTTAACTAGAAAGGTTGAAATAACCCACACAACTTCACCATTATCAGAATATATTGGATCACATATTTATGAATCTATTGGTATTCCAGTTCATGAAACAAAGCTTGGAATTAAAGATGGTAAAGTAGTTGTGGCATGTAAAGATTTTAGAAAAGATGCAATGGATTTTCGTTTAGATGACTATAATTCAATAAAAAATGATTATGTAGAAGGAATGGAAGAAAAATTGAAATCAGTTTCTTCTAGTAGCGATAATCATAATATTAGTTTAGAGGAAGTTGAAGTGTTGCTAAATAATCATCCTTTATTTTTAAAAAATCCTGAATTAAAAGAACGTTTTTGGGATATGTTTGTAGTTGATGCTTTAATAGGAAATAATGCTAGAAATAATGGAGATTGGGGTGTGCTTGTAAATAACAAAACAAATGAAACAACAGTATGTCCAGTATTTGATAATGGGGCATCGTTTAATACAAAATCTAGTGATGAACAAATTAAAAAAATAATGAATGATAACAATAGATTTGAATCAAGTGTTTATAAATCTAGAATGTGCATCTTCGTGGAAAATGATGAACAATTGAATCCTTTTAAATATATTGAATCTTTGAAAAATAAAGATTGCAATGCAGCATTAATGAGAATTGTTCCAAAGATAAATGTTGAAAAAATCAAAAAAATGATTAATGAAATACCAAACGAAGTTAATGGTATTCAAATTATTTCGGATATACGAAAAGAGTTTTATTGCAAATGTATTGAATATCGCTATGAAAAATCGTTATACCCAGCGTATTTAAAAATGGTAGATCCATTTTATTCTGAAGGCAATGTTCTTTATTTGGAAAATATCGCGCGTGATATTAAGGAAAGCAAAGCTCATTTTGAAGAACATGACTTAATAGAATAAATAAAAATACCATCCAGACAACAGTATCTGGATGGTTTGTCATTTCTTAACTTATTGTTCTGCAATCTTTTTTCGTAAGCTGTCATTTGTGGTTTTTAAAACTTGC
>ERZ773178.1404-NODE-1404-length-25625-cov-92.445366_pt1 | contig 25625 bp, 19 predicted proteins | sample MGYA00580533_ERZ773178 | MGnify/ENA primary metagenome ERZ773178 (study PRJEB29015, sample SAMEA2737859) | human gut metagenome | biome: human gut; feature: human-associated habitat; material: faeces | place: China | collected 2012 ...
GTAAAGAAGGATATGGAGAGCGGCAGACCGATGGACCGTCTGGTTTGTGGCGATGTGGGCTTCGGCAAGACTGAGGTTGCCATCCGTGCAGCCTTCAAGGCTGCGTGCGACAGCAAGCAGGTTGCGGTGCTGGTGCCTACTACCGTTCTGGCTTTCCAGCACTATCAGACTTTCAAAAAGCGTCTGGAAGGCATGCCTGTAAGGGTAGACTATCTCAGTAGAGCCCGTACAACGAAGGAAACCAGAGAGGTGCTTGACGCCCTGAAAGAGGGTAAGATTGATATCCTCATAGGTACGCATAAGCTGATATCAAAGACCGTGAAATGGCATGACCTGGGACTGCTCGTCATCGATGAAGAGCAGAAGTTCGGTGTGTCTACCAAAGAGAAACTCCGTCAGCTCAAGGTAAATGTCGATACACTCACGATGAGTGCCACTCCGATTCCGCGAACCCTCCAGTTCTCTCTGATGGGCGCCCGGGATATGAGTATCATGCGCACTCCGCCACCTAACCGTTATCCGATTCATACCGAACTGGTAACGTTTAGTAGTGAAGTTATCTGCGATGCCATCAATTTCGAGATGAGCCGAAACGGACAGGTTTATTTCGTATGCGACAGAATATCCAAGCTTCCGGAGCTCAAGATGCTCATCGAGAAGCATATCCCAGACTGTAGGGTAGCAATCGGTCACGGACAGATGAAGCCTGAGGATTTGGAGAAAATCATCATGGGCTTTATCAATTACGATTATGATGTACTGCTTTCTACCACTATTGTAGAGAACGGTATCGACATTTCCAATGCCAATACGATTATCGTGAGCGATGCTCATCACTTCGGATTGAGTGACCTGCATCAGATGCGTGGACGCGTAGGAAGAAGCAACAAGAAGGCTTTCTGCTATCTGATGGCGCCACCTAAGAGTGCACTTACTCCTGAGGCGCGTCGCCGGCTGGAGGCTCTGGAGACGTTCAGCGAACTGGGTAGCGGCTTCAATCTCGCCATGCAGGACCTGGATATCCGCGGTGCGGGTAATCTGCTGGGCTCTGAGCAGAGCGGTTTTATGGAAGATCTGGGTTATGAAACCTACCAGAAGATTCTCTCTCAGGCTGTCACAGAGTTGAAGAACGAGGAGTTCTGTGATCTTTATCAGGAGAAGATGGATGAAGGTGCCCAGCTTACGGGTGATGATTTCGTTGACGATTGTGGCATAGAGAGCGATCTGGAGATGTATTTCCCTCAGACTTATGTGCCTGGTGACAGTGAGCGCATGCTTCTTTATCGTGAACTGGACCGTCTGGAGAGCGATGAGGAAGTAGAGGCTTACCGCAAGCGTATGATAGACCGTTTTGGTCCTGTGCCTCATGAAGCAGACGAACTGATGCATGTGGTAGGTCTGCGTAGGGTAGGCAAGAAGCTAGGTTGCGAGAAGATTATTCTCAAGCAGGGCTATATGCAGATGCAGTTTGTGAGCAATGTAAACAGTCCGTTCTACAGAAGTCAGATGTTTAACCGCATACTCGCTTACGTTACCAGTCATATTCAAGATTGTGTTCTGAAGGAAAAATTCAACAAGCGAATGCTTCGCATCAATGATGTGAAGACAGTAGGGCAGGCTGTAAATCTGTTGAATCAGATATCGCAGATAGATTTAGGTAATGAAAAGTAATCAGTTTATTGCATAAAAAAACATTGGAATCCCAATATCCCTATTGAGTTCCAATGTTTTATTTTTTGTATAAGTAAAAGATGATGATAAGCGTTTCACAACGCATGTTGAATTTTTCTGTTGCAAAGATACTATTTTTCATTATAATATTGGGTGTAATATTTGGTATTTTGTGGGGTAATATTTGATTAAATTTATAAAAATGACACTGAAAATACACTTATGTAACAAATAATACCTGTAGAATGAACTATTTTATTGGATAAAAATAAAAAATAGTGGAAAAACACATAAAAAAATTCTTTATTTCATTTTTTATTTGTACCTTTGTTCAGGCATACAACAATTTTAAACATATATATAAACATGAGACAGAAAAAGTACATCTTAAGCGAGCAGGAACTTCCTACTCAGTGGTACAACATTCAGGCAGATATGCCTAACAAGCCATTGCCACCATTGAACCCTCAGACACACCAGCCAATGAATGCTGATGATTTGTCACACGTATTTAATAAGGAGTGCTCAAAGCAGGAACTTGATACAGAGCACGCTTGGATTGATATTCCGGAAGATGTGCTGGAGAAGTACACCTTCTACCGTTCAACCCCTCTTGTACGTGCTTATGCCCTTGAGGAGGCACTCGGTACTCCGGCGCATATCTACTTCAAGAATGAGAGTACCAACCCGTTAGGTTCTCATAAAATTAATTCAGCGATTCCTCAGTGCTATTACTGTAAGCAGGAGGGTGATACCAACGTCACTACAGAGACTGGTGCAGGACAGTGGGGTGCAGCCCTCTCTTATGCAGCAAAACTCTACGGCCTGGAGGCAGCAGTTTATCAGGTAAAGATTACCATGCAGCAGAAACCATACCGTTCCAGCATCATGCGTACGTTTGGAGCCACTGTAGAGGGTTCTCCTTCCATGAGTACACGTGCCGGTAAGAATATCATTACACGTGATCCTCATCATCCTGGTTCGCTCGGTACGGCTATCAGTGAGGCTGTTGAGCTGGCTACTACAACACCAGGCTGTAAATATACACTGGGTTCCGTGCTCAATCATGTGGCACTTCACCAGACCATCATCGGTCTAGAGGCAGAGAAGCAGATGGCGATGGCAGGCGAGTATCCTGATCAGGTGATTGCTTGTTTCGGTGGTGGTAGTAACTTTGGTGGTATTGCCTTCCCATTCCTCCGTCACAACTTCACAGGCGAGCGCCATACTGAGTTTATTGCTGCAGAGCCAGAGAGCTGTCCTAAACTGACTCGCGGTAAGTTTGAGTATGATTTCGGTGATGAGGCAGGTTATACTCCATTGCTGCCAATGTTTACTTTGGGTCATGATTTCAAGCCAGCCAACATTCATGCAGGTGGTCTCCGTTATCATGGTGCGGGCATGATTATCTCCCAGCTTCTGAAGGATGGTTATCTGCATGGTGTAGATATCCCTCAGCTGGAGTCATTCAAGGCGGGTATGCTCTTTGCACAGACCGAGGGTATCATTCCTGCTCCAGAGAGCTGTCATGCGATTGCAGCCACTATACGTGAGGCTCTGAAGGCTAAGGAAGAGGGCAAGGAGAAGGTTATCCTGTTCTGCCTCTCAGGTCATGGACTTATCGATATGCCGTCTTACGATAGCTATATTAATGGCGATTTGCACAATTATTCAGTGAGTGATGAAGAAATCCAGCAGTTCCTCAAGGATGTGCCAAAGGTTGACTAATTTTCAGTTAACAGTTAATAGTTTATAGCAAACAGTTGACAATTATTCTTTGAGATATATTGAAATAACAATATCACATTATAAAAGAAGCCAGGCTGCGAAAAGCAACCTGGCTTTTTATTTAGAGATTCTATTCTCTTTTTTTAGAAATTCTATTCTCAGTTCGAGACTTCTATCTTTCATTAGAAGTTCAACCACTCTTCGATAGCCTTAGCGATGACATCGAAGCTTGTGGTAGGCTCGAAGCGGGCTACAACCTGACCCTTCTTGTTAACGAGGAACTTGGTGAAGTTCCACTTGATATCGGCACTCTCCTTGTAGTTAGGATCAGCCTCGCTCAACATCTTGTCGAGAACAGGGTAGAGAGGGTGGCTCTCGTCCCAACCAGCAAAGCCCTTACATTCTTTCAGAAATTTGAAGAGAGGGGCAGCATCGTCTCCGTTTACCTTGATCTTCTTGTAGCGCTGGAACTCTGTGCCGTATGTAAGCTTGCAGAACTGATGAATGCTTTCATCTGTACCAGGGGCTTGCTGACCAAACTGGTTGCAAGGAAAATCAAGTATTTCGAAACCTTGAGAATGATAGGTCTCATAAAGTTTCTCCAGTTCCTCATACTGAGGTGTGAAACCACACTTTGTGGCGGTGTTAACGATGAGCAGCACTTCGTTGGCATACTCCTTGAGGGAAACATCTTTTCCCTTTCTGTCTTTAACAGAAAATTCGTAAACAGTTCTCATTTTTTTTATCTTTATGTATGTGTTATCTATATTTCCGATCTCAACTTATATGATCTAGAGTGCAAAGATACTACTTTTCTCTTAGAATACTTCAATAGTTTTTTTAAAAATTCTAAAAATCGAACAAAATCATAGATGAAGGAATGAGCGTAATATATATAATGTAGATAGTATCGCAGTTAAGAGTATATAGATTCCGTAGATAATTGGGTTTGTGAATAGAAAGGTGTGTAGATTATAAGACTACATAACGGCCTGCATGAAAGATGAAAAAATAAAAAATGCAGGATTTTCACAAACCCTGCATTCCTTTTTCTTTACCTCTTTTTCCTCAAAAAAACAAAGAAAAAGAGGTTTACGATTAATCTATCATTTAACTTTTCTAAGAACTTGTTGCAAAGGTACTACATTTTCTTGTAACACCAAACTTTTTCTCAGCTTTTTTTCAGTAAAAAGGGAAAATTAATCAAATACCCCCCCATTTTTATACTTTTTTGCAATATTCGGTCAAAAAACTAAGCAAAACGGCTCAATTTTATGACTATTCTGCTTTTTTCCTTGCTTGAACGTTTTGCTGTGTACGATAACGAAGAAGGCTGTGCCCGACAACAACTGAAGATATGTTCTGTATATGTATTACTTTTTTGTCAATACAGATAAAAGCAGCCATCAGTAATGATGACTGCTTTCATCTGTAATTATGCGGGCTATCCCTGCGTTCTGTTTCGGTATTCAGTAGGCACGATACCCGTTTCTTTCTTGAATACCTTCGAGAAATACTTAGGGTCGGTGAAACCTACTGCGAAGGCGATACTGGTCAGAGTATCGTCTGTCTTGCGCAACATCTCGCATGCCTTCTTGATACGTATATGGCGAACGAAGTCTACCGGTGTCATTCCGGTTATTGCTTTCACCTTATTATATAGTACGCTTCGGCTCATACCGATTTCGTTCGAGATGTCATCAATCTTGAGTCCCGGGTTGCCTGCATTGCCAACAACAAACCAGAAGACACGCATCATGGTTCTGTCTTGAATCTGTGCCGCCATAAATGCCAGCTCGCTGCTTGGGTCAACCGCTTTGTTCTCGGCACTAGTTTCAGCCTGGTTAAGAGCAGGCAGAGGAGCTGCTGCAGGCAGTATTCGCAGGGCTGCTATGGCATCTTTATCGCCAGTTTCCTTCAGTTTTCTGATGACATCCATCTGAATGTTGCGACGCTGGGTGAGGATAGCCTCTATTCGGCCGAGCAGATAAGTGGTAGAGAATGGCTTGGTGATATAGGCAACAATACCTTCATCAAAGCCTCGCTGCTGGTCTTCTACGCTTGCCTTGGCCGAGAGAATCATCACTGGGATGTTGTTGAGGGTGGTATCCTGCTTGATCTCGTGAATCATCGACAAACCATCCATCACAGGCATGGTAACGTCCGTGAGGATAAAGTCTGGTATCTCCTTGCGGACCATCACTAAACCAGCCTTTCCGTTCTCTGCGAGCAGCACGTTATAGGTAGGCGAGAGGATGCTGTAGAGGAACTTGCGCAGGTCGGCATTGTCTTCTACTACCAGTATCGTCTGGTCTTTTTGTTCCGCTTCTTCCTGTGCAGTTTCCTGTTCCTTGCCCATTTCTTCCAGGCGTTCAGCCTCTGCATCCTTTTCTTCTTTCTGTTTGTTGGTTTCTTCCAGATAGTCAGATGCATTGTGGTCGTCAATCTGGCCATTCGCTTTTTCTCTTTCTGCCAGGTCGTAATCTTCCTCGGTCAGACCGCTGTTCGTATGGAAGTCTGCCTTGTTGCCGTATCTCTGAACCTTGTCCAGCATTACCAGCATTTCGTTGGCATTGTCTATTACCATTCTCAGCAGTTCCTTGCCCTTTCGGGTGATACCCGGTTCGGTATCCAGAACGGTTTTTACCGGGGTTCCGATGAGTGTTAGAGGGGTTCTCAGACGGTTGGCAGCATCGTTGTAGAACTCGTTCTTCATCACGCTCATCTCGTGGGTTACGTTCTCGCGCTGGCGCTGGTTGTAGGTATAGAAGATTGCGCCTACGATACCGAAGAGCAGGAGCAGCATCAGAAGCTTGCCCCAGATGCTTTCCCAGAAGGTAGGGCGCACTTCGATAGGCAGTTCTGCCACATACTTGCTCCATACACCATGCGAGTTGGTGGCTCTCACCTTGAGTACGTAATCGCCATGATTGATACGGTTGAAGCCGATGACATTGCTGCTTCCGTTCGATATCCACTCGCCTGGAGCTGTATAACCATCTATGCGATAGAGATATCTGGTCTGATACTTGCGCTGATAGTCGAGTGATGCGAAGGTGATGGTTAGATTTCGCTTGTTGGCAGGAATCACCACTTTATCCTTGTGCAGGATAGGTTCCGACTCCTTCTCTCCGCTATAGTGGAGGGAACAGAAGATGACTTTAGGCTGATAGTTGCTCTTCTTCAGCGTAGCCGGATTAAAGGTAATCAGTCCCATAGGGCTACCTACCGATATGTTGTTGCTTGCCGGATCGTGGTAAGGACGGCTTTGCGAGAACGACATGTAGAAGTCGAAGTCGTTAGGTCCGAACACATTGCACTGGCCTGTTTTCGGGTTTATGCAGTCGATACTCGATTCTCTGATTACCCAGAGCCTTCCCTGGTTGTCTTCTACCATGCCCTGTACGATGCCTTCGTTAACATCGATGGCATGGAAGTATTTCATCTTCAGGTTGTCTTGCAGGAGCGATTTGGTCACAATCTCTTCCATCATACCGCCCTGTTGCGAGATATACATCTTGCCGCTGGTATGCTCCATGATGCTGTTTACATCGTTTGCAGCCAGACTTGTGGTATCGTTCGGTATGTAGTAGGTTTTGTGGTAATTGATCTTTCTTGCGTTCGTAAAGGCATCACTGAAGGTGATGAGACCATCTGTAGTTCCTACGAGAATGGTTCCCGTAGTGGTGCAGCAGATGCGGCGTACGCGGTCGTAATGCTGCTTCTCCCAAGGCAGTCCGTTTCGTTTACTGATGAAGCTGATACTGCCGTCTGCCGCCTCATTTACCAGGGCGATACCGCCACCATAGGTACCTATCCAGATGCGTCCGGTGCGGTCGGCTACAATGTCTTGTATCTTGTCGAACGGCAGCGATGACGGGTTGTTGGCATCATAAACAAAGTGTCTTACCTGCATTTTATCTATCAGATAGACACCATTTCCGTTGGTTCCAATCCAGGCTCTTCCCTTGATGTCGAAGTGGATGGAGAAGATGCCATTCTCGGCGAAGTTTACCTGCTGTGGCACAATCTGTCCGCTTGGCGACAGGTATCCGATGCTTTGGTAGGATGCGTTGAGTACCTGGATTACTCCGTTGTGATAGCCAGCCCAGATATGTCCGTCTGGCGATGCATTTACCGAGAACACTTCGTCTTCGCCCACATCCAGCTTGTTGATAATGTAAGGGTGATATTTGAAGACTACCTGTGTCAGGTTGTGAGAGCCTGTCAGCCAGAGGATTCCCTGGTCTGAGAGTACATATTTCGTAATCTTCGGTATGCGGTAGTTGCCCGATGAATTGCTTCTCAGCAGATAAGGCACCAGTTTTCCTGCCTTGCGGTCAAAATAACTGAAGGTTCCTCCTCTTGGCACTACCCAGAGGGTCTTGTGTTCATCTTGTGTGATGAAATTGCTTTCGCAGGTTGTGCGGTCCATCGGGTCGTCCTGGTCAGCAAAGAGCCACTGTTTCTGTCCGGTCTTCGGATTGACGAGGGTTACTCCCATGCCGTCAGTGAATGCCCATACCATACCGAAATCATCGGTATAAATCTTCTTTACCTCTGCCAGAGGCTGACTCGGGCTCTGTACGTTGATGACATCAAACTTGAAGGTGCGCGGGTTGTAGATTGCTACACCCAGATTGGTTGCCAGCAGGAGCTGGTAACCTGTATTTTTCAGTTCGTTGATACGGGTTACGCCTTCCGGCATTGGTATCATGGTGAGTCGGTTCTGTAGGTCATATTTTGCCAGTTTTCCGTCTTCAGTAGCCAGGAACACATCTTCTCCCACCCACCTGATCCATTTGAAAGGCAGCTGGCTTGGGAATTTCGAATGATATACGTATGCGCCCTTGTCGGTAAGCACCCATTCTCTTCCGTGTGTATCCTGGTGTATGTACCATACATTTCCGCTTCTGAGTCCCTTTTCTCCTACTTTGATGAGTTCTATATTCCGTTCATCAAAGGTTCTGCCTGTTGATCGGATGATGTATTTTCCATCTTCTGAAGTAAACCATGTAGCTCCATTTTTCATTGGGTATACCTGGCTCACGCGCAGGTCGATGTTGAACAGTTCGTTGAATTTCTGTCCTACAGCAAAGAACTGGCAGAAGTGGGTATCGTATATGTAAAGCTGGTGGTCGTATGTGATACACCATACGCTGTTGTTATAGGATGGTTCTATTTTCAGTATACGATTGGTTGACAGGACGTCAATATCATCGGGGTTGTCTCTGAAAGTATGAAACTTGTAGCCGTCATAGAACGACAGTCCGTTCCATGTACTGAACCACATGAGGTTGTCTTTACCTTGTTTCAGGTCTGAGATGGTATTGGCTGCGAGTCCGTCTGTGATAGAGAATTTTCTCACATCGCAGTAGGGTACAGCTACTGTCATAATGGTAGAGAGCAGTCCTAATAGGGTGATATATAATTTTCTTTTCATCATTTTTTATTCGTATACGTTTATTAATCGCAACAAAGGTAGTGAAAATTATTGAGAATACGTATTTATCAGGTGTATTTTTTTATGTTATTGCATTAAATTATTCCACTTTTCATGTTATAGGGGTAATATTTGGTTGATTTGCCGGTGGTTCCTTCTTATGTTATGCCTAACAAAAAAACTCCCCCGATAAATGAATATCGGAGGAGCAGTAGGGATATGTTGTTTTGAATTTGATTATTTCTGAATCATCTTCTTTCCGTTCTTGATGACTACACCCTTGTAAGCCTTGGTTACCTTCTGGCCTGCGAGGTTGTAAACAGGAGCGTTCTTTGCAGCTTCGTCTGCTGTAATGTTAGTGATGCCGGTAGTTGTGCCATTCAGAGAGATGAGAATGTTGTTTAAATCAAGCTCATAAGTAGTGTTAAACTTCTTAAGCTTACCATAAACAACAACTACGTCGCCAACCTTGATGTCATCTACAGAAGTGAATTTCTTACCCTCGAAAGAAAGACCTCCGTAAACATTCAATTCATTTTCTTTTTTACCATCGTCAGAAATGTAGTAAGAAAGACTGCCGTATGTAGCATTTAAGCTTTTACTAGCCTGAGATACAATACCCTTAACATATACACTTTCGCTCAAGCCTTCACCTGCATCAATCAGTTCCTTAGCCTTAGCAATGGTATAAGCAGTTTCTGCTGTGTTTGTAATGTCTACGATTACAGGAGTATCGCCTACCTTATAGTATGCAATTTTAGAAACCTGAATCAAACCATTTTTTGATCCAGCCTGGCAGTCAAAGATAAACTTATAGTAATTGTTTGCAGCAGACTTTGTTGGCTTGAAGATCAGGTCTCCATCTTCAATCTTGGCAGAGATTTCTTCAGTTACATTCTTGCAATCTGCATCAGTTGCTACCTGCAACTTGATAGAATTGATTTTATCTTTAGTAATATTGTCGATGGTCAAGACAATATTGCTGATAGGCTGATCAATAGCAGGGGAAGTGATAGAAGCTACAGATGCGACTTTCTTTCTTCCGCATCTGATGTATTTCCAATTTTTCCACTGGAATGTATTGAAATTTTCAATGGTCCAGACATCTTCTCCAATTGTAGCCTTCCAGGTTTGGTCATAACTGTTTATATCCTTGCCTTCAGTACCTTCGTCAGGGAAAGTCAATACTTTGTAAGGAGTTGTTCCTGCAAACGTAACGCTAGCTACGAACGCCAGAACCAATGATAATGAATAGCGTAAAAATTTGTTCATAACTTAATAATTTTAAAGGTTTAACGTATAATTAATAAACTGTTGAAACTCATTTTGTGAGCGCATTCTTAGAATTTGCTTTGTGTTAAAAGCATGTTCTTTGAATAATTACTTATTTATGATGCAAAGATACGAAAAATATCGATACAATGTGTTAAGAAGGTGTTAAATCTTTGATACAGAGAAAGAAATATCATCAAAACCGAAAGAAATACCATCAAAAAAGGCGGTTGTTTTTGAAAGAATAGGGATTTCCCCCTCAGTTTGTATCCTTTTCCCCTTTGATGCAGACGAAAAATCCACTACCTTTGCATCGGGTTCAAGAAAGAATGCTGTTCTTCAAGAGCTCAATAATTAGAAGATATAAGAATATAAATAACTTAACTGATAAATTGATATGAAAAAGTTTACTACTCTTCTCACAATGGCTTTCATAGCTTTGATGAGTATCTCATTCACCTCATGTGATGAGGATTCTGATATTGCATACACCCTCGATGGTACATGGAAGGGTAATATGTTGGTAGAATATGGTAATCAGAAGGCCCTCTACTCGGTAATCCGCTTCGACCAGAATGATGGTTTCTATTCCGGTACAGGCTATTGGATCGATTACTTTGATAGAAATTACTGGCATGGCAACAATTATATAGCAAACCATATTACCTGGACAGTACGCAACAGAAACATCTATATCACTCTTCTTGATGAGGGTAGCGATGTTGTGATTTACGACTATGCTCTGGGCGACCGCAAGTTCTCTGGATATGTAGAGGCTGATAATGGCAATCGTGCTTATTTCGAGCTTTATCGCGATTCTTACAACTGGCGCGATGATTATGATTGGGGTTACGATGACGGTTGGGGCTACAGCAAGCAGCATTCGGGCTTGGAGAACACCCAGATTGTTTCTCGCGGAGCTAAGGATTCTGTAGAGTATGTTAAGGTGGCAGATGATAATCAGAAGCCTGTTCGCCGTTTTGTAGTGAAGTAAGGCAATAAGGAATTTAGTTTGAAGAAAGGAAACAAGATATGAAAAAGTTTAATCGAATATGGATGTGGATGGCGATAGCTGCAGCATCTATCTCATTTACCTCATGTGATGATGATGATTACTGGTATGATGACTATAATCATGGTGGCTGGAACCAGGGCGACTGGAACAACGGTTCTAACGGCTCTCAGGATGATTACCTGCTGTCGGAGGCTCAGACTCTTACAGGCGACTGGAGAGGCTCTGTGATGCTCTCTGAACTTGCTGAGGACGGCCAGTCTCGCAATAACTACAGTTTCAATGCCGAGATGACGTTCTATCAGGCGGGTGATAAGGTTAACTCGCTCAGTGGTGATGGTATAGAACAGGATTATATTGAAGAAACGGGTGAACCCCAGACTCTGAAGTTTACCTGGTACATCGATAAGAATGGTGATATTTATATCCGTTATAATGATTCTGGTGCTACCTATGTGATGGATGCAGGTGCTAAGCAGTATGGTTTCTATCTGGGTGATGAAAAGGGTCAGGATGTGTTCTATGGTTATATGATAGGAACAGGTAAGGCTAAGGGTGATGTGATGCAAATCGATTTAGTGCGCTACGATCCGAGTGGAGCTCGTAAGAAGACCCGTTCTGCTGCAACCGATTCCGTAGCTCCTGGCTTCGGTAAGGCTACCGGTAGGGCATTCATGCCACATGCTATCAAGAAGTTGCCGAGAAGATGATGATATAAACCAAGAAATCCGCTCTCTCATTGATTTGAGAGAGCGGATTCTTTGTTTGTATATAGCCTTTTATTTAAAGCCCCAGAGTTTCTTGAGAGCTTCTGCATCTACGTTTTCCACTTCCTTCTCTGTTTCATCCGGGAGATTACAGAAGAAGTCGATGCCGGTTTTGTCTTCCAGCGTCTTGATGTTTACCACATAGTTGCCGAGCTGGTCGCCTTTTTCAAATGCCTTGTTCTCGTGAGGGAACCAGTAGCCGAAAGCGCTGTATGTATACTGGTTGGTGATTTTGTTTAGCTCCTTTTTCAGTACAGCTACAAAGAAATACTTTGGTATTGGGATATAGCCTGGCTTCTTTGTTTCGCTAGAAGCACCATTCTTCTTCCAGCCCAGGAGATTACTCTCGCTGCCAACTGGGTCGATGGTACCGCCCTTCACGATAAACAGGGTATCAGAATCAATCTTTGGAGCTTTATTACGAAGATCTTCCTCCATCTTATACCAGGTGCCACGCTGGTTGAAGTTGCTGTACTGTGGTTGCATGTTGGTCATGAAGAAAGTCTGCTTCTGCTGTGTCAGATTGAGTTTGCGGTCAGCAGAAGGGCAGATATGACCATGGTCAAAGCCTTGAGCTGTAGGAGTAGGGTCTTCTGTGAAATCTGTGATTCCCCACTGTTCTTGCAAATCTGTATCCCATGGATACTGGCGCTCGCCCTGAGGAGCATCCCATCTTTTTACGTTAGATGCCGTGTTTCCGGTGTGGAAAGTATAGCAGCTCCATCTCTGGCTCTTCATGTTGTCATCCCATTCTGTAGAATAGTTCAACATACCTGTTGTATTATCCATGTGAACGATGGCATAGCTGGTACCATTATTCTTGAGCTTTGGGAACTCCAGACCACCGATAGCGTTTCTTACCACTTGTGGCATGTTGGCAGTAGCCACATTCTTGTTTGTATTGTTCTTATCGGTTGATTCACCACCGGTATTGCCGCCTGTGCTTCCGCCACCCGTATTACCGCCACCGGTAGTACCACCGTTTTCAGGAAAATAGAACTGCAGGGTATCGTCAGTGCCGCAGGCAGAGAACGTCATCGCAGCTACGAGTGCGAAGATAAAAAACTTAGTATGCTTCATAATTCTCGATAATGTTTTGAAGTTAAAGATTAAGTACTTTCTATATAATAATGTATGTAGAAATCGATTGCATAAGGATAGAATAGAGAAAAAAAAGTGCATTCCTACGTATATGCAACTACGCTGGAATGCACTCAGTATCTTTGCGATAATAAATATATCCTTATAAAAAAGGTATATTATTACTTCTTCAATTTGCCGTAACGGTTCATGAAGCGGTCTACGCGACCCGCTGTATCAACGAGCTTGCTCTTACCTGTGTAGAATGGGTGAGATGTGCTAGAGATTTCAATCTTAACAACTGGATAAGTCTCGCCTTCGAACTCAACAGTGTCGTTAGTCTTGCATGTAGACTGAGAGAGGAACATATCGCCGTTAGACATATCCTTGAATACTACAGGACGATAATTCTCTGGATGAATACCTTTTTTCATTTTTCTTTTTTATTTTTATTGGGTTATTAAAATTAGACGTCATGGGGATGCTTGTTGCATCATTTCGTGTCCCTTATCGGGGCATGCCCATTATAGCCTGTTATCAATTTCAGGCTGCAAAGTTACGCTTTTTTCCTGAAACCACCAAATATTTCCTCTTCTTTTTAAGAAATATTTGAGAAATGAGCATAATACGTAGGTTCGCGTTCCCTTCTGACACCTATGTTTTCGATGGATAAGAACAGAAATCCCCATCGCCTCTGTTTGGGTAGAGGACGATGGGGATTGGTATTTTTCTCTAATATATAATATCTACTCAGGGAATTACTTGATAATCGCTGTGCTGCCAAATGTTACAGTGAAGTCATCGATGAGAACATCACCGCCTGGCTTCTGTGCATTCATAATGACGAAGCAGTATGTGCCATCAGCAGAAATTGTTAGTGTTTGTTCTACTAGTTTCCACTCTGTATTCTTGAGTTCGTTAACGTAATCACCATATATATAATTGCCTACTTTTCCATCTGTAACAGGAACAAAACCTGGACGGACAGAAGCGCCTTTTTCTGTTACGGCTTTAGCATAGAACTTAACTTTGTATTCGCCAGCCTTGAGTGTTATTTCTTTATAGCCTAAGCGCTTGTTCGCACTAGCAGATCCGCCTACTTTTACTGAGTACTTGCCGCTATGAGCGTCTTCGCTCTGAGAAAGGGTAGCATTACCTGCTGTAGAAGCTGTTTTCCAGTTGGTTGGTTTACCATCAGTCCAGTTCTCGAAGCCGCCATTCTCGCCTGTTGCTACCTCGCCTGGTGTTGGATCTGGCTTAGGGTCTGGGTCTGGTTTAACCTCACCACCGCCAGCGCTGGTCTTACCGTTTACAGAAATGAGTTTACCGCCCTGGTTGGTCTCTGGGGTGTTGCCCATGTAGTTGATGAGCTTAGCGCAAACCACAATCTCGTCGCCTTCCTTCAGCGTCATATCGCCCTCCTTCCACTTCTCGCCACCGAAGTAGTAGATGCGGAAGATGTAGAACTGGGTGCTGTTGGCATCATCGGCAATATAGAATGATCCGTTGCCGAAGGATGCAGAGAACTGCTCCTTGATGCTCTGTACCTTACCCTTGATGTAGAACTCCTTGTCTGAAACCACGCCCGATTCCAGGGCTGCGGTGTACTTCTGCGCTGCCACGCTGTTGAATGGGTTGGCTGCAGAACCATCGCCCTTTGCCGTGCCTGTGATGTCGCCACTGCCTGAGCCATCGGCTGTCTTGCCGTTCAGGGAAACCAGATAGGTTTTGTTGGCTACGGTCTCTGGGGTGTTGCCCATGTAGTTCATCACCTTGGCGCAAACTACCACCTCGTCACCTTCCTTGAGTTCAGGGTCGCTGGCGGTCCACTTCTTGTTGCCCAGATAGAGTGAGCGGAAGATGTAGAACTTCTCGCTGCTCTCGTCATCGGCGATGTAGAACGAACCGTTGCCGAAGTTGGTAGAGAACTGCTCCTTGATGCTCACTACCTTGCCCTTGATATAGACCTCCTTGTCAGACTCCACGCCTGCCTCCAGGGTCTTGCAATAGTTGATAGCTGCAATGCTGTTGAATGGGTCGGCAGCAGTACCTGTACCCTTTGGCTCGCCCTCTGTGGTGCCACCGGCATCAGGCTTGGTAGGCTGTGTATAAGGTTCTGGCACATCCTCGCAGCTGCTGAATGTGAAGGCAGCCATTGCCGCCATCAAAACTGAAAATATATACTTTTTCATATTATTGTCTTTTTAAATATTGTTACTATTTTGATAATCAGTAATTACTTGATAGAGATGAGATTGCCACCCTTAATCTCTTTGGTGCCGTTATAATCAAGCAGGGTGCCTGATACAACCACCTTCTTGCCCGGTACAAGGATTTTCTTGGTTTCCTCTGTCCATTTTGCACCATCGATGTTGAAGCAACGGAATACCTCGAGGGTCTTGCCTTCTGTATCCTTACCGTCGTCAGAGATAACGAATGTACCATTACCATACTTGCCAGTATCTACATCTTTCACCTTTACGATGATACCGGTAGCATAAACCTTAGCATCGCCTGCTGTACCGGCATTGATCTTCTCCAGTGCCTGAGCCACAGTATAAGGCTTCTCCAATGTACCGCCTGTTTCTGATGCCTTCAGATCATCCGTGCTGCGAATCACAATCTGCCAGGTGTTATTGTAACGGGTGAAGATACCGGTGATATTGAATACACCCTGTGGAACCACCTCGTTGGCAAACTTAGAATAACCCGAGTTGCGCACTACCAGGTTGTTTTTGTTGATCTTCTTGCCCGTTTCGGCATCGATCAGTTCCAGACTCGTATTGGTATCATCTGGTGCCCATACGTTAGTACCGTTGGCAGAGGCAAACTTCACCTTTTTCAGGGTCATCAGCTTGCCCACGTTAGCATCCATATAGGCTGCATCAGTAAGCTTTGTCAGGTCAAACTCCTCTGGCACTACCGTGCTTGCATCAGCCTCGCCAGGGTTCAGAATCTTGAAGTGCTCGTTCCAGATGGCACGCTCTATCTTTCCTATACCCAGACTTCCATCTGAGAGCTTGGTATTCACACCGCCAATCTGAGGCAACTTCTTGTAACTTCCGATATAGAGACCCTTCAGGTTTACGAGAATCTCCTGACCAACAGGAAGATAACCTGACAGGCCACTTCCGTTGATGGCAATGATGATTGCGCCGGATGCATCCTGTACGCTCACCTGGTTGTAGATATTGCCACTGACATCATTGCCCGTCACTACCGCCTTGATCATCATGTCCTTCTCAATCAGCTTGTAGCCATTGTCGCTGTTGATAATCGTAGCAAACTGGGTCTTCAAATCTGCTATGCTGATCACATTCTTCTCCCTCAGGCTGTTGTTGCCCCATGGAGATGCAGGCACCTTCTCGGTCAGGTCTGGGTCAGCATAACCGTCGCCCATACACGACCCCAGAGTCAGTGCCAGGAATGCCAATGCTATGAATTTTATCTTTTTCATTGTTCTTTCTTTTTATTGTTATAGAGAAACGGGATTGCTCCCTGTTCTTTATGTTAAAGAGAAACTGCTCTTTAGAATCTGTAAGATACCTGGAACATGCCGTTGGTACCCCAGGTGTAATACTTCTTAGGATTCTTGGAGAACTGGTAGAGGCGTGGATTCTTCACGTTGCCGTTAGCATCCAGTGTATAGCTTGAACGAGAGTTCTGCTCATATCCGCCTGTTACGATGGTCTGGTTGTTCAGCAGGTTGGTAATCATGAGGTTGAAGTTGAGAGAACCCTTCTTCAGTCTCACGCTCTTGCCTATGCTCAGGTCAACCATCCATCCTCCGTGACCCTTCTCCTGGGCTACAGCATCCTCAGTCCAGCTCATACCGTCGAGTGTAGTAGGAGCAAATATTTCAGGGAATGCCTTGTGGGCAGCCTGGCGGTTGGTCAGCACCTTCTCATATCTGTAGCTTGGAGAATAAGAGAGGTAGATGCGGTCGTAATAGTTGGCATTGAGGTTGACGAACCATCCGCTTACGTGGGCATCGAGACCGATGCTTCCCACTGTGAGCGGTGTGCCACTCTCGCGCATATTCATCACGTAAGCCTTGTCCTGGTAAACCTCAGCACTCTTTGAGAGCATGTATACGGCGTTTACATTGTTGATGTTCTTCGCCTCGCTCATAGCGCCCAGAGTCTTCAGGTCGAGCCATGAAGTGAGCTTGATCTTAGCGCCCACCTCTACACCATAGTATTCCTTCTTCAGTCCGGTCATGCTCACGTAGGTGAATGAGTTCTCATCATCGTTGTAGAAGTTCTGCCATTCCGTAACGTTCTCCAGTCGGCTGTAGTATCCGCTCACGTTGGCACTCAGCCATGCGTTGCGATACTGGTAGCTGAATTCAGAGCTGAAGATGCGCTCGTTCTTGAGGTTAGTCACGAAGTCGTTGCTGATTTCAGGCGAAATGAAGGCTGTGTTTGCCATCGGTGCACGCAACTCGTATCCGGCTCCGATGCTGAAGGCATGACCTCTGCCCATATCCACGTTCAGGCTTCCCTTTACACCACCGTCCAGGAAGTTGGCTGTGCCGCTCTTGCCCTGACTGTTGTTCGGTGCCATACCGTTGCGCATGTAGCCTCGGCGGTTCATTCCGGTATATCCGATACGTCCGCTCAGCATCGCCTTCATGTTGTAGAATTCGGCTGTATAGGTGCTCCATGCGTTTGCCTTGTTCACGTCGATGCGATAGTCGTAACCGAACTTGTCGCCCTCGTAAACCAGCTTGCCTGTGTTGTTAGGACCGGCTGTGTTCAGGTCGTACTGCACACGTGGGTCGGTCTTAGGATAATCGCCCAGGGCATAGGTGTTGATGTTGTGGAAGATGGCACCGCCCAGCATGTCTTCCAGTGTCTGATAGTGCTGGTTGGTACTCTTTCCGAGCATGATACCCGTAGCCAGGTTCGATTTCTTGGTCAGCTTGGTGTTCAGAACGGATGACAGGGTCAGGGTCAGGTTGTCGTTGTGCTTAGCCTGAACATAGTAGAGCAGATCCTGTCCGTTCTTGGCTGCCTGCTGGTTGGCATAGTACAGGCGGTCCCAGTTAATCTGTCGGTTCTGCTTGCTTGCCTGCCAGTAGTTTACGGCGTTGTTCCAGTTTTCCCAGGTATACATGTTGTTGCCGTTCTTGTAGTCGCCCCATACATAGTAGTTGGCAGATGGCATGTTCTTCCAGTAGTCTGGCTGTGGATTCTCTGCGTTGTTGTAGTTGAGCTTGGTGCTCTTGTACATAGAGTATTTTCCGAACACCGATGTGGTGAGCTTCATCTGGTCGTTGATTTCCCAGTCCCATGTAGCGATAGCCGAAGGGGCAAAGTCGTTCACTACGCGTGAGTTTCTCTTGTGTCCGTTCTGGTATCCCCAGTATGGGTTATACTGGTAGTCGTTTGCCAGCCAGTAAGCCTCGTCGGTAGATGCGCCCTGGGTGCTTCTTTCTGTCGGGTTACCCCATGTAGAGAAGCTCAGCGAGTGGCCGTTCATCCACTTCTTCTGCACGCCGAAGAAATAGGAAAGGGCGTTGTAGATGGTTCCCTCTACGTATCCCCGGTTAGCCCAGCGGTAGGTGAGACCGGCTGTAATGGCCCATCCCTTCTCGTTGAATCCGCTGGAGTAGGAATAGAGTCCGCGCAGGGTATAGTTGCGGTTGGCAACACCTACGCTGGCATACTGTCCTTCCTGCATGCTTCCGGCACGGAAATCATAGTTGTTGGAGCCTGCCATGCCCGTCATCGAATAGCCGTTGGCTTCGAAAGGCAGGGCGAAGTCTACGTTTCTGGAGAATCGGTTCAAACCGCCGATGTTGGAGAAACGGAACTGTCCGGTCTCCATATCGTTCATGGAAGCACCGTTGATATAGACATCGTTGTACTTCTGGTTGAAGGCACGGTAGCGGAAACGTGCTGGCGAGAACCGGTAACCTGCCTGGCTCGCGTATACGTTGCTGGTAGAATTGAGGATGGTGACATTGGATGACATGTCATCGTCCTCGCCCAACTGTGCCTCGGAGAAGGTGAAAGCATTCTCGTCGAGTCCCTGTGCTATGTTCTGGTCAGTCTTTTCGTTCTGAGCCATAGCCAATGAACACGAGAAGAGCGCTAACATTGCTAAGTTTACTTTCTTCTGCATAGTTTATATGTTTTAAATATTAATAGATCGGCAACAGTGATTTCTTTGAGCAGTGATGATATATTTATAGTCCCGTTGGATTTTGTTTAGGTAAACTGTAAGGGGGACTTATCATGGTTTCTGGTCTTGTGTCTTCTGTCCCGATCAAAAATAATTATAAGTGCTGCAAAGTAACAAAAAATTTTTTTAAAAGAGAAGTTATTTATGTTAAAAATGCATGAAAACTGAAAAAATATTCGTTTTTATGGAGATATTTCCGGTTTTTTAGGTATCTTTGCTGCGTATTTCCTTATGAATTTAAGAAATACATATATAATAAGGTATACATTAATAATTAATATTGTATGAGAAAACAATTGCTCTTGCTGGCTGCCCTCCTCATGATAGGGCTGGGCGCTACAGCACAGAAAAAGAAGTCGCAGGCTTCAGGCAACAGGCAGTTTCAAGTGTATGCTGTAGGTTTCTACAATCAGGAGAACCTCTTCGATACCTGTCATGATGCCGGTAAGAATGATTATGAGTATCTCCCTGCTAAGGGATGGAATGGTATGAAATATACCAATAAACTCAAGAATATGTCGCGTGCACTTGCCGACATGGGTACCGATGTGCTGCCTAACGTGGGCTGTGCCTTCATCGGTCTGTCTGAGGTTGAGAATGCCAACGTGCTAAAAGATCTCACCGCACAGCCGCCTCTCAAGGCAAGAAACATGAAGTTCTGCCATATCGAGGGTCCCGATAAGCGAGGCATCGACTGTGCGCTGCTCTATAATCCGGCACTCTTCACGGTGAAGAACACCCGATTGGTGCCTTACGTACAGGAACTCGCCAAGGATTCAGCCTACAAGACCCGTGGTTTCCTCACCGTTCGCGGTGAACTGGCGGGCGAGGATGTGGCGGTTATCGTATGCCACTGGCCAAGCCGTTTCTCCGTTTCGTTCTATCGCGAGAGCGGAGCACGCCAGACTAAGGCTGTAAAAGACAGTTTGCTGAAGTTGAACCCGACGATGAAGGTGTTCGTGATGGGTGATATGAACGATGATCCTATCGACGCCAGCATGCACAAGGTGCTGAAGGCGAAGGCTGAAATCAGTGAGGTGGGTGCCGATGATATGTATAACCCATGGTATAACATCCTGGCCAAGGAGGGCAAGGGAACCCTGTTCTACAGTGGTTCATGGAATCTCTTCGACCAGATTGTCATCACGCCTAATCTCCTGAACAGGGATAGTAAGAACAAGGACTACAGTTCTCTGAAGTTCTGGAAGAACCACATCTTCCGCCGCGATTACCTCATCCAGCAGGAAGGTCAGTACAAGGGTGCTCCTTTGCGTACCAAGGCAGGCGGCAGATGGCTTAACGGCTACAGCGATCACCTGCCGGTAGTGATGTACCTTGTGAAGGAAAAGAAGTAGAAAATGGTAGAGAATCATCCTTTTGAGCCGTGGCTGCCCGATAATGCGCGGTTGCTGATGCTCGGCACGTTTCCGCCTGCAGAAAAGCGGTGGTGCATGCCCTGGTATTATCCCAACTTCCAGAATGATATGTGGAGGATATTCGGGATTATCTACTTCCAGGATAAGTTCCATTTTGTGGATGTAGAGAAGAAGACCTACCGCCTCGATGCTATTAAGAAATTTCTCGGGGAGAAGGGCGTCGCCATCTATGATACCGCACAGCAGGTGATACGCACCAAGAATACGGCATCCGATAAGGATCTGCAGATCGTGCAGCCCGCCGATCTCGACGGCATGCTCTGCCAGCTGCCCCATTGCAGGGCGGTGCTCACAGCCGGCCAGCTTGCCACGAAGGTATTTTCAGAACACTTCGGCATCAAGGAAAAGCCTGAGATGGGAGGCTATGCAGAATTCCAGTTCGAGGGCCGCAGACTCCGTCTGTACCGCATGCCCTCCAGTTCCCGTGCCTATCCTATGGCGGTGGAGAAGAAGGCTGAATTTTACCGCAAGATGTTTGATGAAATCTTATAGAAAAGAAGAAAGAATATGAAAGATAAAGTGACCGTTATTGGCATTGCGGGAGGTACAGGCTCCGGCAAGACCACTGTGGTGAAGAAACTCGTAGAAGTGCTGCCGCCTCATTATGTGGCTGTGGTGCCCCTCGATTCATATTATAACGATACCTCGCAGATGACCGAGGAAGAACGTCATCAGATCAACTTCGACCACCCGTCAGCATTCGATTGGAAGCTTTTGCACCAGCAGCTCGCTGATTTGCGTGCTGGCAAGGCGATAGAGCAACCCACCTATAGTTATATCAAATGCAACCGTGAACCGGAAACGGTTCACGTTGACCCCAAACCGGTTGTGATCATCGAAGGCATCATGACGCTGGTGGACAAGAAGTTGAGAGACCTGATGGACCTGAAGGTGTTCGTGGATACCGATGCTGATGAGCGCCTGATACGCAACATTCAGCGTGATACCATCGACAGGGGTCGCACCGTATCGATGGTGGTAGACCGATACCTCAAGGTCCTGAAGCCGATGCACGAGCAGTTTATCGAACCCACCAAGCGCTATGCTGACATCATCATTCCGCAGGGTGGCGAAAACCTCAAGGGCATCGGTATTCTCTGCAAGTATGTAGAGGGACTGATAGAGAAATAAAAATATTTTTGCTCAAGCATTGCATTTCTTTAATGCAAAACAAAGTTTAATTAGGAAACAGGGCGGCCTTCTTCGTGAAAAGAGGTCCGCCCGCTTTGTTTTTATCCCGGTCGGGCTATTCAAGTAGTTCTATCAGCGAATTCAGCCGTCTCAGTTAGCTGATTCAGCCGTCTCAATAAGCCTACGGATACGTCTGCGCTAGCCGACGCAGTAATATCCGTACCCCGACGCAGTAATATCTGTAACCCGACGCAGTAATATCTGTAACCCGACGCAGTAATATCTGTAACCCGACGCAGTAATATCCGTAACCCGACGCAGTAATATCTGTAACCCGACGCAGTAATATCTGTACCCCGATGCAGTAATATCCGTGAGTCAGCGCAGCACAACGTGTGGTCCGTTTTCGCCAGGTCCCATAACCATATTCTGCAAAGATCTTCTTGCTTTTTGCAAGAAGATAAGCTGAAAAACGTGATAGATGAAGGCTATTAGTGATGGATAGCGTGATGGATATTGTAAACATTTTATCCATCCATCACGCTTTCCTAAATAGATAATTCTCTTATTGTCAGGTGATTAACATTTTGAAAAGAGAAAAAGTGAGGGATGTGAGGGATAAAACTTAAAAAATTATTCCTCTTCCTCCTTCTCAAAAGCCTCTACGAAAGGCTGGTGGAAACCCTGGAAGATGCGGAGATACTCGGCTCGCACCTCATCACTCTCCTCAAAAAGATTCAACTCGCCACGCTTGTGAGCCTTCAGCATACTGCTGTAACGGCGAATCTTACGCTTGTAGTTCCTTGCCATCAACGCATCTGCCTGAACAGGATTCTGACTGACATACGAAAAGGCACAAAGCTGCTTCATGAACATGTCGAACACCGGATTGTCATGACTCCAGTCGTCCTCACTCAGCCAGAACCACTGGAAATGATACTTCTGCTCCAGTGCCATCAGATGCTGCCCCAGCTCGTCAATCTCCATGCCCTTCTGCATCTGCTCCTCAGCAAACGCTACCAGAGATGCCGCATCTACATTCAACTCAACCTCGTGAGACAGCGTGGTGCCCTCAATCTGAATGCGCCAACGGTGATTCCTGTTCTTGATGAGCGCAGAATTCGTGTTCATCAGCAACTCAGAAAGCTTGCCCTCGGTAGGAATCTGATCTACTACCGAAAGACGGTCGCGCTGGTTGCGAACCACCAGCTGATGGTCCTCATGGCGCAATACACACATGTAAACCAGCCTGTTGCTGTCGAGCTGAAGGGTGAAACGGTCGTTGTTGTCATCGCCCACAAATTCGTAGGTGTAGTCATCCACCTTATCCTGCGGAATGCTCAGCTCGCCATGCACCTTGTTGTCCTCGGCATCGTAGAGCGAGAAACCGATATAAGGAATCTGAAGACGGAGGACAACCGGATTGCCGCCGTCCTCAGGTATCAGGGTAACAGCCAGTCCGTCATCGCCGAAATCATCCTTGCGGCATACGAATCCGTCATCCGTCTTCTCAGCCTTCTCCACCTTCACCTCGCCGTGGCGCCACCAGAAATCGAAGGTGATGGTCTGGTCGTCCTCAGCGGCTACACGGATGAAATCCTCGATGTCCTGACCCAGGTAAATCACCTTGGCAGGCTCAATCTCCTCATCGTCATCGCCCAGCGCTCGCACCCACATCTCGCCCGGAACAGGATCATCTTCCCATTCGGCATCAGCAGGGGCTGCAGTAGATTTGAAAACGAGGAAAACCATTCTTTCTTCTTCCCTCGTGCCATCTTCGCGGCACGTGAAGCACTTTGCCTCCTTAGGGATGAAGAATGGGGTTAACAGGTACGGGTTTTTGCATAATGCGGTATACTCTACCTCGGTCCATGCCGGGAGAGCGTGTGTATTTGTCTTGTCTGTCATATTCTCTTGTTGCATATAATTCTTGAGTTGGTCCTATTTCTTTTCATCATCCGGCGTGTGTGGCAGGACGAGGGGGATGTTGATCCCAAAAAACGGTTGCAAAGGTAATGCAAAATCGAGACACTACAAAATATATCACCTATTTTTTTAATTATTTTACGATTCAATATTTGGTGCTTCCAAAAAATAGTTGTAGTTTTGCATCTGAAATAATGAATAGAAAGATGAAAGTCAAGACAATACTCACACTGGCGCTAGCCGCCACAACCCTCACAGCATGTCACAGGGGAAAGAAACCACCACGTATGGACAATTCGAAACTCGCCATCAGCCTCTCGAAACCGGCTAAGGGCGACAGGGCTATCTACGGACTTGCCTGCCTGGGATGCTCGGATACCGCGCTGGTGCTGCTGCCCAACGGAGGCGGCGACCCCGTGAGATACAACATTCTGGATGCCACTCGCAACCATCAGGTGTTTGGAGATATAGAGGTGGGCGACTGGGTTTGCGTGATGCCATGCGAGGAGAAGGATGAGAAGAACCGTGCCGACATGGTGATAGACCTGGACCAGCTGAAGGCCACCTGGACCTATCCGGTGATGCCGAAGCTGCGCGATGTATCGCATCTGAGCAAGCGCCAGCAGGCGAGAATCCTTGCCAATATGCCCGACAGCATCGTAGAAACTTATATGGTGCCGCGCCAGTATGGCTTCACCCTGAAGCGCATGAGCGAGGCGATGGCCGTGGGCAGGGTGATGATAAACAAGGATGTGGATGACGACAGTCCGGTAGAATATCCTGCCGTGCCTCAGTATACGGAATGGCATGCCTATAATGGTAAGCTGATTCTGGTGCAGGGCCACCGCGAGCTGGATGGCGTGGTGCTCAATGAGAAGACGAAGCGCGATACCTTCACCTTTGTATATATGAAGGGCGACAGTCTGGCTCTCTCTGATCGTGAGGGCCGCATCCAGGGTTTCCACCGCTCGCTCAATGCGATGAAGGCCAACGCCAAGGCCCATGCTGCAGCCGAGAAGCTGAACAGCAAGATGAAGAAGGAAATATTGAAGTAAATTACATAATAAATATAAAAAAAGAGGCGAATAGGACGATTTCTCAATTTTTTTGTCTAATTTTGCACCTTGGAATTTAATTCATACATCGAATATAAAGAAAAAGAACAAGAATAATGAAGAAGAAAATTCAGTTCAGTCTCGTTTATCGAGACATGTGGCAGAGCTCTGGTAAGTTCCAGCCACGCAAGGATCAGTTGGCTAAAATTGCCCCAGTTATCATCGAAATGGGATGCTTTAGCCGTGTAGAGACTAACGGCGGTGCCTTCGAACAGGTTAACCTCCTGGCTGGTGAAAACCCTAACGATGCCGTACGCGCATTCTGCAAACCTTTCAACGAGGTGGGTATCAAGACTCACATGCTCGACCGCGGATTGAACGCTCTTCGTATGTATCCTGTGCCTGATGACGTGCGCGCCCTTATGTATAAGGTAAAGGCTAAGCAGGGTACCAACATCACACGTATCTTCGACGGACTGAACGATGTGCGCAACATCATTCCTTCTATCAAGTGGGCTAAGGAGGGTGGCATGACTCCACAGTGTGCACTCTGTATCACCAACTCTCCTGTTCATACCCTGGAATATTACATGAACATCGCCGACCAGCTCATCGCTGCCGGTGCAGAGGAAATCTGTTTGAAGGATATGGCAGGTATCGGCCAGCCGGCATTCCTCGGCAAACTCACCAAGATGATTAAGGACAAGTATCCTGAGATCATCATCCAGTATCACGGCCACTCAGGTCCTGGTCTCTCTATGGCTTCTATCCTCGAGGTCTGCAACAATGGTGCCGACATCATCGATACAGCCATCGAGCCATTGTCATGGGGTAAGGTTCACCCAGACGTAATCTCAGTTATCAGCATGCTGAAGAACGAGGGCTTCGAGGTACCTGAAATCAACATGAGCGCTT
>ERZ773178.1426-NODE-1426-length-25402-cov-6.110230_pt1 | contig 25402 bp, 23 predicted proteins | sample MGYA00580533_ERZ773178 | MGnify/ENA primary metagenome ERZ773178 (study PRJEB29015, sample SAMEA2737859) | human gut metagenome | biome: human gut; feature: human-associated habitat; material: faeces | place: China | collected 2012 ...
GTGTCGCGTGGCGGGCAAATTGACCAGCGCAGAACTGGAAACCCTGAAAAGGTACTCGAGGGGCAGGCCGCAGATGGCTGGGGCGAGGGCTTCGAGCAGCAGGAGATCCGCGTGGATGGCAGAAGCGAATTGTACGTCCACTTCTGGAACTCGGACGAATGGAGCATCCAGACCGAGCAGGAGCGGTTTTCACCAAAACTGGCGGAAGGACTTCCGGCACTGTGCTTTTCCACACTCGCCAGCACCGGCGAGTTGATTTGTATCAAGCGCGGCGAAAGCGGCTACTATCCCAGCGGCTGGAGTTCAGACGATCCTGCGCGGAATCGGGAGCTTGCAGATTACAATAACCATCTTCTCGGTATTACACAGGCGCAGCGAGAAGCGATGGAATGCGGCAGTATACACGGCTGGAATGTTCCCAGCGCGGATCCGGCATTCATTGAAAGAATGCAGAAGAAGCAGGAGCAGACAGGAGGCATGGCATTTGAACAAAGTATGTGAAGTCTATCTGGCAACGGATGACGAGCATGGCGTGGAATTATCTCTGCCGGTCAGTCAGTACGAAATGATAGACGCCTTTGAGCAGATTCACTCGAAATCGCCGGGAGATGTCTACTGGCAGGTAGATGAGTTTTACCGCTGTGACTTTCTTGCGCCCCATCTGGATGAGCGTATGTCCATTTTTGAGTTCAACGCTCTGACACAGCAGCTCTCCAAGCTGGGCGCATGGCAGGAAATCGCGCTGGAAGGACTTCTGCAAATGCAGGAACAGAAGCACATCCAGGAAAACAGCGGGGTCATTACCGCGCAGGAGCTGCTATGATGCCGTAGTCTGTCCACCACTGGATACGGCAGACGTCGCCGCAGAAACGGCGCTGTGTGCCGGGACCCCATTCCGGCTGAAAGTCTTTTCCGCAGTTCGGGCAGATCTGAACGGGCGGCTGATAATTTGCCTCCCGCTTTTCCTGCCATTTCTTATAATGGTACAGCTGCCGGCAGCGTTTTCCACAGAAACGCCGCCAGCGCCCGGCTTCACCGCTCTGCTTAATTGGCGTCCCGCATTCCGGGCATTCATTAACCGGCGTATCTGTGTTGTACCGCTTTGCGTTGTTGTACCTCACACGGCATTCGCTGCTGCAGAATTTCTGCCGCGTGATGTGGCACGTTGGCGTAAAGCCCTTCCCACAATTCAAACAGACCAGTTCATTCGCCATGATGCCATCCCCCTTGTGCGTTTCTTCCATCTTACCACACCGGGAAAGGTTCACGACTATTTGACGCTTACCAATATCTTGTAGAAATCAAGATAAATTTTCTAGGGAACCTCCGATTTAATCCGAGCTAGCAGCATGCAGCTGGGCATGGTATAATAGCTCCATCAAGTAAAGGTGGTGCGGGAAATGAAGCAAGAAACTTTCACCGACATGGAATACAGCTTCCGCAGGAAGAAAACCAGACGAGAGGAATTTCTGGAGATCATGGATGAGATCATCCCCTGGGATGAATGGGTCAGCGTCATTGAACCGTACTATCCGCAGGGAAAACGCGGACGTCCGCCCATGGGAATTGAAAAAATGCTGCGGATGTATCTGCTTCAGATCTGGTTCAACCTATCTGACCCGGCAACGGAGGATGCAATCTATGACAGCTACGCCATGCGGAAGTTTACGGAGATCGACTTCATGACCGAAGCAGTTCCGGATGAAACGACGCTGTGCAAGTTCCGCCATCTTCTGGAGAAAAACGAACTGAACAAGCTGTTTTTCGACGCCATCAACCGAGTCATGGTACAGACAGGGCATATGATGAAGGGCGGAACCATCGTAGATGCAACGATCATCAACGCTTCCAGCTCCACAAAGAACGCACAAAAAGCCCGTGATTCGGAGATGCACCAGACAAAAAAGGGCAATGAATGGCGTTTTGGGATGAAGTGCCACATCGGTGTAGACGCCGGAAGCGGTCTGGTTCATACCATGACAGTCACCGCGGCAAACGAACATGACATAACCGAAACAGCCAAATTACTGCGTGAAGACGATAGGGCCGTGTATGGAGATTCCGGGTATCTTGGCGTCCAGAAACGACCGAAAATTACAAGCAACGAGCACTTTTCCAAAATAGATTTCCGTATCAACCGCCGCCCCAGCAGCCTTCCGCAGGTCAGTGACAACGCAATCGATTGGGAACGATACATCGAAAAACGCAAATCCTCCGTCCGTTGTAAAGTAGAACACGCATTCCGAATTATAAAGTGTCAGTTTGGCTTTCGAAAAGTGGTATACAAAGACTTGAGGAAAAACGAGAATCGTCTGTACGCGATGTTCGCCTGCGCCAATTTATATTCGCTTGCGATTGCCGGGCGAAAACTTTCCACAACCTGAGATAGGGGCAGTCTGCCCTTTTTCAGGAAATAGGGGCTCAAAATGCTTGGTGCGCATGGAAATGAAGCATTTTTGCACCCATTATTTTGCAATAAATGCTTAAATAGCGTAAATATCAAAATGACGGAATGCGGAGCCATTTATTCAGAGATTCCCTAGATATCCACAGGGGTGTTGATAACTTTCGTTTTGTTCACAGTTCTGTTTCCAACCCGCGCCTTCATTGTAATCCTTAATCTATTGATTTTGTCATTTTACCAGTAAACTTGAACAAAGTTTTTTAGGGTTGACTTTCCAATTAACAGGTGATAAACTCGCGACAACAAATTGGATCGCTAGACTAATCGGCCTCAAACGATGCTTGATGTTCGTAAAACGCCGCTGCCTAATTGATTTAGGCGGAATAGTAGTAAGCAAAAAGAAAGGGTTTCATTTACGATGAAGATTGAGATACCATACAGTGACTACCTAACCCGCGTAGAACGGACGCAAGCTGCCATGAAAGAAAGTGGTGTAGATGCAATCCTGGCATTTTCTCATCTGTCTGAACCTACCTACAGCCGATATTATGCCGATTTTCAGCCTGCTTTTGAAACTGCGGGGATTTGGATCCCGACAACTGGTGCAGCAGTGCTTCTAGTCGGTCCTGAGAGCCAGGATCGAGCGAAAAAAACCTCCAAACTAACCTTCATCAAGCGAATGATTGCCTTCCGCGAACCTGCAACCCCGCGTTATGAGGATAATACCTTTGATACATTTAAAAATCTGCTTTCTTCTACTGTAGAAGGGAAATCGCTCCAGCGGATTGGCATTGGTGGATGGAGTACCATTCCCAGAGAGATTTTTGAAGAGCTTGCTCAGACTGCAAGAGAGATAAACGCAAATGTAGAATTTGTTTCGGCTGATGTGTTGCTGTCTACTGTATGCCAAATTAAAAGCGCGTTTGAAATATCTTGTATTCTGGAATCTGCGCGCATTACAAAATTAGCCATGGATGCAGCCATTGCTGCCATTCAAGAGGGTGCTACGGGGAAGCAGGTCAAAGGTGCAGCGCTGGCAAAAATGTATCAAGAGGGCGCAGAGGGAGAATCCTTTTGCGGTTGGGTGACCTCGGGAGAGGATACTGCTTATCCCATCGCATGGACAACAGATCGCCCGTTTGTGGATGGAGATTTGATTCAAATCGAAATTGGTGCCCGCTTTCATGGATATTCTTCTGTTATTGGACGCGCAGTAGTGTTGGGAAAAGCCAACGGTGTGCAGGCAGAACTTCTCCAAACTGTAATTGGAGCAAAAAAACAGGTAGAAAAATCGTTTCGAACAGCCTGCCATAGTCAAGAAATCGCAGAAAGTCACAGGAGGTATTTAAAAAACGTCGGAAAAGAAAGCTGGATGGCTTATGGCCCATGCCATGGAACCGGCATTGTTGAATGTGAATTGCCTTGGATTGAAAGCGCAACAAATTTCCCATTATTAGAAAACATGGTCTTTTGTATGGATATTTTTCTTCATGATGAAAAAAACAAGATTGGCGCTCGTTATGAGGATATGGTGTGGATTACTGCATCAGGGCCACAGTTTATCACAAATTACAGAAACGAAATCATTGAAATCTGATTAATTGGTAAGGGAAGAGTGCGTAATGGAACTGAAAAATACCGTTTTAGGCTTAGAACTGGGTTCTACGCGAATTAAGGCTGTCCTTTTAGACAAAAACCATCAACTCATTGCCTCGGGCAGTTACGAGTGGGAAAACCAATTCGTAAATGGGGTCTGGACTTACGGCATGGATGAAATTCACACGGGTGTTCGCGGCTGCTTCGCGAATCTTGCTGCCGATGTGGAAGTCAAATTCGGTCAGAAACTAACTACGGTCGGAGCCATAGGTATATCCGGTATGATGCACGGTTATCTGCCGTTTGACTCCGATGGAAACCAGTTGGCGGAGTTTCGTACCTGGCGCAATACTATCACCGAACGGGCGACCGGTATCCTGAGCCGCGAGTTTGATTTCAATGTGCCCCAGCGATGGAGTATCGCCCATCTATACCAAGCTGTCCTGAATAACGAGGAACATCTGCCGAAATTAGATTACATAACGACGCTAAGCGGTTATATCCATTGGAAGCTGACGGGCGAACGTGTACTTGGTATCGGCGATGCCTCTGGAATGTTCCCCATCGACAGCACCTCTATGGACTATGACAGAGCAATGGAAGATAAATTCGACGCTTTGATTATGGACAAGGGCTTCGGTTGGAAGCTACGTGATGTGCTACCGCGAGTATTGTGCGCAGGTGAATGGGCAGGTGTTTTGACGGAAGCAGGTGCGCGTTTCCTTGATCCAACTGGTACACTTCAGGCCAATATACCTATGGTTCCTCCGGAGGGTGACGCCGGTACCGGCATGACCGCCACGAATTCCATCCGCGTCCGCACAGGTAATGTATCCGCCGGTACCTCTGATTTCGCTATGGTTGTTGTGGATCACAAACTAGGAGTCCATAAAGAAATCGACATGGTAACCACCCCCATAGGCGCACCCGTGGCCATGGTTCACTGCAATAATTGCACCTCAGATATTAACGCATGGGTTGAACTGTTTAGCCAGTTTGCTGCCGCCATGGGTATGGATGCCGAAAAAGGTACAATTTTCTCACTGTTATTTAATATGGCGCTGGAGGGTGATCCGGATTGCGGAGACCTTGTAAGCTTTAACTACTATTCCGGTGAACATATTACTGGTTTTAATGAGGGAAGGCCGCTGTTTTTACGCCATCCTAATAGCAAGTTTACCCTGCCAAACTTCATGAGAACCCATTTGCTGTCTGCTATTGCCGCGTTGAAAATTGGACTTGATATCCTTACAGGAGAAGAACATGTCGTTATCGATAAGATTTATGCTCACGGTGGATTTTTTAAGACACCTTGCGTTGGGCAGCGGATGCTGTCAGCGGCTGTGAACGCACCTGTCACAGTCATGGAAACTGCTGGTGAAGGTGGTCCATGTGGAATGGCGCTGCTTACTGCCTACTCCCTATGGAAACAGGATGGCGAATCATTGGAAGACTATCTGGATAAGGTATTCTCAGATAATAAATCTTCTACACTCACTGCAAGTGAAGTTGATATGATTGGCTTTGAGACCTTCCTCTCCCGTTATAAGAAAGCCTTACCGGTGGAAAAGGCCGCCGTTGCAGCAATTTGATATAATAAAGAACATAAGTGATCTCACAAGTCACGCCCCCAGAATTGATTAACCTCCCGGACTTTTCCTAATAATTGCCCCTAAAGGGGTCCAGAATGGCTTGCCGACCGCATTCCTTTCATGGATCCCCTTTAGTTTTTTTTATACCTTATAACACACCACCATAAACGCTCTATGTACTCATTTGATCCGCTCAGGTTGCGAATTTATAATCTGCAAAAAATGTACCAAAACACCTGAAAAATGTATACCAACATTGTGATAGTATACTAACAGCAAAGATCATAACTGTGATGAATTATTTTTTTGCATCGTCCTCTACTCCATTTTGTAGCCCTATATTCAATTCAACCGTTTATTGGCATAAGAACTAGCACGGTACAGAACTGCAATAATAAGTATTCTTAGTCGGTCGGGTGCACACGGCTGATATGGGATAAAAAACCACGAAAGGGAGATAACAGTGAAAAAACTTCTTTGCGTCCTGCTGGCAATGCTGCTGGTTTTCAGCGTTACCGCTTGCGCCGGAAACTCAACCGAAACCCCCGCAACCGAAACCCCCGCAACCGATGATGCTCCTGAAGCTGGAGCCGAAGCAGCTCGTACCGATTTCGTGTACGGTCTGACCAGTGACATTGCTACCCTCGACCCCTCCAAGGCCACCGATCAGATGTCTAACATCATTTGGCGTCAGTTGTATGACACTCTGGTTTATCGTACTTCGGATGGCGAGTATGAGCCCCGCCTGGCAGAATCTTGGGAATGCTCTGAAGATGGTCTTGTTTGGACCTTTAAGATTCGCGAAGGTGTTGTTTGCCACGACGGCACTCCTCTGACCGCAAGTGACTGTGCATGGTCCCTGAATCGTATGTGTGCAGCACCTGCAACGGCCGGCATTATGGTTGCTATGACTGATGGCGGCAATATTGCTGTTGGCGATTACACCCTCGAGGTTCATCTGACCTTCCCCTATGGCGCTCTGCTGAATGTTATGGCTGGTTGGGGACGCATTGCAAGCGAAACCACCACTGATTTTGAGAATGCGCCTATCGGCACTGGTCCCTATAAGTTTGTTTCCCGTGCATCTGGCGACAATGTGAAGCTCGCTGCGTTTGATCAGTATTATCGTGGCGAAGCGGCAATCAAGGATTTGACTTTCAAGGTTATTACTGATGCCACTGCTCAGATTGCAGCCGTTCAGAAAGGCGAGATTGACTTCCTGACCCACGCTCCTTTGAGTGCAAAGCAGACCGTGCTGGATGACAGCAACCTGTCTTGGGAAGAAACCGACATCCGTGGCACCATCTTCCTTGTTATGAACCACAATGTTGCTCCTTTTGACAACGAGCTCGTTCGAAAGGCTGTTCAGTGTGGCGTCAGCAAGGAAAACATGATTATCGGTGGCGCCGAGGGCATGGGTACTCCTCTGAACACTATGTTCCCCACCTCTATCAGCGGTTCTCCTGAAGCTGACTATACAGCTCCCTACACCTACGATCTCGAAAAGGCCAAGAGCTACATGAAAGAAGCAGGTTATGACGAGAACAATAAGCCTAAAGTTACCATCCTGACCTGCGAGACCGCAATTTACTGCAATGCTGCTAACACCCTGCAGGGTGAACTGACCAGATTGGGATTTGATGTAACTGTGAACCAGATTGACCGTACCGTCTTCTTCACAGAGTGCTTCGCTGGTAATTACCAGATTGCTGCTATGCACACCACGATGCCCAACCCAGACTCTGATTTCATCTATCCGCTTTGCCACAGCAGCGAGATCGGCATGACGAACTACATTCCTGTCAACGATCCTGATATGGATCACTGGGCAGAGGTCGGCCGTACCTCCAGCGATCCCGAAGAGCGCGTTCAGGCTTATGCCGAGATGTCTAAACTCATCGATGAGAATGTGTATTGGGTGCCGCTCTACACCTTCAAATGCGCAGTTATTCGTAACGCGGACCTCAAGGGCTTTGCAGTCGACGATCTGTACAACTACTACGTGTTTGACTGGTCTTGGTAAAGAAATAGCCAATTGACTTTTTAGAATCGAGTCTCATTGGCGGGACACGATCTTTGCGTCCCGCCAATGCAATGGGGAGGATTAATGAAATAATGCTAAAATATATTGGCAAAAGAATACTGATTATGATACCCATCCTCATCGGTATCTCCCTGCTCGTATTCTTCATTTTGACGATCATGCCGGGTGATGTCGCGGTAATTCAGATTGGCTCTTCCGCTACGGAAGAGAACGTCGCACTTTGGAAAGAGCAGCATGGTTTAAATGACCCATTTTTTGTACGCTATTTCAAATATATAGGTGGTGTACTCCGCGGCGACTTTGGTAGCTCATGGCGAACGAATCTAGATGTCAAAATGGAGTTTTCCCAGAGAATTTCGTCCACTGTGATATTGTCTGTCGGTGCGTTGTTTCTGGTTTGTATTATAGGATTGCCAATCGGAATATTGTCTGCCGTTAAGCAGTATACAATGTTCGATTATTCCTGTATTTTAATGACTTTGCTTTTAACTTCGATCCCAGCTTTCTGGCTTGGGCTCGTGTTAATGCTGTTTATTTCACTACAGCTAAATCTATTGCCATCCACAGGCGCGGATACATTTGCGCATTATATTCTACCATGGATCACGCTTTCTGCAACACTAACAGCTCAAACAATCCGTATGGCGCGATCAACCATGTTGGAAGTCATCCGTCAAGAATATATCAAGACAGCAAAAGCAAAAGGCGCACGCCCATACCAGGTAATTATTAAGCACGCGCTTCGGAATGCGCTGTTACCTCTCATTACGGTGATTGGCTTACAGTTTGGCGTAACAATTGGCGGCACAATCGTTACAGAAAGTGTTTTTGCTATTCCTGGTGTAGGTACCTATCTCCTGCAAGCTGTAAAACAGCATGACGTGCCCGCTGTTATGATTAGTGTGCTGTTTATTGCGGCAGTAATTGGCGTAACAAATTTGGTTGTCGATATTCTGTATATGTTTGTTGACCCAAGGCTGCGAACACAATTGATGAAAGGTAGGGTGAAGGGATGATGCGCACAGTAGATAAAGCAGGAACTGACATTGCGCAGAATGTTACAAAAAAACGTAGCCAACTAAGTTCGATTTGGTTTCGTTTTAAGAAAAACAAGCTGGCAATGCTCGGTCTGGCTCTCCTAGTCATCATTGTTTTCTTCGCGGTGGTTGCAGGCGTTTTTGCTGATTATGAGGAAGACTGCGTTTTTCAAAACATGTCGGAGCGTTTACTGTTCTATTCTAAGGGACACCCGCTTGGAACAGATCAGTACGGACGAGATTTGTTTGCGCGAATCATTTTTGGCGCAAGAATCTCCGTTGCAATGAGCGTTTCAACGGTACTGATTTCAATGATTCTAGGCTCGATTTTGGGTGCTGTTGCGGCATATTTTGGCGGCATCGTCGATAGCGTTATCATGCGGATAGCTGACGTTTTTCTTGCTATCCCGCAAATGCTGATGGCAGTCACAATCGTATCTGCGCTGGGGTCGAGTATTTTTAACCTGGGCGTGGCACTCACAATCTCTATGGTCGCACCTTTTTCGCGTATTGTGCGCTCTGCTGTTCTGCAGGTGAAAGGTATGGAGTACATTGAGGCTGCAAAAGCGTATGGGTCCAAAGACGTTCGCATTATTTTCCTTCATATTCTTCCCAATGCTGTCGGACCAATCATTGTACAGGCGACACTGAACATGGCAAATTCACTTCTTTCCATTTCTGGTCTGGGTTTTATTGGTTTGGGTATTCCTGCACCGATGCCAGAATGGGGATCCATGCTGGCTGAGGCAAAATCGCTGATGCGCTACCAGCCATATCTCATGATTTACCCCGGCCTTGCAATCATTTTAACGGTGCTCAGCTTCAATCTCATTGGCGACGGCCTGCGAGATGCACTTGACCCAAGATTGAAGAATTAGAGGAGTATGATTATGGAAAGACTGCTAGAGATCAAGGATCTTCACGTACAGTACGAAACAGATGTCGGTGTCATTTACGCTGTAAACGGGCTGGACATCTGGGTAAATAAAGGCGAAACTCTGGGTCTTGTTGGCGAGACTGGCGCAGGCAAAACCACTTCAGCGCTGAGTGTACTTAAGTTGCTACCGGATCGCATCGGTAAAATTACAAGTGGATCCATTGTTTTTGATGGCGCTGACATCATTCATGCCTCTGAGACAGAAATGCTCAAAATTCGCGGCAATAAGGTTTCCATGATCTTTCAGGATCCAATGACGAGTTTGAATCCAATCCTCACCGTGGGTGACCAGATTGAGGAGGTTCTTAAGCTCCACCGGAATATGACAAAAGAGGAGAGGCGTAAGCAGGTAGACGCAATCATGGAAATGGTCGGTCTGGTTGCTGAACGAAAAACGGATTATCCGCACCAATTCTCCGGCGGAATGAAACAGCGTATTGTCATTGCAATGGCGCTTGCGTGTGAGCCTCAGCTTCTTCTTGCTGATGAGCCTACAACTGCATTGGACGTAACGATTCAAGCGCAGGTGCTCCAGCTCATGAACAATCTCAAGCAGAAACTGAACATGGCAATGATCCTTATTACGCACGATTTAGGAATTGTTGCCCAAACCTGCGACCGTGTTGCTGTAATGTATTCTGGTGAAATCATTGAGATTGGAACGGTGCGCGACATCTTTGAGTCGGACAAGCATCATCCTTATACTGTGGGGCTGTTTGGATCTATTCCGGACATGGATAAGGAAATGGATCGGCTGCAACCGATTCCTGGACTGATGCCAGATCCTTCTCTTCAGTATCGTGGATGCAGATTCAGTGACAGATGCCCGCATTGTACAAATCAGTGCAAGGAAAGGAAGCCCAGTGCATTCACAGAGGGGACGCATTCCATCTGGTGTAATCGTTTTGCTGATAGTGCCACATTGAGCGAATCCAAGGGGGTAACCGAATGAGTGAAGTATTGCTGGAAACAGTAAACCTGAGAAAATACTTTAAAACGCCAAAAGGAAACCTCCATGCGGTTGATGATATCAATTTATCAATCAAAGCTGGCAAGACTCTTGGTGTCGTAGGTGAATCGGGTTGCGGAAAATCGACACTTGGCAGAACAATCCTGCGTCTCATCGAACCAACCAGTGGTCAGATTCTGTACCGCGGTGAGGATATCAGCAAATACAATAAAAAGAAAATGTGGGAAATGCATCATAAGATGCAGATCATTTTCCAGGATCCATATGCAAGCATTAATCCGCGTATGACGGTCAGTGAGATTATCGCTGACCCCATGAAAGTATACGGGATTTGCAAGAATCAGCGCGAGATGAACGAAAAGGTAGCGCAACTCATGGACACTGTTGGGCTTGCCAGCCGCTTTGTCAACACGTATCCACACGAGTTGGATGGCGGGCGCAGACAGCGTATCGGCATCGCACGAGCGATGGCTGTAAATCCCGAGTTCATCGTTTGCGACGAACCTGTGTCTGCGCTGGATGTTTCCATTCAGGCCCAGATTCTGAATCTGATGATGGATTTGCAAGAAGAACACAAGCTGACCTATATCTTCATTACGCATGACTTGTCGGTTGTCAAGCATATCTCTGATGAGATTATGGTAATGTACATGGGCGTATGTGTAGAGAGAGCGCCGGCCAAAGAGCTGTTCTTGAATCCCATGCATCCTTATACAAAAGAGTTGTTTAATGCGATTCCAATTCCAAGCCTTGACCCGGAGAAAAAATTAAAGAATATTATTGGCGGAGAAGTGACAAGCCCGATAAATCCGCCCAATGGTTGTAGATTTGCTCCACGCTGCAAATATGCAAGCAAAAAGTGCATGGGATGTAATCTGCCGTTGTCTGAGATTGCACCTGAGCATTATGTCGCATGTTCGCTTTTTGAAGGCAGATAAACAGTGTGGCGTTGCAAATTAAATAAGCATTCATAAAAGTAGATAAGGTGAGGTTTTTTTATGACAAATAATGAAAAATGGAAGGATATTCAGGAGATTCTTCTGCGCGCTCAGTGTACTGACGACAAGGAATTTAAGGCCGTAACACTGAAGCACAACGAAGGTGTTAGCGCGGAAGCCAAAGCGCTTCACGAAGAAGCAGTTGTTATTGACGGCAGTGTTTCCGGTTTGGACAATTACAACTGGATGCTTGCCGAATCCGGCTTAACTGCGTTTAACCTGTCTGTTCCAGATATGTACAATCCTAACGCTGGTGCTGCTGCAAGAAATCTGTCTAATGCGTACTGGGCCACAAAGCGTAGCCCTGAGCAGCTTAAAATGGTTCACTCTGTTGCTGAGATTCAGGATGCTAAAAAGAATGGCATGATTTGCGCTATTCCTGGCACTCGTCAGGCAGACTTTATGCTGCACCGTGATCTTCTTGGTTCGGCTGAGGTCTTCTCGATGACCGGTTTTAAGGTTGTACGTATGGTGGGTGAGACCCGTAGCTTCATTGCTGACAATGCTTTGGATGGCACAAATGCTGGCCTGACTGAGCAGGGGCGCGTTTTCCTGAAAGCACTGGCAGACCACGGCGTTACGATTGACTTGGCATATGCTGCTCCGCAGTCTTTCTTTGAAGCTCTGACGCTTCTCAATCGTCCTGTTGTGTGCTGCGGCGTTAGTGTACAGGCGCTGTATCCCCATCCTGCAAACCTCAGCGATGAGCAGATTCGAGCAGTTGCAAATCTGGGCGGTGTGATTTGCTTAAGTGCAAATCCCGAGCTGAATTGGAATGGGAAGGATCTGCCCACGATTGATAAATTCGTGGACGCCATCGCCTACATCAAGGATATTGCTGGTATCGACGCTGTCGGTATCGGTACTGGACTTTACACGCAGCCTGGTGGCCAGGAGCGCCATGCAGCCCTCACTATCCTTGAAGGCCTGTCTGGTAAGAAATACCCGGCTGAATATGCTTCTCCGTATCTTGCTATGTATGACGCAGGTTGGGGCATCGAGAGCACCAGCATGATGGGCCTGAACAGCGTTGCCAATCTGCCCAATTTGACGCAGCACATGCTCGACCGTGGTTTTACGAGCGAAGAGATCAAGAAGGTTCTCGGCGGCAATATGCTGCGGGTTTTCTCTGATACTTGGAAATAACGGGATAAGCTCAACAAAACAGTAACAAGCTGCGTCGTTTGATAAAAGAAACGCATTAAAACTGACTGGAGGAACAATATGAAAACGAATGCCGAAAAATGGCGTGATATTCAGGATATCCTGATGCGTGTATATTGCAGCGATGATCCTGAGCACAAAAAAGTAGTTATTGCGGCGAATGAGGGTGTCTCTGAGGAAGCCAGAAAGCTGCATGAGGAATCCATTGTTATCGATGGATGTGAAACCTCTCTGCATCGTGCGAACTGGACGACAGATATGGCTGGCGTTACCGCTCTTCACCTTACAATTCCGACCGTCTTTGATAATGATCCCGGTAATGCAATTCGTGAAACGATTCATATGCACGAGATTATTCATCGCTCACCGGATAAGATGATGCTGGTTAACACCGTCGATGATATCTACAAAGCAAAAGCCGAGGGCAAAACTGGTATTATTTACGCTGCGCAGCACCCGGATTATCTGCTCCACAGAAACCTTGAGTCTTCTTTGGAAGTGTATCAGAGAATGGGTCTTCGCATTCTGCAGATTGCCTATAACACTCGTAGTTTTGCTGCAGATGGTTCCAGAACCTATAGCGACGATGGAATGACGAGCCAGGGCCGTGCACTGATTCATGCCATTGAAAATGCGGGTGTGACCGTTGACCTTTCCCACGTAGGTTCGAAATCTGCTATTGAGGCAATGAAGTATGTCACCAAACCTGTTATGTATTCCCACAGTAACCCCGTTTCCATGTTCCCTCATCCGCGTAATATTACCGATGAGCAAATCCGTCTGTGCGCTGAGTCTGGTGGCGTAATCGGCGTTGCTGGTTACCCCGAAATCATGTGGGACGGCAAAGTTCTTCCCTGCATGGAACGTTATGTTGACATTATCTGCTACATCGCCGATATGGTTGGCGTAGATCATGTCGGTATCGGTACGGATCTGCCTGCGGAGCCCGGTGCGCATGAGCGTCAGGAAGCTTGGGATATCGGTGATGGCTATTCCGGCAAGGATACTCCTAACCCGCATGGTTCTCCTTATGGCTACTGCTATGATGCTGGTTGGGGTATTGAAACAATCGACATCCGTGGCTTTAACAGCATTGCAAACTTCCCGAACCTGACTGAGCATATGCTCAGAAGAGGTTTCAACCATGAAGAAATTAAAAAGATTCTCGGCCTGAATTTCCTCCGTGTTTACAAGGATACTTGGAAGTAATTCCATCGCCCTTCCAAAAACAGGTTTCGGTTACACGTATGATATACCCGAAATGTAGCAGTTATGTCTAGCTGACTCACCCAAAATCGTATCATCACGTAATGAAACAAGAATAATCGGCTCTTCATTTTTTCCTATCGCCCCTGCCCTCCCTTCAACCCGGTAGGGCAGGGGCACCTCTATTATTAGTACCCCCCAAGCTCTTCCACTTTTCAATTATCTGCTTGAATAGATTTTCAATTGCCACGATATACACGAACATGTGTTGATTTTGGAATTTACCAGATATATGATATACCATGAAAATAGATGACAGTCAAATCCATTAGTACAACTGTGTTTATGACTGCATAAGTGCTTTCTTCTTCCAATAAAAAATTCTTCTTGGGACGGTGCTAAAACAATGAATATTCAAAGCAAGTTTTCAATAATGATTGCAACAGGTGCTGTCATCTTTGTTTCTTCTGTCATTTGTCTGTGTTATATCTTTTTTCTGCAACAGCAAACCATCAAACCATCTTTGCTTGAAACTATCCTGTTTGTCGTAATTCTAACCCTGTTTACCGTCCTTTCCCTTGGATTATTACTGCGTTACATCAAACGACGCTTTATCATACCAATCCGCGTCCTCAATCAATACGCATTTGGTCGCATAGATACTCCTGAAGTCGTGGAATCCGCTGTTCAAAAAAATGAAGAAATCCAGGCTATTTACTTTGCTTTTGTTAATCTGAAAGAACAGAATAATGTTCTAGTGCGAGAGCAATATCAAAACCGGCTGAGCATTTTGCAGACCCAGATGAAAGCCTTGGAATCTCAAGTAAGTGCACATCTCCTAAACAACACCTTGGAAGCGATTAATAGTATTGCAGAAATCGAACATATCCCGCCAATTTCCATCATGGCATTGTCACTTGGAAAAATGTATGGATATAGCATAAGGACAACAGGAGAACTCACCACACTCAGCGGTGAACTGGAGCATTTACGTAATTACATTGCCATTTCAGAAATTCGTTTTCCCGATAAATTCACAGCCGAGTATAGCATTGACGATTCCTTATTAAATATCCCGACATTAAAACTCATTCTGCAACCGATTGTGGAAAATGCTGTTTGCCACGGTCTCAATCCCTGTTCCAATACCAATGGACGTATATACATCTCCGTGAATCGAGAAAATAATGATTTGGTGATTGAAATCCGGGATAATGGTGTCGGAATGTCAAAAGAAAAGCTGGATTTTTTGCGTGCCTCCATCAATGAATCGTTTCTTATCGATGAACAGGATATTAGCGAAGCCCGCCATATCGGATTGCGAAACGTCAATTCACGCATCCAACTTTACTATGGCAGAAACTATGGACTCTCAATAGAAAGTAGCAATCAAATGGGGACTTCTGTAATTGTTCGGGTTCCAATTATTGGAGGTATTCGGGATGTATAGATATGTGATTATTGATGATGAGTATCTGACGCGAGCAGGGCTTCTAAAGAAAGTGGAACCCCTTAATCACCTGATAACCTGCGTTGGAGAAGCGGTAAACGGAAAAGAAGGTATCAGTCTCATTGAAAAGCTGAAACCTGATTTTATCATTACGGATATGTATATGCCGGTTATGGATGGCAACGAACTACTTCAGTATGTATCTGTGCACTATCCGAATACCCAAATCATCGTAATTAGTGGATACAGGAATTTCGAGTATGCACAAAATGCCATCCATTCAAATGCGATTACTTACTTGCTGAAGCCCTTCAGCAGCGAAGATATCCAATCTGCGATTCAAACCGCTATCAAGCGTATTTCCGAACAGCAGGATCAGTTAGAACTACACCAGATTTCGGAAACGATAGATCGAATGTCTTATGAATTTGATATCCAAACTCTTAGAAACCTTATTTTGGGTACCACCATGGCTCGTGTGGATTTCAACTCCAAAGCAATTCAGGATCTTCTGGATCGGCAGGTCTATTCGCTTTTAACCATTGTTGACGGGTCAACGGTCTCTAGCGATAAATTCTTAAGCACATGTATGGATTTTTTTGATCAAAACAGCGTATTTCATGTTGCAGTTTTTGATTATTACTTCTCTTCCAAGTTTGTGTTTATATTAGTACCCTCTAAGAGTCACCAGTCGGCCAGGAACGATGTTACGCTGATTGCTCACCGTCTGACTGAGTATCTTTGTTCGGCTGGACATGCGCCCAGTGTCGGTGTTAGCACGTCGCGTGACAAAATCACAGAGTTGCATCAATCGTTTCTCGATTGTGTGACGGCCCTGGATAACAAACCACTTTCCGCATCTGTTGGTATTTGTTTCTATGATGGAAATCGGTCTTTGAGCCGGCGGGATATCCTCTGGAATGATGAACACAAATTCCGTTTCTACGTTGATATGGGCCTGGAGGAACGGGTGTCGAAATTATTGGATCAGTTATTTTCCAATCTAAAAGCCAGCAAAACTTCCTACACCCTTATGGATCTCAAGTATTATTTTCTGCATCTTCTCAATGCCATCAACATTGGCCAAAACAGGGTAACCATTACTATTCCAACCTCCGCTGACATTTCTGACAGTTACCGTCAGCATGTAAAATACATATTTGACATAGATACTTTGATCCAACGTACCAAGGAAACCATGCGAATGATCTGCCAGAGAAATCAGACGAATCCAATTTATTCCACGGACAAAACCTCCGACGCAATCGTCCAAAATATGCAGCAATATATCAAGCACAATTATAATTATAATATTTCTTTGGAATCTGTGGCAGATCTCTTCTTCCTCAACAAAAATTATGCCAGTACGCTGTTCAAAGCCAAAAGCGGCGTCAAATTCATAGATTATTTAACACACATACGTGTGGAAAAGGCAAAAGAGTTGCTCTCCAATTCAACCCTGAAAATCCCACAAATTGCGGTTAACGTTGGATACAGTAATACAAAATACTTCTATCGGGTATTTAAAAAGCTCACTGGATATACTCCCGAGGAATATCGCACTCTCCCCTAATTGCTTTTTCCTTCTCCTAAGCCTCCGTCCAAGTGAACTGCACCCTGTCAAGAAGACAGTGAAATAATTCAAAGAAAGTTCACAGCGCTGCGGCGCTGTGGGAACCGCAGATTCCGAAAGAATGCCAAGGCATCCTTTCGGAATTTGAGGTTTTAAGCCGCTAAGTACAGATTGTGTTTCTCCATCGGCGTGAGGATACCAAGGCCCCGCTGCACACGTCTGTTGTTATAGTAACGGATATAATCCTCGATCATATTGACCAGTTCCTTTTTGCTGGTAAAGCGCTTGCCGTAATAGCGCTCTCGTTTCAGAATACCCCAGAAGCCCTCCATCGGTCCGTTGTCAATACACTTGGCCACGCGGGACATACTCTGGGTCATACCAGCTTTCTCCAGTTTGTGGTGAAAGGTCCGATTGGTATACTGAAATCCTCTATCACTATGGAATAAAGGATGTGCATCAGGGTTTGCCGTTATCCATACCTGACAGTTTCCATCCTGAATCCCACGAAAGGCGAAATTGACAGTGTTCGGATGAAAATCGGGGAAATTGTCAGCAGAAGCTGCCGCAGCACAAATCCGAATCTTCGCAATACGGAACCGCACATCTGGGTCGACGGGAAAACGCCGCAGTGGTATGCTTGCTGCCCCGGTTCGCGTGATTATACGTTGTTGGCAAACGCGACTGCGGAATATCTCAGCGTTTTTGAACTGACGCACGAACGGGTACAGAATCGACAACATACTCAAAAAATGAAGGGAGCGGATGCCCATGCGCGATAAGCCCAGATGGGAGATCATCCACGGAGACAGCCTTACGGTGCTGGAGAGCTTTCCTCCCAGCACATTTGACGCCGTCATCACAGATCCGCCGTATGCGTCCGGTGGCCGCACACAGGCGGAAAAATCCAAAGCCACCGCAAAGAAATATTCCAGCATGGGCGGCAACGCGCCGCCCGATTTTGACGGCGACGCCAAGGATCAGCGGTCATGGACCCGCTGGGCGGCAGAGTGGCTGTATCTTGCAAGACGTGCAGCCAAGCCCGGCGCGCCGGTCTGTATGTTCATTGACTGGCGGCAGCTTCCCTGCGCCAGCGATGCGCTCCAATGGGCAGGCTGGATCTGGCGCGGGATTGCCGTGTGGGATAAGGGAAACTCCCGCCCGCAAAAGGGTCGTTTCCGACAGCAGGCAGAATACATTGTCTGGGGTTCAAACGGCGATATGCCTGTCAGCCGCCCCGTGCCGTGTTTGCCGGGTGTATTCAAATACGGCAATCCGCAGAACCGCATCCACCTGACCGAAAAGCCGTTGCAGCTCATGCAGGACCTTGTCAAGATCACGGAACCGGGCGGTCATATCTTGGACCCCTTTGCAGGCTCCGGCACGACAGTTCTGGCTGCAGTCAAGGAAGGCTATGACGCGACCGGCATCGAGGTCACGGACGTGTATGCAGACCTCGCCAGAAAGCGGCTGGAGACGGAATTGAACGCTGCGTAGCGACTATAGTAGCGACTACAAAGGGCAGAAACCAGTCCTTCGGGATTCCATAGCGACTATTGTAGCGACTACGTCATTCAAAAACCGATTTGAATGGCCAAAGCAGCGCGAAGGCATCTATAAGGAAAAGAAAATTGAAATTTCTCTCCTCTCTCGCCCTGCTGAAAGGCGGGGCGTCAGGCTCTCGCCGCTTCGCGGCAAGAGCGCAAGCATCGCCGTTTGATATCAAAGCGGCACTTGCAGGGCGAACCCTGACCCCAATATGCCGCCTGTAGGCGGAAGGAGAAGTGATGAACGAAACACCATATAAAATTTGTCTGCGGCTGAACGCAGAAGAAGCCGAAAAGCTGATTGCAAACGCTAAAGCCTGTGGGCAGACACGGACGGCATATCTGCGCAGGCTTCTGAATGGACATGATCTCCGGCCGCGTCCAACAGCAGAGTTTGAAGCCTTGCGTACCGAGATTCATCAAATTGGAAATAACATCAATCAGCTCGCCCGGAAAGCGAACGCCGGATTTGCCAGCCACGATGAAGTTACACGCGCGCTGCGGATGCTGGATGCGGTCTATGGTCTGCTTTATGAAGCCGGGAAATAATAATGGCAATCACAAAAATCCTTTACCGCAACGGCGGTTTGCGACAGGCAATCGACTATATCACGAATCCGTCCAAAACGGACGAGCAGCTTCTGACCGACTATGTCCGCTGTGATCCCGGCTATGCCGCGCAGCAGATGATGGACACAAAACGTGCGTTGGGGAAAACTGACGGCCGGCAATGCTATCATATCATCCAGTCATTCAAGCCGGACGAGATCACGCAGGAACTGGCGCATGAGATTGCGAAGCAATTTGCCGCAGAGCATTTGTCCGGATACGAAGCGGTCATTGCTACCCATGTTGACAAGGCGCATATCCATTCGCACATTGTATTCAATTCGGTCAATGCTGTCACCGGAAAAATGTATCACAGCACCCGCGAGAATTACTATCAGCAAATCCGCAGAATCTCAGATCGGCTTTGCAGAGAAAACGGTCTGTCTATAATTTTACAGGGAGAGAACACAAAATCCATCAGCTACATCGAATGGCTCCGCCAGTCCAAAGGGCAACCAACGTTCCGCTCCATGCTGGAAGCGGACCTGCGCGATGCCATTGCCGACGCGAACGATCTCGGCCACTTCTTCTTGCTCATGGAGCATAAGGGCTACGAGATCCACCACGGCAACCGTCTCGGTTTCCGATTGCGTGGGCAGGAGCGGTATATGTATCCGGAACGCAAAAACGCAGCATTTTCGGAAGAAAACATCGAGCGCGCCATTGCGGGCAATCTGGCAGAGATCGAGGCTGGTACCAGACCGGCGTTCCTCCCGCGCCCAAAGCCCCAGCCATACCGCCCACATCCAAAGTACAAGGGATTCCTTGCGCTGTACTACCATTACTGCTATCTGCTTGGCCGCATCGAAAAGCGGCAGTACCCGCCGCGCATGACGCCGCATCTTCGGAAGGAGATCATGAAAGCCGAAATCTATAAAGCACGACTAAAATTCCTGCAAGAGAACGGCATTGCCACAGCGGATGACCTTACCGCCTGCATACGGCAGGCAGAAAGTAAGATCGCACAGCTTGCCAAGCAACGCACGATCCTGAACGTCCGAAAGAAAAAGCGCAAGAAACTCTTTGACGCGCTGGCGACGGAAGAATCACTCGCTGTGAGCAAAGCTCTCTATGAAGAAGGTCTCTCCGGAATGGAGTCCGAGTACGCGCAGTATGCGGAAGCAAAAGCCATCTTGGACGCTTGCGGCATTTCACGGCAAGCTCTCACGGAAGAAAAAGCGGATATCTACGAGCAGCTTGCGCAGCTCAACAAGCAGATCCGCACCGAGCGACAAAAGATCAAGCTGTGCCGCGAGATTGCGGATTCGGCAGCGGTCGTGCAGCGGGATGTCGCTGCACAGGAAAAATCCCGACATGAGAAAGAATCGACGCAAACACGCGACCACGAATAGGAGGTGATTCCCCATCAACGTAGGAAACAGCGAAGCCGCCGAGCAGGTTGTCCACATGATGCTCTCGGGCGGCGAGGTTGCAGTCAAGCTGGCAGGTTCGGCGGCGAAGAATGCTGCGGCGATGCTGCTGGCGTTGGCGCGCAACCATAAAAAGGTCTACGGCAAGACCAGCCTCAAGAAAATTCTCCAGCAGACGCGCGACATCCGCACGTTTTCCCTGACACCGGAGCAGTACCGTGCGTTCAGCCGTCAGGCAAAGGACAAGGTGCTGTTCGCCGGTATCCAGGATAAGGAGCAGCCGGACACACCCATTGACCTTGTCATTCCGACAACCGATCTGGAACTGTCAAACGTCATTTTTGAGCGTCTCTTTGGTTCGCTGGAAAAGCCGCAGGAGGAACGCTCATCAAAAAAAGAGTCTCGGTCGGAACGCTCCTCGGACGATACCGGCAGCAGCTCGCCTACGAGCAGGAAGAACTCGAAGAATGACCGCCCGTCCGTTGGTGAGCAGCTTCAGTCTTTCCGCGAAAAGCTGTCTGGTGTCGAACCGCGCGTCCCGACCAGAGAAAAAGGCGAAAAAGCAAGAACATAATGATCTATTCGTGTAATGGCTTATTCAGTGGGAAACCAACGGTTTAAGAACCAAATAAAATTATGTAATAGCATGAAAAGTTGCTGACAGTCCGTTTTGCTGATAGACCTTTTGCTCATTCCGTGGCTGATGAAGTTACGATTGATGGTTTCAGGCTCGTTGGTAAAATTATTACCACTTGCGAACACCGTTTCCAGACAAGCAATTACATTTGCCCATTGAAGAACGAATAACAGCAATTGTTCATCGCTGGGCTTCGTCTGTTCTTTGAAATAATCAACTCCACCCTTTCCTGTGTGTCTCCATTTTGTTTCTGGTTGCTTGCCAATCAGCATTGAATCAAGCATACTAAATATGAGTAAAGAACAAGCCTTATACTCTTTATTCTGAAAGCAAAAAATAGCCGACTCCAAGTCTTTTGATTGTGGCAAGTCCCGCTGGAGCGATCTGAAAACACAGTTTGTGTTGTCTTCCGAGAGAAATACCTGCATCCGGTTATACGCATCTGCGCGATCAATCGGTTTTTGATAGAAAAACTTTAATATGGCATTCGGATGCAGCGTCCATCCATACTCACCCCATTGACGATGGCTTTTCAACAGTTTCTCTTTTTCTTCTTCAGAAACCGATGGTATAGAAACTTCTGCTAAAAGTTGGGCTATCTCATTGAACGCACACTGGTATTCAGCCAATGCGGGTTGTAACTGCTCCATGATTGCATTAAGCTCTTTTTGAGCAGACATGACTTCTTCGGCAATTGGGGCAAGTTTTTGTATCCATTCTTGATTGATACGAATGCTTTCTAAAACTTCTTCGGAAACAGGTGGGATAGTCTGCATACCAATCCACGCTGTTTTTTCATGTAGCTGTGATAACTCAGAGTCGAAATTAAACGACGGAAAATCAATTTCCCATGGCTGTTTCACCATAATTCTCCTTTCGCTACAGTCAAGCGGTAGTTCACCCAGACGTTTTATATTTTCATACACATTATAACATGGGTAAAAAGTGCAAAGCAATTGATATACCGCTCTGAAAGTATTTTTAGAGGTGATGCCTATCCGAAAATCAAATGATACTCTGTTCTACCTTATCGGAGTTGTACCCGTTGTCTGGCTTGCGCTCCTGCTGGCGCAGTCTCTTGGCGGCGGTTTGCCGGAGCTGCTGCGGAAACTGACAGCAGCATTGGAGCAGCCGACGAATATCATATGGACGGATAAAAGCCTGCCCACAATTCTCATCTGCCTTGCCGCTTACGGCATGGCAGTTTTGCTTTACCGGACGAATCAAGGCAGGACCCGCGACGGCGAGGAACACGGCTCTGCGGTGTGGGCCACGCCCGCATCCGTCAACGCGCAGTTTGCGCAGAAGGACAGCATCCCGCTGACGCAGCACGTCCGGCTCGGTCTGGATACGCACAAGCACCGCCGCTCGCTCAACGTGCTGGTCATCGGCGGCAGCGGCGCGGCCAAGACACGCAGCTTTGTGCTGCCGAATATCCTGACCGCAAACACCAATTATGTCATAACAGACCCCAAATCTGAAGTGCTGCTTGCCACGGGCGGCTATCTCAAGGAGCAGGGCTATGACGTGCGCGTTCTGAACCTTGTGAATCTGGAACAGTCGGACGGCTACAATCCGTTCCGCTATTCCATTGCCTCTGTGATCTGTTTCCGCGCACCGTGGATGATCGTCACTGTGCCGCCGATGGGCGCGTCCTGCACGATGGTGATATCCGCGAAGATGATATTCAGGGAACCCCCCAATTTTTGTGATACGGCAGAGATCAGCGGCTCGGAAACATTTTTTTGCAGGTAAGAAAGCCGAACGACCACTTCACCCGGCTGAAGCTGAACCACGGGGGAATTTTCAGCAACCAGCTCCTCGATCTTCTGGAGATTGGACGTCGTGTGGATGAAGCTCTTTGTAATTTCCTGCTTTGGGTCAGCAAATATATGGAACACGTCCCCCTGCTCCACGACACGCCCATGCTCCATTACAGCAACGCGGTGACAGATCTCCTTCACCACAGCCATCTCATGCGTGATGAGCACGATCGTGATGCCAAGCGTTTCATTCAACTGCTTCAGCAGGCGCAGAATGGACCTTGTGGTCTGGGGATCCAACGCGGATGTTGCCTCGTCGCACAACAGCACATTGGGGGCGTTGGCCAATGCTCTGGCAATGGCGACGCGCTGCTTCTGTCCGCCGGAGAGCTGACTGGGGTAGGCAGTTGCTTTATCTCCGATGCCTACAAGCTCCAGCAGGTGCGTTACTTTGTCTGCCGCTTCTTTTTTGCTCAGGCCGCTGCCCCGCAGCGGGTAGGCAACATTTCCGGCAACCGTGCGGGACGGCATCAGATTAAAATGCAGAAAGATCATCCCGATTTTTCGCCGCGTCTGCCGAAGTTCCTGCGCATTCAATGCCGTGACCTCTTTTCCGTCCACCGTGACCGTACCATGTGTCAACGCGGCAGGATCGTTTGGAAGATTCTGAATGGAGGACGTTATAAAACGTTCTTTCGTATTCGCAGCCTTCCATCGCAGTAAGCGAAACAGCATCCTGCGAATATGTGCTTTGGATTTGCGTAGCGCCGAATAGAAAAATGCCGGGGAGACGGTTTTAATCTCTCCGGCGTTTTTGCCATCGTATCAGGAAAGAAGCAGCAGCACCATACCCGCAAGGACAGCGCCCATGCTCCACAGACGGAGGTTCTCGCAGCGGCGCAGGCGAAGGCCGAGGTCTTCGGGAAGCGGCGTTTTTTTCGTGACGCTGCGGTAGAGCGTTCTGCGGTTCAGGTGTAGCGTCATGGCCGCACAGGCAGAAACAAGCAGCGCCGCGTCCAGAACCGGCATCGCGAAATTAAGTCCATCTGCCAGCATAAAAGGAACCGTCGCCACAAGGCCCAAAGCCGCCAGCAACACCCACGCGACACTCGAGCGGAGCGAGGCGTGATAGGCCCTGTAGGCGTTCTGAAAATCTGCAGCCTCGTCCTGCTCCAGAGGCTGGACACGATCGTCGCACGTGTAAAAATACAGACGCCTGCGCATGGGAAGCAGGCTCTCATAATCGCCCACGCACAGAAGCTGCCAGCCCTTGCGCTTGGCGATGTCCAGATATTCCTGCACCTCGTCGTCATCCTCGGTCCGCAGCTTGCTGCATGGAATCGAGATCACGCAAAGCCGCGCGTTTTGAAGCTGCCAGCGGCGAAAAAAGAAAAAGTTTCCCTTGCAGTGGTCGAGCACCAGACCGTTTTTCAATTGCTCCTTTAGAAAGTCCAGAAGCTCATCGTTGCTGTAGAGTCGGAAAAAGACATAGCGAAGACTTGTTTTTTCATGCTGCTGCATTTGTGTTCTCCTTATTTACTGTAAGCCGTATTCCTTCAGCTTGTTCCAAAGCCCGCGCGGGCTGATGCCGAGCTCGGAGACCATCGCGCTGCGCTTTCCGGCGTTTGCGCGGTAAGAGGTCTCGATGGCAAGCCGTTCGAGCTCCTGCAATGTCTTTCCGGCAAGCACGCGCTCGACCTCGCCGAGTCCCGGACGCGCGTTTGTGAACTGATAGGGAAGGTCCTTCGGTCGAATCCATTCGCCGCTTGCGACGATGCCGGCATATTCGATTGTGTTGGCAAGCTCACGGACATTGCCGGGGAAGGCGTGGGCGCAGAGAATTTCCAGCGCTTCGTCCGTCACGCCGCGGATGCGCACGCGCTTATTGCGGAGCGTGGAGCTGCGGCTGATAAAATGGCTGCAAAGAAGCGGAATATCGGCACGCCTCTCGCGCAGGCGCGGCATGTGAATTTCCACCGCGTTGAGCCGGTAAAGAAGATCCTGCCGCAGGAGCCCGCTTTGTACTAGCTCGTCCGAGGTGCGGTTGGCCGAGGCGATGATTCGCGTATGGAACTGGTGCACCTCGCGGCTGCCGATGGGAGAGAAGGTGTGTTCCTGCAAAACGCGCAGCAGCTTCCGCTGGAACTCCGGCGGCATATCGCCGATGCCGTCCAAATACAGCGTGCCGCCGTTTGCATAGTCGAGCTTGCCGCGCCGGTCGCACAGAGCGCCGGGAACGGCGTCCATTTTGTAGCCGAAAAACTCCTCTTCCAGCCGCTTTTCATCGAACGCCGCGCAGTTGACCGTGACGAAGCGCCGTCCATCCGCGCCATTGTGGAGTGTGTGCGCCGCGATGCGCTTGCCGGTGCCGCTTTCGCCGGTAATGAGGACGTTGACATCGACATTTTGGAACTTCCGCAGCATCGTGCGCACCTGCTCGAGTGCGGGACTCGTGCCGATGAGCTCTTCTGCCTGGTTCTGCGCTTCGAGCTGGTCGTTGAGGTA
>ERZ773178.1449-NODE-1449-length-25090-cov-4.705412_pt1 | contig 25090 bp, 18 predicted proteins | sample MGYA00580533_ERZ773178 | MGnify/ENA primary metagenome ERZ773178 (study PRJEB29015, sample SAMEA2737859) | human gut metagenome | biome: human gut; feature: human-associated habitat; material: faeces | place: China | collected 2012 ...
GCGCTTGGCGGCATGCTCGGACAGATCATCCCCTTTGACATGACGGGCATTGATTTCTGCATGACGGCGCTGTTTGTGACGATTTTCGTTGACCAGTGGGAGAAGACGCGAAAGCATATGCCGGCGCTCGCAGGGCTCTCGGTCGCAATTGTGGCGCTGGCTGTCTTCGGCGCGAACGGCTTCATGCTCCCGGCGCTTCTCATCACGTCGGCCATTCTCGTCTTCGCAGGACAGAAGGAGGGCGCACAATGAGTACCGGACGTTTTTTGCTGATCATTCTCGTTTCGTTTGCCTGCACGTTTTTCCTGCGGGCGCTGCCGTTTCTGGCCTTCTCGGGTGAAAAATCCATGCCGCCATGGCTTGAAAAGCTCAGTCACGCGCTGCCGCCCGCGATCATGGCGGTGCTGGTGGTCTACTGCCTTAAGAGCGTGCCGGACGAATGGTATCCGGGCGGTCTTTGCCAGCTGCTGGCCGTTGCGGTCACGGCGCTCGTTCATAAGTGGAAGCACAACACGTTCCTCAGCATCATCCTCGGCACGGCCGTCTACATGCTCCTGATTCGCACTTTCTAAAATCTACGCAAAAAACGCACAGCCGACCGGTTGTGCGTTTTTTATGCAATTCAGTGCGTTTTTGCCGGTTCGTCCTTGCCGGAGCTGCGGCGCTTTCTCGCCTTTTCCATTGCCTCGCGCAAACCGTCGAGCACTTCGTTGTTGCGCGTCAGCTTCCACTGCGGGAAGCTGTTGATCGTGCGGCGCTGCTGGGCGTTCAGGCGCATCTGCAGCTTGGCATAGAACCGTTCGCGCTCTTCCTCCGTCGTGCGGCGGATCTTCTCGCGCTCCTCCACGCCGAGCTCTGCTGCCTCGCGAAGCTTTGCCAGCTCCTCAGAGCCCCGTTCGCGGATGCGCTCGCGGCCCTCCTCTGCCCCAAGACGGAGCTTTTCGGAAAGCTCTCGACGCTTTTGCTGCAGGAGCACTGCGTACTCGGCAAAAACCGCGTGCGTGCCGAGAAGACCCTTCACGGTCACAATGAGGTCCGATACAATTCCGACAAGCAGAATCGCACAAATCCAAGTTAAGGCCGTATCCGTCAGCCGGTCGGTCAGGCTCTTTACCCATGGATGCAGAACCAGAATGAGAACCACCGAGAACGCGCCGAAAACGACCGCACCGATGAGGCAGACTCGGCCCCCGATGTTGAATTTCCGCTTCGAGTAATCCCACCATCTGGCGTGGAACAGCTTTTCCATCAGCCATGACGTGAGGTATTCCAGACTGCACGTCAGAACCGCACCCGCGAAGAACAGCAGCACGGGATTTTGGATTCTGCCCAATACCAGCAGCACCAGCACCGCACCCGTGCCGTAGATCGGGCAGTAAGGGCCGTTCAAAAAGCCGCGATTGATGAGCTTTCGCTGGCCGATCGAGCAGATGGTGCTCTCATACACCCAGCCGATGATGCTGTAGATCATCAGCCAGAGAAACCATGTTTCAACTGTCTTCATGCCGCTTCCTCACTCGTCCTTCAGCTCTTCATATTTCTCGTCAATGCCGTCCGGCCTCTGGTTTCGGACAATCTTCACGCAGAACCACGCGACACAGATGTTTAAAATGCCGTCGAGAAGCAGAGAAATTCCCATCAGGACCATGAGCGCCCGCGCCGCATCCGACGGCCGGATGACAAGCAGGAGCCCAATCACGCATGTGAGCGCCGCCAGAAGAAGCACCAGCCACCATTGGCCGATACCAAAACGCTTCGCGTCGAGCGAAATCTGAATTTTAAATAGCCCGTCCGCCAGAACGGGGATACCGAAGACGATGCAAAGAAAGCTCATTGCGCCGTTCGGCCTTGCCAGCGTCACAATGCCGAGCGCGATCAGCAAAATTCCAAACGCCAGATCATACTGAAACGCCAGCCGGAAGAGGTCGCGCGAAAAATAGCCGACCAGTTTGATGGCTCCAAAGACGATCATGCCAACGCCGAGAAGCCTTCCCAGCCAAACAACCGATGTGTCCGGCGAGGTGATGAGCACGATCCCCAGCACACAGAACAAGACAGATATAACAAAATATCCAATTTTCGCCGTTTTCATCGGCACGACAGAACGCATTGCAAGCTCCCCTTTCGCGCAAATCCTGCGCAGTTCCTGTTTTTCAAACGAGAGTATACCAGAGCGCTCTGTTTCCTGCCATGGACAACAAAAACCGGGTGTCTGAAAGACAGACATCCGGCTTCATTTGTCTGAAAATTGGGCAGGTGTCAGGCCTTCTTGCCGGACGCGCGGCTGTTTTCCAGAATCAGCTCCGCTACGCCCCGGTAGAGTTCCAGCACGCGCGCCATCTGCTCGCCCACATCCTGCTTCATCCCGCCGAGCATCCAGTCGATGCATAGGCCGAAGAGCTGGCACTTGATGAACCGGTGCAGCACCTCGCGGTCCTCCGGGGAAATGCACACGTCGGGGTAGGCAGACTTTAAATACTGCTCGGTCATATACGCGCAGAGCTTCATGACGCTCGCCTCAAACGTGTCGCGGCTGACGGAATTATAGACGTGCATGATCGCGCGGCGGTTTTTCTGCGCATAATCCACGACTGTGCGGAATGCCTCTTCGATCTTGTCGACCGTCGGGTACTGCGCCATCAGCTCGTTCGTCCGCTCGACGATGATCTCGCCCAGTAGCGACGGAATGTCCTGAAAATGATAGTAGAACGAATTGCGGTTGATGCCGCAGCGCTCAACGATGTCGCGCACGGAAATTTTGTTCAGCGGCTTTTCATCCAGCAGCTCCAGAAACGCCGCCTTGATCGCCTGCTTCGTAAAGTTTGCCATGGCCTCTCCTTTGTCTCGTCATGACGGATTCTTTGCTGTTATCATACCAGACTTCCGATCGTTTTGCAAGCTGCTCCAATGGGGCGTTACCTACCGCTTTCGCGGGAAACGATTCCGCGGCCTCCCGTCGGGTTCGTAGGGGGCGATGCCTACATCGCCCCCTACGAACCGTTTTTACGAAAATCCAATGCGAATTCATAACTTTCCTTGGGTCGATGTGCTCAATCGACCCCTACGCATAATTTCGGCAGTTTTGCCTTGACCGCGAAATCAGCCCCCGGCTTTCGCCGGGGGCTGAGCTTCTTAGGGGATGCTGGGGCACACGGGCTTATTCATCGACAGACTCGTCAAAGTCCTCTTCGAGGGAAGCGTCGTCCTCGTCCTCTGCCAGCACGAACTGCTCGATGATGGCAGCCTGACGGGATGCTTCCTCCTGCTGGAGCTCGAGCGCTTCAAGATCAATATCGCCGCCGTCGACCGAGATATCGAGCGCAGCGCAGCAGTCAAAGAGCTTCTGCTGATTCTTCGCGGTGACCAGCTTCTTCTGGTCTTCTGTCAGCATATTGAATGCATCCAGAGCCTCCTGCACCTTCTCGCGATGGTCTTCCTTCACGCGCTTGGCCGTCGGAAGCTTCTTGATGAGCTTTTCGACTGCCTCTGCTGCATCCTCGTCTTCGATTGCCTGCGTAAGTGCCGCTTCGCAGTCTGTAAGCTTGGCAATCACTTCTGCGCTGTCATCCGCGTACTTCTTTGCGTTCTCGTTCAGCTTGTCGTAAGCCTTTCTGGCTGCCGAGATAGCAGACTTGTTCTTCACGATCACGTCTTCCGCTGCTGGAAGCTTTTCGATCTTGGCGATGACCTTGGCCGCTGCCTTCTCGTCCTTCATGTCCTGCGAAACAAGCTTCTTGAGCGCCTTTTCCGTGTTCGTCAGGAGCTTGAGGTTGTCTTTGCCGACGATGTTCTTGCCGACCTTGCCGAGGTCATTATAGGCCTCTCTAGCTGCGTGGATCTCAGCCTCGTCGGACTTGTCATCATGATCATAGACGACCGTTTCAGGCAGCGCCTGGATCATCTCGATCACAATTTCCGCCGCAGATTTATCCGCCGCAACATCGTCGAGCGCCTTCCGGAGCGCAGCTTCCGCCGCAGTCAGGGTATCAAGGTTCGAGACGAGCTTCTTCTGATTGTCGGTCAGTTTGTCATACGCTGCGCGGGCTTTTTCGATCTCTGCCTTGTCGGTGTAATCGACCCTCTCAGCCTTCGGCAGCGCCTTGATCAGCTTTTCGACCGCAGAGGCCGCCTTTTCATTGGCCTTCATTTCCGCTTCGTTTGCATCGAGATAGTCTCTGCGTGCGGTGAACGCATCCAGCGTGGCCTTTTCTGCCTCGGGGATGAAGGTCTTCTGTGCATCCGTCAGCTTATTGTATACCGTCTCGACGGACGTGATCGTTCTGCGGTCGCCAAGGCCCATGCCGTCGGGCTCGCCGGTGAGCTTGGAGGCGATCAGGTTGCTGACCTTTTTTGCCGCCCTCTCATTGGTCGCAAGGGACTTCCTGGCCGCTGTGAGCTTTCTGCTTTCCTCTTTCGTGACAAGCTTTTTGAGCTCCGGCTCCATGCCTTCGTAGAGTTCTTCGGCCTTCTGCACGAACTGCTTCTCGCTCTCGGTCACGTTCTTTTCGTCTGTGATCTCCTGCAAGAGGCCGCGCAGGATGTAGACGCCCATGTTCTTCTCGTATTCTGCAAGCTTTGCCTCCGCGTCAAGGAGCTTTTGCGCCACCTGCGGATCGAGCATGGCCTCGCGGATGCCTGCATCCAGATCATTGTACGCGCTGCGGGCAATGGTCACGGCCTTTTCAAACGCTTCTGCATTGTCGCTCGAGATCTCGTCGGGAATCGCATGGATCTTGTTGGCCACGTCGTCTGCCAACGCCTTGTACTGTCTGTATTCGTCGCTGTTCTCGTCGAGCTCGAGATAGTAGTTGACGGTGTAGTAGAAGTAGATCTTGTCGCCGTCTTCCACGAACTCGGCGTTGATCGCGTCGGCATATTCCCCGTTGCGGGTGTACATCCAGCCGCTGTAGGGTCTTTCCTTCGTCGCCGCCTCGAGCTTCACGCCGTTCGGGTCAGTGATCGCGGCAATGTATCCACCGTAGTAGCCGGCATAGGAATCGGAGGTGTACTCGGTGTCTTTGAAGAAGGCCTGCATGACCTGCGCAACGGTGATACCGTCGCCGGTATCCTTGCCCTCGAACGCATAGGGATTCTCCTTGTTCGAGACGAAGCCGTCTACGTCCCGGCCATCGACAATGACCGTCACGCCAATGTCCGTTCCGGTACCCGGCTTTTCCGGCTCGTCGATATTCTGCTTGCCGTCGACCTTGACGGTCGTCGAAACCTCGTGCTTATAGAACGTCGCAAACTGCTCATACGCCCCATCCGGAGTTTCGGCGTCTTTCACAAACTTCTCATAGTACTTGGCGTACTGCGTGTAGGTCAGCCAGCTCTTGATCGTGACCTCGGTGTTGTACTCCGGCTGCGTCAGCAGCAGGTTTTCGTACTTGATGATGTTGCGTCTGCTGGAATAGAACGTGCGGTATGTTTCGCCGTAGGACGCCATCGGGTCATAGCCGGGATAGTCGTCGGTGTAGATGCCCTCGACGTTCTTCACCTGATCAAGCGTCGGATAATCATAGCCGCCAATGTCGTTCTTGACGATCTTGTAGAACGGATGGAGGTCGGTCGTAATGTGCTTCTTGTCGGTGTTCTCGCCGCGGATGCTCTGCCAGTAGACTTCTTCCTGGGTGACCTCAGTCATGAGCGCCTTCGCGTCGTCGATCTCCTTCTGGGTCAGCGGCTCGATCGTAAACGTCAGGGTCGTCTCGCCGAGCACCTTGCCGGGCGTGCTCTTGCCGTTGACCTTCACACGCTCGCAGATCTGCACCTTGATCTTCGCTTCTGCCGCAGGTTCGCCGGGCAGCGGACGATAGACGGTGATATGATAGCCGTTCACGTCTGCCACGTCGGGCGTCAGGCTCTCCAACTTCTGCATCTGGCTGTAGTCGTAGTCGAAGATGCCCGCGTCAGACATCTTCTGGAGACTCGGGATCAGCAGATCGTCCTTGACAGGCTTCGTCAGGTCGACCTTCGCGCCGTAGTCATAGTAGTTGGTCACAAGACCGGGGAGTTTATCCTTGAGATTCTGCGACAGCACATTCTGCGCATCTTCTGTCTCGGGCTTTACCGTAATACGGAACGCATTTTGGAGCTTGAGCGTGCTGGTCTCGTCGTCCGCCTGGCTCATCATCGCATCGAGCGTGTAGTCGTCCAGATTGTTGTCGAAGAGCGTGATCAGCCACAGATCGAAGGTAGTTGCCGGCTGACCCATCGCGGGGCGGCGCGGCGTAATTTCGAGCCTGTTCGTGTCCTTCACGAACTCATACGTGACTGCGTTGTACGGCAGCGCCGTAAAGCCGATCTGGACGGTGACGCCGTCTACCGTGACCGTCTGCGGCACAACGAGCTTCTGAGAAACCTTGCCCTCGACGACCATGCCGGTAAAGCTCTTATCCGTGCTGGCCTTTGCCGTATTGGTGTTTTCGCCGCGGATGGCTTCCCATGTGAGCTGCTCATCGAGCGCCTTCTGCATGAGTTCCTGCGCTTTTTCCACATCCCAGCCGATGCGCACGTTCGCCGTAACCGTCTTCTCTGCGCCGAGTTTGGAAAGCTTGAACTGTACGCCGGTGTAGGTCACATACTTGGTGTCCGCGCCGCCCTCGCCCTGATAATAGGTGACGGTTCCGTCTTCTGCGAGGTACGAATGGCCGGTAACAGAGGTTGTCGCAAGCGTACCTGCACTGACAAATTCGACCTCGATGCTGCTGTCATAGCCGTTGTTATACAACCAGTAGGAAACAGCGTCCATTGCCGTCTCGTGGCCGCGGATCTGCACGGGCTGGACAAACGCATCCTTTGCCGACAGCGCTTTTTCGATGCTGCCGAGCACGTTTCCGGCCTCAGCTTTCACAGAGTAGAGAATAACAGTGATCTCGCGGCTCTTTTCTGCCGTACCCTTTGCCGCGGTCGCGGTGAGCTTGACGGTGATCGTGTCTGCCTCGGGGAGCGTGACTGCACCGGTTTCCGCGTTCAGTGCATCGCTGTCCGAATGCCAGGAGATTCGGCTGCCGTTTTCACCCGTCGCTGCAAGCACCAGCTGCGCCTGCGATTTGATATGGTATATGCCGTTGTTATCGGGCGTCAAAATGCCCTCGGTGTTGCTCAGGTCGATCTGCTCGCCGTATACTTCCAGATACTCGGCTTCTTTTTCCTTGCAGAACTGCTGATAGACGTAGGGTTTTGCGTCCTCCGGCGAGGTCAATACACCGCAGTCATAGCCCCAGCTGTCGCGGATATACGTAAGGAGCATACTCAGGGAAGTCTCCGCGACAAACTCGTCTGTCTCCTCCTGCACCTGCGCGCAAAGCTCCTGTACAAGCGCCGCCTGTTTTGCATCTTTGAGAACAAGCGCGCGAACGTCGAGCGTGACTGCCTTTTCGTCCTCGGTCAGTTCCGCTTCTTTGCCGCCCAGCCATGCGTGGATCGGGTAGCCGCCGTTGATGCCGTCGGTGTCGACATGATAGCGTTCCAGACCGAGATGATCCTTGATGAAGCCATCGCTCTGCATGTCAGCCTTCGTCATCGCCGTGAGGCCGTCTGCACTTCCGGTCGCGACCGCAGCTTCTGCCGCATCCTCGCGGTAGTAGCTGCCGGAGATCGAGCCGCTGTTCACGCCGACGAACGCGCCGAGCGCACCGCCCGCAGAACCGATAACTGTACCTGCCGCGTAGCTGTTCGTAATGGCCGCAGTGTTTTTGGTCTGGCCGATGAAGCCGCCGACCGCCGTATAGCCGCTGCCCGCTTCCACCTTGACGGTACCGGTCGCGTAGCTGTTTTCCACCGTGCCGTACAGGTTGCCAACCAGACCGCCCATGTTGAGCTCTGCGTTCAGGCTCTTCATGGAGCAGCTGACGTTTGCAGCAGAACCGCAGTTGCGGATTAGCGTACCTGCGTCTGCGCGTCCGATGAGGCCGCCTGTTGTGCCGTAGGAGTTGATTCTGTGCAAAGAACCCGTGGTAAAGCAGTTTTCTACCGTACCTGCGCTGACGTCTGCAAGCAGACCCATGTTTGTGCCTTCTTTAATCGCACCGGAAACGGTAAGGTTTTTGATCACACAGGCTCCGACGAAGTCGAACAGACCCTTGCTGCCCGCAAGACCGGAAACCATGAAATATTTGCCGTCGAACGTACCAGTGTATTGATTGCTGGCCGTGCCGATGCCCGGCCATGTTTTGCCGTTGAGGTTGATGTTATCGGTCAGCGCCGCGTTCAGAGCCGTTCTGCCGCCGTTGACCGCATCTGCGAACCATGCGAGCTCTGCGGCGCTGGAGATCTGATACGTGCCGTCCGCGCTCTTTTTTGGCTCGGTCTTCGTCGTGCCGTCCCAGCCGATACCGGCGTAGGTGAGCTTGACGGTGATGGTCTCGTCGCCGGAGACGGTGATCGCGCCGCTCTTGGAGACATAGTTTTCCTTCGAGACGGTGTAATCATACGTTTCGCCCTCAACGAGGGTATACGAGCCGTCCTCGTTTACCATCTGCGCGCCCTGTGCTGCATGGGTCACGGAGACAGCCGCATCTACCGGGTCTGTCTGGAAGGTGATTGCTGCCGACGGCATCGGCTGAAGTACCTCGACATGGATGTTCTTGTTCTCGCCTTCCACCGGGAAGGAGACGTTTTCGACCGTCTTATAGCCAAACTTCGACGCCGTGTAGGTGTAATTGCCGTCCGGAAGCGTGTAGCTGCCGTCCTTGTCGGGGGTCACCACGTCGCCCTTTGCGTTCTTGACGGTGATGACCGTACCCTCCGTGCCAAGCGTGAAGGTAACCTTCGAGAGCGCCTCGGTGCGGAAGTCCTTGAGTTTGACAAAGATGTTGCTTGCATCGCCGTAGACGTACGGCTGCTCATAGGTCAGCGTCAGCTTGTCGCCCGTGGCAAGATCCGTCGCGAAAGGCTTCCACGTTGTCTCGTCGTAAGCCTCCAGCAGCGTCTTTGTTCCGTTCTTGACAACGAACGGATAATACTCATCGCTCGTTGTCGAGCCATAGTAGGAGAAGTACAGGCGCAGCGCCTTTTCTGCGGTCAGGGTGATGGTCGCCTTGCCGTAGTTTCTCACGCTGTCACTGATCAGATAGTCGCCCGCAGCGTCCTTGACCGCCTTGTAGGGGTAGACGTTGCTGTTTGCGGCGATGATGCCGTCGCAATTTGCGAAGAAGTCTTCAAACACGGGCTTCCGCGCCAGCGTGACGCGGATCTCTCCGCCTGCTTCCGCCAGTTCTAGCTCGCCCGCCGCATCATCGCACTTCGCGTGCGAAACGGTGTAGGTATACGTGCCGACCGGAAGCGTGCAGGACTCCGCCGCGTCCTCTGCGATCGTCTCGTTATAGACGATCTCGCTGCCCTTGCAAATCACGACAGTGTAGGGCTTTTCGCAGTCCTCCGGCAGGGTCACATGGAACGTGACCGTCGCATTCTTGAGTTCCGTAAGCGCCGGAACTGTGATGTTCTTCGTCTCGCCGCCCGCAACGGTAAACTCGCCCGTCTCGTCCTTACAACCAAACTTCGAGGCGGTGTAGGTGTAGGTACCGGCAGGCAGCACGATGGAGCTTGCGCCGCTCGCAGGCTCATAGGTCGCGCCAGTTTCCTTGTTGGTGAACACAAGGGACGCTCCCGCGGTTCCAAGGGTGAAGTTCACCTTCGCAAGCTGCTCTGTTTTGAAGTTCTTGAGTCTTGTATAGTAGGTAGTGCCATGCGGCGTGTATTCCAGCAACAGCGTATCGCCTGTAAGCAGATCAATGCTGTAGCTTTCCCACTTGTCGCTTCTGTCATATGTTTTTACGCTCTTGTTGTTTTTGTAGATCACGAAGCGATTCGATGAGCCATAGCAATACGGAACCACATCAAAGCTCAGACGGACATTGTCCGCTGCCTCGAACAGGATCGTCGTCTTATCGCTGCTGCCAAAACCTGTTGCAACGCTCTCTGTGGTCAGGTAATTGCCGTTTGCTTCGTCCTTGACCGCCTTCCACGGGCGTCTTTCGTGGTTGGTCGCCGTAATGCCCTTGCAGTCAGCAAAGAAGTCGGAAAAGACGAGCTTGCGGGTCAGCGTCTTTACTTCCGTGACCGCGCTGCCCGATACCGTGAAGCTGCCCGTCACATCGTCGCAGTTCGGGTGCGTGATGGTGTAGGTGTACTCACCCGCCGGAAGCGTCGTGGTGTTTTCGCCCTTGAGCGTGCGCACGGTGGCAGCACCCTGCTTGATGGTGATCGTGTAGCTGTTTTTGTCTTCTGCGGGAATCGTCTCGGGGATTTCCAGATCGAATGTCACTGTCTGGCCGGGAAGCTGCTGGAGCGTAATGGTCTTGGAAACGTCCTTATCCGTGACCTTGATCGTGTCCGTCGCAGTCTCGTAGCCGAAGGCCGAAGCTTCGTAGGTATACGTGCCCGGAGTAACGGTATATTTGCCGTTCGTACCGGTAACCGTCGTGCCCGCCTCGTCCTTGAGCGTCAGGCTCGCGTCCGAAGGAACGGTCGTAAGCTCGATGGTGTAGAGCCGCTCAAATGTGAAGTCCTTGAGCCAGACGCAGTCCTTGCCGTTGTTGCCGCTGGAGTCCTTCCGGAAGGTCAGCAGCTGTTCTTCGCCCGGCTGAAGCGAGAAGCTCACCTGCGTCCATTTGGTTTGATTGTACTTTGTGGCGCCGTAGGCGTATCTGCCAAGCACCAGATAGTCGTAGTTCGATTCGGAGTCGGTCTTGTACCAGAAGCTGATATTTCCGGCAGGCGCGTCATCCTTCAGCTTGATGGAGACCCAGACCTGGGAGTTGCCCATGCCCTGGCTCTTGGACTGGAGTGCGCCTTCTTCTTCGTCGTAGGCAAACTCCTCTTCATCGTTGCCGGTATAGCTCGAGTTGTGGCCGTAGGTGATCGTCGCGTACGGACGAAGCTGCTGGAACACGTCGGGCCGTCCCTGAATCTCGACCTGATAGGAAACGCTCTTGCCCTTGTAGGAAAGCAATACATCGGCCGTTCCCTCTTTTGACGAGTCAAACGCCGCCGTCACGCCCTTGGCCGCAAAGTTCGCCGCAGAAATCTCCTTGTCGTCTGCGTTCGTATAGTGAACCGTCAGAACGAGTCCGTCCGTCTTGAGCTTCTCGTTCTGGAAGTAGGTCGTCTTCGCATTGGTGGTATCCACCGTGATGGAGTCCACCTTCGGAAGGTCGATCGTCAGCGTGCCGGCAGTGGGGTCGACGCTGCCCGCCGCATCCTCATAGCCCTCTTCCGTGGTCGTGGCCGTGTAGGTATACGCGCCGTCCTTGAGGAGCTTATAGCTGCCGTTCGTTTCCGCAACTGTATTACCGGCTGCGTCCTTGATCGTTACAAGCGCGGACGCGGGGTTCTTCGTGACCGTGAGGCTGACCCACGCAGTATCGTCCTCGTCCAAAGAGACAGTAACCTCCGAAAGCGTCGCGCCGTTGTCCGCCTCGTCCGCGGAAACCGTGAATGCCGCGCCGGTTTTTGTCTTGTAGCCCGCGCAGGAGACCGTGTAGGTATACGTGCCCGCAGGGAGAGAGACCGTCTGCTCCGCGCCCGTGCCGGAATAGGCCGTCTCGCTGCCCTTCAGGACGGTGAGCGTCGCCGCCGCCGGGGTAATATGGAAGGTCTTCGAAGCGGTCGGGGTCTCCCAGCTCAGAACCGGATAGCTGCCCGCTTTCGCCATGAAGCCATCGCCAAGGAGCGCCGCAAAGGCCGCTTCCTTCATTTCCGCGTCGGTCTTGAACGCGCAGTTCGTGTTATCCTTATAGGTTAAATTTTCCGCTACTCCGGCGAGCGCGTAGCAGTTCGAAGTGTTTAAGCCCGTACCGCCGCCGACGATCGCGTATCCGGGATTCGTGCTGGTGCCGTATTTTTCAACCGCGCCCGTCGAGTAGCAGTTCTGTACTGTGACCTGACTCGCTACGCCCTGTTTGCTGGCTCCGTTATGACCCACGATACCGGCATAGTTGTTAAAGCCGGTGATCTTTCCCTGGTTGTAGCAGTCGACGATCTTGTGCGCCGCATACTGTGCAACGCCGATGATGCCGCCGACCTTGTTGCCGCTGCCGGTAATATCACCGAGGTTGGCGCAGCCCTGAATGGTCAGTGTGTTTGCGCTGCTCGTACAGCCGCCGACAATGCCGCCGACCGGGCTCGTGCCCGTAATATCTGCGGTGTTCATGCAGTTGATGATTTTGATCTCACCGTCTGCTGTGTTGGCCATACCGGCAATACCGGCGAGATAGCTTGTGCCGGTCACCGAACCGGCAACCTTCAGATTCTCAATGGTCGACGGACCGTTCACAATGCCAAACGGGCTGCTGGTCATGCCGCTTAGCGTAATGGTGTGGCCGTTGCCGTCAAAATGGCCCTGGAAGTCGCCGCTGTGCGGCTTCGTGATCGTTATATCCGTGTCAAGGATATAGTTTCCGCCCGCGTCCATCGCGGCAAATTCCTCTGCCGTCGTGATAGACGCTGCGGTTTCTGCCGCGAACGCCACGGTCGGGAGCATGCCCAGAACCATGACGAGCACCAGCAGAATACTTACCAGTCTCTTCTTCATAAATACCTCCTGTTTTTTAGAGCCGCCCTCCAAGGCCGCCCTCTTTCACAAAGCGCTCGCGCGCAATTTGACAAAAAAGCCCGTGCAGAAACCGACTGCATGGGCGATAAGATACAGAAAAAGCCCGTGCTCAGTTTGGGCAAGCACGAAACCAGCTGGCGTATCTGACTTACCCGATTTTCCCGGTATCACAGTGACCTACTCGCGGGGACTTGCACCCCATTCCGCCTCCGGCGCTTTGCCGGAACGCTGTAACTATTCATTTAGCTTCATTATAACGATGCGAGGAAGTATTTTCAAGTCCTTCCCCCGTTTTTTCGTGTGAAAAATCGTATGATGATAAACCATATTATAAAAGCGGCAGACAGTCGCCTGTCCGCCGCTTACGTATTATGGGTGCTTTCGTGTCCATCGGGCGCAGAGCGCCGCAATGCGCGGAACCGCCCGCTCGAGAAGCTTGTCGTCCAGCCAGAAAATGACGTTCCCGCCCAAGATGAGCGTGAGTGACAGCCATAAGCCCATCGAGAAAAACTCCTCTCGCAGCGCGTCCAGCCGGAAGATAAAAAGAAGCGCGCCGTATACCGCGAAAATCGCCGCGTTGAAAAGAAGAAGCTTGAGCGCCGCGCGCCGGGGCTTTTTCATCCGGTCGAGCTTCGGCTTTACGATCGGGTAATATCCCAGCGCGAGGAAGATGGCCGCCGCCTCCTTGTCAGGCGCAAGCAGCAGGCTCAAGATCGCGCTCGCAGCGAACATCGCCCAGCTCAGCCTTTCTCCGCAAAGGATCAAAACCGGCACGAGCGTCATGCTCGCGAGCACCGGGCAGCAATACGTCGCGGCCGGGAGAATCGTCCCCATCGCCATAATCGCCACCGCCAGCGCGCACAAAACCCCGCAGAGCGCCAAGTCGCGGCTCGCCTTCCGCATCAGAACGTTTTTTCGCGCAGCAGGTCATACTTGATCTGCCAGAGCTTCTGCGAGAGGTCGACATAGTAGGTGTGCGGGTTATCAAAGCGCTTGACCTCGTCCCAGAGCGTGTCGATCTGCTGCTGGCAGTAGGCCTTGATCTCGGGGAGGGTCGGGAGCTTGTAGACGAGCTCGCCGTTTTTGAAAATCGGGACCATGAGCTCTTTTGCTTTGAAGTTATAGACGGTTTTGCGCTTCCACGTCGCCTCTGGGTCGAAGATCTCGATGTCCTTCGTATCGTCGACCGTCTCGTCAAACACGCACAGATAGTCTGCGATCGCCTTGCCGGTGTCGTTTCCGAAGAAGCGGTAGAGCTTTTTGAAGTGCGGGTTTGTGATCTTGCCGACGTTTTCGCTGACCTTGATCTTGGGAATCACATTGCCGTTTTCGTCTTCAATGGCCGCGAGCTTGTAAACGCCGCCGAAGACCGGCTCGGAGCGCGCGGTGATGAGCCGCTCGCCGACGCCGAACTGGTCAATTCTCGCACCCTGCACGAGAAGGTCGCGGATGAGGTATTCATCGAGCGCGTTGGAGCATGAAATCGTGCAGCTCTCCCAACCCGCATCGTCCAGCATCTGCCGCGCCTTTTTTGTCAGATATGTCATATCGCCCGAGTCTAACCGAATGCCGCACTTGGTAAGCCCTCTGGGCTTTAAGACCTCGTTGAATGCGCGGATTGCATCAGGAATGCCGCTTTGCAGCGTGTTGTACGTGTCGACCAGAAGCGTCGGGTTATCGGGGTAGATTTCACAGTAGGTCTTGAACGCCTCATACTGGCTCGGGAACATCTGGACCCACGAGTGCGCCATCGTGCCGCCCGCCGGAACGCCGTAGAGCTGGTCGGTGAGCGTGCAGGCCGTGCCCGCGCAGCCTCCAATGTAGGCCGCTCTCGCGCCTAAGATTGCAGCGTCGCTGCCCTGCGCGCGCCGGGAGCCGAATTCGAGCACCACGCGGCCCTTCGCCGCCCGGCAGACGCGGTTCGCCTTTGTGGCAATGAGGCTCTGGTGGTTGAGCGTCAGAAGCAAAAACGTTTCGACCAGCTGCGCCTCGATCGCGGGCGCGCGCACGGTCAGAATTGGCTCCTTCGGGAAAATCGGCGTCCCCTCCGGCACGGCCCAGATATCGCCCGTGAAGCGGAAGCTTTTCAGGTAGTCTAAGAAATCCTCGCTGAAGATGCCGCGCGTACGCAGATACGCGATATCGTCCTCGCCGAAGTGCAGGTTCTGGATATACTCGATGGCCTGCTCCAGACCCGCCGCGATGGCAAAGCCGCCTTCATCGGGCACCTTGCGGAAGAACAGATCAAAGTACGTGATCTTGTCCTGCATGCCGCTTTTGAAGTAGCCGTTCGCCATGGTCAGCTCATAGAAGTCGCAGAGCATGGTCAGGTTGATATTCGGATTCGTCTGCATGATGTTTTATTTTCCTTTCATATACGAATTCCCGACGAAGCATTCATCCGGAATCCTAATAGGTCTTTCCATCTGCGCCTACTATATCATATTATTTCCCATCCGCCAACCGTCTGGCGCGGACAAATTTGCTTTTTTGCTCTTCTATAAGGCCATATTTCCGCGAAAGCTCGCCCGCGAAGGCAAGAAGCGCCTTGCCGTCTCCCCGCGTGAGCTCGAGCTCCAGCTCGCAGAAGGGCTCCTTGCGGCAGCCTCCCAGCAGTTCTCCCCCGTCCGCGCAAATTTCGCACGTCGTCCCGTCCGGCAAGCGAAGCGGCTGCGTCAGCCGCACAAATTCCGCGCCGCAGACCATCTGGAGTCCCGCCTTCGTCAGCGTCAGGAGCTCCTCCGGCGCGCCCTTGGAAACGAGCGTCCCGATGGCCTCCTCCGGCGTTTTCCCTTCGCATTCCCACTCGCCGCGCGCGTAGCCCTCGCCGGGCGTTTTCATCGTCACGACGCTCTTTTCGTTCTCCTGCCGCACGCGGAGCATCCATCTGCGGCTCGAGAGCGCTCCGTCTGCCGTATCAAAATACGTCGTGCGCATGTGAATCTCGCGCAGCTTCTCCTGCGCAAACTTCACAACCTGCGCGTCGCGCAGAATCTCTCCCAGCTGCTCGACGCTCTTCGCGCGCAGCTTGATTTCAAACTCGGTCGCCATAAAAGCCCTCCCGCTCATGAATTGGCTTTATTCTACGACGTTTTTGCTGTATACGCAAGCGAATTCTCGGGAAGCGCTGATTGAATCAGAGCTTCCCCTATTTCCCGCTCCATTTCCCGACAGGCTTTTTCTGTCATTTCTGCTAGACTGACAGACATCACAAAAGCGGAGATGGAAGCCATGAAAAAACGCGCAGTCACACGTTCGCCCGCAGCGCGCCGGTTCGCTTCGGCGTTTTCGTCGTCCTTCCTGCGTCTGGGGCTATATGCACTGGGCGCGGCAGCCGCGGGCTTTTTGCTCAGCGCGGCGCAGATCGGGGGCGTGTGTCTTCCGGCGGCCATTGCGCTGACAGCGGCGCTGCCGTTTTCTCTGGCGGCGGTCTTCGCCTACGCGGGCGCGGCGCTTGGATATTTCGCGTTCTGGGGCGCGGCGGGCGCGGTCGAGCCGGTCGCGGCGGGGTTTCTGATCCTGGCAGCGTCTTGTCTGTTCCATGACGTAATTCCGGCCTCGCGCCGGTGGTTCTTTCCGCTGCTCTCGTCCGGCATCTACGCGCTGACGGCGCTCATTTTTCTCCTGAGCGCCCCGGTCCATACGAGGGCCGTCTGCGTTTTCGCTGGAAAGGCCGCGCTCGTCTGCCTGTGTACCTATCTTTTCGCGGGCCTGCCCGAAAAACGCGCAGAGAGCGTCGCGGCGCTTGGCTTCGGGCTTCTTCTCAGCGGAAGCAGGCTCATGCTTCTGCCGGGATTGCCGCTCAGCGTGATTTTATCCGGCTGCGCGGTGTTTTTGTGCAGCGGGACGCGGGAATTCTGGCTGGCCTCGGGTGTGTGCGCAGTCGCCTTGGATTTGAGCTTCCGGCCGGGCTACAGCGCGGGCGCGATGCTGTTTCTGGCCTCGCTCACATGCCATTACTTAAAACCCCGCTTCGCCATTTTGCGCGCGTGCGTCTATTTTCTCGTGCTGGCCCTTTCGTCGTTCCTCTTTGGCGCGGGGCAGACGATGTTCCCGCCCGGCGTTTTTCTCGGAACGGTTCTGGGCCTTCTTCTATGGAAGCCTGTCCAGCCGCTTCTTGCCGCGCGCGATGTGCCGCTCGATGCAGCGCGGGAAAAGGCGCTCACGGCAGCATCGGGCGCTTTATGGTCGCTTGCAACGGATTTGCAGCGCGGGTGTACCAGCGGGTTGGAGCCACAGAGTGCCGCAGTTTTTGACAAGGCCGCCGAAGAGGTCTGCCGCTCGTGCGCCAAGTGGAGCGTCTGCTGGGAGCAGAACGCGCAGGAAACCTTCCGCCTGCTCAGCCGCGCCTCGCGTGGGATCTTGCGCCGGGGAGAAGCCAAGCGCGACGATCTGCCGCCGCTGTTTTTAGCCCGCTGCTGCCACATTGACAGCTTCCTGCGCGCGGTCAACGACGCACTTTCCACGCAGCTTGCCAAAGTGCAGTACCAGTCGCGCCTTGCCGAAAGCCGCCAGATCCTCTGCGACCAGTACCGGGTCCTCTCCCGCCTTCTGCAAAGCCTCAGCGAGCGCGCTCCCGGCCAGAGCGAGCCGGACGCATATTCTCCCGAACTTGGCTTCCGGGCGACGGGTCTCCGCGGCTCAAATATCTCCGGGGACTACGGCGCGAGTTTCCGCGTGGGCGAATGGTATTACCTGCTTCTGTGCGACGGCATGGGCTCGGGCGAGGAAGCCCGGAACGAGGCCATGGGCACGAGCGCCCTTCTCAAAGAACTGATCGAATCGGGTCTGGAAGCGCACGATGCGATGCAGACGATCAACGGCCTCTACATTCTGCGAGACGGCGGCGGCTTTTCTGCGATCGATCTGTTGCAGGTGAGCCTTGTCTCGGCCGAAGGTTTTTTGCACAAATGGGGTGCTGCCCCATCGTTTCTAAAATTCGGCCGGACGCTTCAGACGCTAGGCTCTCCCCTGCCACCCCCCGGGCTCGGCGTGGGCCGGAGCTACGGCCCCGCGTGCATCCGGGTATCGCTTCAGCGCGGAGAGGCCTTGATCCTCACCAGCGACGGTGTGGATACGGCGATGGCCGAGCGGTACCTGCAAAGCTGCGGAGAACTTCCGGTGCGGGAGCTTGCCGCCGGGGTAGTCGGCAGCAGCGAGGATGCAATGCCCGACGACCGCACGGCCGCCGTGTTAAGACTAAAGCTCATCGAGTCGCAGAGCCGCACGAAAAAACACGTGCTGTCACATATCAGCCTCTTTTGAGTATCAGGTTTTATTCGTTTTCCGGAATGTTCGTAGGGGGCGATGCCCACATCGACCCGGCGGAACGCACCGTTTTTACGGAAATCTCCGGCGAATTCGCAACTTCCCAATGGGGCGATGTGGGCATCGCCCCCTACGCAGAGACGGAAAAATTTCAGAAATCCCGTAAGGGCGTACCGTGGGGTCATATCAAATCATCAAATATATGCAAAAACTCCCTGCCCGGTTTTGCCGGACAGGGATTCTTATTCTCAGAGAACCTTCGCGAGGAAGTCCCGGAGTCTTTCGCTTTTGGGGTTTGTGAAAATTTCGTCGGGCGTGCCCTCTTCGAGAAGCTTACCGTCGGCCATGAAGAGCACGCGGTCGGCGACTTCGCGGGCAAAGCCCATCTCATGCGTCACGACGACCATCGTCATGCCGGACTTCGCCAGCTCCTGCATGACTTCCAGCACCTCGCCCACCATCTCGGGGTCAAGGGCGCTCGTCGGCTCGTCGAAGAGCATGACCTCGGGCTGCATGGCAAGCGCGCGGACGATGGCGACACGCTGCTTCTGTCCGCCGGAGAGCTGGCTGGGATACGCGTTCGCGCGGTCTGCAAGGCCGACACGTCCCAGAAGCTCCATCGCCGTCTTTTCCGCTTCCTCTTTTGATTTGTGCAGCAGCTGCATGGGCGCGATCGTCATATTTTTGAGGATCGTCATGTGCGGGAAGAGGTTGAAATGCTGGAACACCATGCCCATCTTCTGGCGGTGGAGGTTAATATTGCAGTTCTTGTCGGTGATATCCACACCGTCGAAGAGGATCTGCCCGCCCGTCGGAAGCTCCAGAAGGTTGAGGCAGCGCAGGAATGTCGACTTGCCGCTGCCGGAAGGGCCGATCACAACGACGACCTCGCCCTTGTGAATCTCCGTCGACACACCGTCGAGCGCGCAGATTTTCTCGTCTTGATTCTGCTTTCCGCCCTTGAAGTGCTTTTGAAGGTCTGTCACCTGAATCAGAACGTCAGTGGTCACTGCTGCGAAGCCTCCTCTCCAATTTCCCGACCAGCCATGTGAAGAACACGACCATCACGAGATAGATGAGCGCCACCACGATCAGCGGCATGAACGCCGAGAATGTTCGGCCCCGGATGATATCGCCGCCCTTGGTAAGGTCCGTCACCGCAACATAGCCCGCAACGGACGTTTCCTTGAGGAGCACGATAAACTCGTTGGCAAGCGCCGGGAGCACGTTTTTGAGCGCCTGCGGCACGATGATAAAACGCATCGTCTGCACGTAGTCGAAGCCAAGAGACCGTCCGGCCTCCAACTGCCCTTTATCGATGGCCATAATGCCGCCGCGGATGAGCTCGGCCACATATGCGCCCGAGTTCACGCCGAAGGCCAGCATCGCCACGCCCACGCCGTTTCTGGACGTTGCGAAAATAATGTAGAACATGATCATCAGCTGCACCACGACCGGCGTGCCGCGGATGACGGTCAGATAAATTTTGCAGAGGATATCTCCGATGTGAAGAAGCGTCTTTCTCGCGCCCGGGCGCATCCTGTCCGCGTTTTGATCCCACGTCGAGCGGATGATGGCGACCAGCGTGCCGATGACAATGCCGAGCAGCACCGCAGCGAGCGTGATTTTCAGCGTATTTCCAAGACCGGTCACGAGGTATTTCCACCGGTTATCTTCTACGAAGTTCAGGATAAACTCTGCCTGGAGCTTTGCAAACCACTCGTTCAAAGCCACGGCCTCCTTTCATGCGGGCGCGCGGAGGAAACTGCGCGTCTCCCCCGCTGTGCCGCGATTGTAATTCTTAGTCTGCGGAAATGTACTTGTCGACGATCTTCTGCACCGTGCCGTCGGCGATCAGCTCTTCCAGCGCCTTGTTAAAGGGCTCCGTCAGCTCGCTGCCCTTTGCAAAGGCCGCCGCGTAATCCTCGACCGCGTAGGCGGTGTCCAGAACCTTGAGGCCTTCGTTTGCCGCAACGAAGGATTTAGCCGGCTCATTGTCGATAACAACGCAATCTAACTTCCCGGAGACGAGCGCCGCAACAGCGTCCGCACCCTTGTTGAACCGCTGGACATGATCGTCGCCGAAGTCGTCTGAGCAGTAGATATCGCCCGTGGTGTCCTGCTGGACGCCGATCTGATAATCCGCGCCGTCGGCGTAGAGATCGTCAACGGAGGTGATCGGGGAGTCTTCCTTTACAACGATGGACTGAATGCCGGTTGCGTAGCTGGTGGAAAAGTCCACGGACTGCTTGCGCTCGTCGGTGACGGTGAGGCCCGCCATGGTGAAGTCCGCCTTGCCGCTCGAGACAGCGCCTAAGATCGCGCCGAACTCAATGTCCATGATGTCCAGCTTGTAGCCGAGCTTTTCGCAGATGGCCGTCGCGATTTCCACGTCGATACCGGCGGGCTTTTCGTTCTCATAGAACTCATACGGCGGGAAGGCAACGTTCGTCGCCATGGTGAGCGTCTTCTCTTCGCTGCTGCTTGCAGCCGTCTCGGTGGATGCGGTTTCGGTTGCGGCCGCTGTGTCCTGCTTGGACGCGCAGGCAGCCAGCGAGCAAACCATGAGGATGCTCAGAAGCAATGCGATGATCTTTTTCATATTCTCTTCCTCCATAAAATCGTGTGGTTGTTTTTGATGTCATAATTATACGCGCTTAATGTATAAATATCAAGTCCTTTTTGCATGGGATTCTGCACAATCTTCCATCTCACATTTGTGTTCATTTGTATAAACTTAATAATTCGCGCATATATACGAAAAATATGCAGTCTTCCGGAATAATCCGAGAGACTGCATATCGTTTGTTCTTGTATATTATGCGTCAGTTTTCTGCATACCGTGACAAAAACTGGCGCGTACGCTCCTGCGTGGGGTGCTCGATGACCTGGTGAGACTCGCCCTGTTCGACGATCACGCCGCCGTCCATGAAAATGACCCGGTCGGCCACGTCTCGGGCAAACGCCATCTCGTGCGTCACAATGATCATCGTCATCTTCTGCTCAGCGAGCGACCGGATGACGCGCAGCACCTCGCCCGTAAGCTCGGGGTCGAGCGCGGACGTCGGCTCATCGAAGCAGAGAATGTCGGGTTTGAGCGCCAACGCGCGCGCAATTGCGACCCGCTGCTGCTGTCCGCCGGAGAGCTGATGGGGATAGAGGTTCATTTTTTCGCCGAGGCCCACATCTTTGAGTAACTTCTCCGCGTTCTGCCGGATCTCCTCGTGGAGTTCTTTTTTGTGCGCGTGGTAATCGGGCTGCTCCTTGGCAAGAAGCTCGCTCGCGAGCATCACGTTTTGCAGCGCCGTATACTGCGGGAAAAGGTTGAAGTTCTGGAACACCAGCCCGAAATGCAGCCGCTTTCTGCGAATCTCGCTCTCTTTTTGCGTGGCAGGGTCGTCCGCGTCAAAAAGTGTTTCGCCGTTCACTAAGATTTTCCCCTCGTCGGGCGTCGTCAGGAAGTTGAGGCAGCGAAGAAGCGTCGTCTTGCCGCTGCCGGACGAACCGATGATCGCCACGGACTCGCCCTTCTCTAAGGAAAAGTCAATGCCGCGCAGCACGACGGTGTTCTTATCAAAGGTTTTGCAGATACCCTTTACATCCAATACAGCCATGTCGCGCCTCCTTACGCCTTAAAGTAGTTGAGCTTCCGCTCTGCCCAGCCGAGCAGAAGCGTGAGAATGCCGGAGAAAATGAGATAATAAACGCCCGTGAAGAACAGCGGCCAGATCGCGCCCGAAATGCCCTGCGAGCCCTTCATGAACGCCTGCCCTGCCCAGATGACCTCCTGCAGCGCGATAATGCGTGAAAGCGACGTATCCTTGACAAGGGTAATAATTTCGTTCGACATCGGCGGAACGATCTTCTTCACCATCTGAAGAAGCGTGACCTCGAAGAAAATCTGGCTCTTCGTCATGCCGAGCACCTGACCGGCCTCCTGCTGCCCCTTGGGGACGCCCTGAATGCCGCCGCGGTAAATTTCCGAGAAATAGCAGGCGTAGTTAAACACGAACGCCACGCTGGAAGCGACAAAGCGCCCCGTCTCACCGCTGCCCCAGATGTTGTTTTTCCAGACTAACCCCGGAAAATAGTAGATGACCAGCAGCTGGAGCATGAGCGGCGTGCCGCGCACGACCCAGATGACGAGTCGGGTAAGTAACCGCACGGGCTTAAAATCCGTCACGAACCAGGCCTGCACCTTCTGCCACCAGGTGAGCTCGCGCGGGTTTACATGCTTTAAGACAACCGGCCGCAGAAAGCCGAAGGCCGCCCAGTTGCTCATGGAGCCGAAGGCGATGATCAGGCCCAGCGGGATCGCGCCGATAAGCGTGATGGCAAAAAGCTTGAGCGTCTGCAAAAAGCCTACGTTCAGCGCCTGAAAGACGATGGGAAACTGCTCAGAAAACGTCGTCATGGGAAAATCCTACCTTAAATCGTTCTATTTGCGGGCAATCGCCAGACATGCGCCGAAGCGCGGTGCTTCCCCGATGCGCGATGCGCACCGGGGAATTGGAGAATCACCGAATGGATGAGATGTTTTGTTCGCGATTACTGCGCGATGAGCGCGGCCTGGATGCCGTAGGTCTCGGCGCACTCGAGCATCGAGCCATCCGCGTAAGAAGCTGCGAAGAAGCTGTTGAGCATGGCCGCGAGGTCAGAACCCTGACGGAAGCCGACGCCGTACTGCTCGCCCTCTTCGGCGTTGAGGCTGACGGTGTAGGTGAGGCTGTCATAGCCGGTGCCTTCGCCGACCATTGCGCCCGCCATCAGAGAGTCGATGACTGCCGCGTCTGCGGTGCCGGCTGCAACTTCCATAAGCGCGGTGGCCTGATCCTTGACTTCGGTGAAGCTGTAGCCCAGCTTTTCGACCTCGGCCTTGCCGGCGGAGCCGGATTCGACTGCGAAGTTGAGGCTGCTGCAAGCGTCGACGCTCTGGTAATCCGCCGCCTTTTCGGCCGGAACCACGACGACCTGAGAGTTGTTGCAGTATGCGTTCGAGCAGGCCATGGCGCTGGTCACTTCGTCCGTGAGGGTCATGCCGTTCCAGACGCAGTCGATGGTCTTGGCGCCGAGCTCCATGATCTTGTTGTCCCAGTCGATCTCAACGAATTCCGCTTCCACGCCGAGGCTCTTTGCAAAGGCCTTGGCCATGTCCGCGTCAAAGCCGATCCATTCGCCGTTTTCGTCCTGATAGTCCATCGGCGCGAAGTCGGTGATGCCGACGACCAGCTTGCCGTTTGCCTGGATGTAGGCGAGATCGCTGTCAGAGGCAGCGGCTTCTTCAGCAGCGGGAGCCTCTTCGGCTGCTTCTTCCGCGACGGGCGTTTCGGCCGGAGCGGTTTCGGTGCTTGCAGCGTCCTCAGCGGGAGCTGCGGGTTCGGTCTTGGCGGCGCATGCAGTGCAGGCGATGAGCATCATGCAGGCCAGCAGCAAAGCGATGATCTTTTTCATGGTTTGTTCCTCCTGTTTGGTTCGTTTCGTTCTGGCGAACTGTTTGTTTATCATGGTGATACTTTACCATACTAACGAGGTAATGTAAAGAAGCAATGTTGCATGAAGAAACCGCCGAAGCCAATCGACGGTTTGTTCGTTTTGCATAAACTGTCAGAATCCGGCCTCAGATGTCGAACACGCCGAGCATCACGATACCGGCCACGACCAGCGTGATCATCGCGTAATGCTTCCAAGAGAGCTTTTCCTTGAGGAAGATCCGGCTCCAGACGACGGATGCGACACAGTAGGCCGAGATAATGGGCGCTGCCAAGGCAACGTGTGCCTGATCGCCGATGGCATAAATATAGGCAAACTGTCCCGCCGTCTCAAACGCCGCGCCAATGTACTTGGGCGCTTCCATCTTCGGAATGAACTTGTCCTTTTTGACGAATTTCACATAAATAAAGCTGCAAACCGCCGCAAACAGGAACGTCAGCTCATACGCGCAATTCGCTGCATCCTCGTCGAGCGTCTCGAGCACCAGTGAGTCCGCGAACGTTCCCGCTGCGTCCAGCAGGCAGTACGCGACCGGCAGGCAGATGGCAAGCCACGACTTTGCGTACCGGTAGTTAGACGCCTCCTGCCGCGCCCGGCGCAGCTCGTCGTCCTCGCGCGACTCCACAACACCGAGGCCAACAACGCCGATGCACACGAGCGCCACCGCGCCGATGACGGCCAGCCGCATCCCGCCCTGGATCGACTCGTCGAGCGTTCCCGTGATAAGGCACAGAACCGCCACCAGTGCGCCGGACGAATTGCAGATCGGGGAAGAGATCGAGAGTTCAATGTACCGAAGTCCCATATAGCCGAGCGTCATCGACGAGATGTAAAGAAGTGAAACAGGCAGATATGTCCAGATGACGTTCCACGTCACGACCGTACCGCCGATGAAGATCTCATACGCCGCGTGCAGTCCCATCACAACGCCGACAGCAACCACCATCTTGAGGTGCGCGTTTTTATCAGACGCGTCGCGGCAGCCGATTTTTGAAAAAAGATCCGAGCCGCTCCAGCAGAGGAGGGCAATGATTGCAAGCCAAAACCACATAATTTTTTATCTCCTAATAGGTTTTTTATATGAAATTTGTTTTTTCTTACCGTGGCGCAGGCGCCAGGGTAATTCTGGCAGAGGCCTGCCAGCTGGTCCATTTTCCGACCCCAGCTCTGCATCCCATATCCGTAAGGCGGCAAAGCCGCCAACGGCTATCGGAATTCTTCTTAGCTGCGCAAAGAAGAACGGCGTCGGCCGTCAAGAAGAAGTTGCCCAAAGAAAACCCTTCAAAAGGGTTTTCTCTGGACTCTTTCGGAAACAGAGGGGCAGCGGCCTCTCTGGCACCCCAGGCTGCCCGGTACGGACGGTTGTACCAGTTGAGCGTGCCTGCGTGCTTTTGAACGCTCTGTAATCGGGGGTACGACAAACTTGTAAGACCCGACTCGGCGCAAAGCAAATTTCCTCTGGAAATTTCTTTGCGCGGGGACTGCCTTCTCTGCGATGAGGACCCCCATCCCCCATCGCAGCCCACCCGCAAGGATTTTTGCAGAGCAAAAATGCCTTGCGGCGGACAAGTGCCTCCAAATTTGCTGCTCGGCAGCATAATCATCAGTTATCTTGCAAACCAGTAAGTGCCTGCAAGCCAGAAAGAGAGTGCTATCAAAAACCGCAGAAGATTGCCCCATTAAAAGGCAGTTCTAACCTAGGACCCCCGGGATTTCAAAAGGGCCGCGGCCCTTTTGTTTCCGAAGGAGTCCAGAGGAAACCCTTTCAAGGGT
>ERZ773178.1458-NODE-1458-length-24971-cov-21.101501_pt1 | contig 24971 bp, 23 predicted proteins | sample MGYA00580533_ERZ773178 | MGnify/ENA primary metagenome ERZ773178 (study PRJEB29015, sample SAMEA2737859) | human gut metagenome | biome: human gut; feature: human-associated habitat; material: faeces | place: China | collected 2012 ...
TCATTCGAAACCGGTATGACCGCTAGGGGTGCACCGAATTAGCCGTCAATTGCATTCTAACGTTTTAGTACTATTTTTAATGCATAAATGTTTTATTTAATTGACATTTTCGTTATTTTTAAGTGTTCTATCAACAGAGAAAAATTGGGAGATGTTTTTATGTTAATACAATTTTCAGTTTCTAATTTTTTATCATTTGATGAAACAGAAACTTTATCTATGATTGCAGGAAAAGCAAGAAAAAATATCAATCGTATTTATAAAAGTAAAAAAATAAAACTCACTAAATGTGAAGTAATCCTTGGAGCAAATGCTTCAGGCAAATCAAATCTTGTATCAGCTTTACAATTTATTCAACAAATGATTGTTGAAGGTTTACCACTAGGGTTTTCTAATAAATATTTTCGTTTAAAACCAGAAAACAAAAATTTACCTTCTGAATTCGAAATTCAATTTCTTTCAGATTCAAAGATATTTGTATATGGTTTTTCTATTATTCTTTCTACTGGAAGCATAATTAATGAATATTTATATGAACAAACAAGTATTGGTTCTAAAAAGGAATTATTTACTCGTGATACAGTATTAGAAGAATTTAATGTTGGAACATATTTTAAAACTTCAGAAGCAGTAGCTAAACTACTTAATTATGGTGAAGATAGTGTTAACGATCAAGAAACTTTATTTTTATCTATTATCAACAAAAACAAAAGAAAAATGTTTTTAGATATCCAAGAATTAACTATCTTGCAAAATATTTATGAATGGTTTTCTAATAAGCTTAATATTAGTTTCCCAGAAAGCATATTAACCGGATATCCATATTTCACTGATACAAATCTTGACGAAATTGCAGAATTATTACATGCACTTGGTACTGGTATAAGTAAATTAAAAATCGTAGAAGTTCCAGTTGATAAAATTAAAACTAAGTTTTCGGATAAAATCTATAATAGAATAGTTTCAGATTTAGAAAAAGCAAACGCTCATTCAAAGTCATTATCGAAGAAACACCCAAAAATCATGGCACGTGCTTACAAAGAATTTTACACGTTTGAAATAGATGAAAACAATAATATAAAGATTACAACAATCGAATTCAGCCATGAAAGCAGTAATATATTTTTTGATTTAAACGAAGAATCTGATGGTACAGCAAGACTTTTAGATTTAATAGAAATATTATTTAAGATATCTAATGATCGAATCTTTATAATTGATGAAATAGATAGATGTTTACATCCATCTATGACTGTTAAAATCATAGAGTTATTCCTATCTATGGCTAAACAAAGGAACACACAATTAATCATTACATCTCATGAATCTAGACTATTAGCATCAGAGATACTTCGTAATGACGAAATTTGTTTTGTTTGTAAAAATAATCAAGGAGCATCTATAATTAATCCACTAGAGAAATACCAGCTTAGAGCAGACAAAAAGGTATATGCTGCGCTATTTGATGGCACATTAAATACTGGTCCAATTTTTGATGAAGATAAATTACATAATCTAGTTGAATAATAATTAAAATCATGTGTTTGACATATTTGTTGAACACATTTTTGTTTAGTATACAAAAAACGCCTAGAGCTTGTCTCTGGGCGTTTGATTTGTATTAACCTAATTTCTTAAGGATGTTATCTAATTGTGTTTTAGTCATTTCTAGCTTTTCTGTGTAAGATGCTAGTTTTTCTTTTTCTGCGTTGACTTTTGCTTCTGGTGCTTTATTGACAAATCCAGGATTTTTCAACATGCCTGAACAACGTTTGATTTCGTTTTCTAGGCGTGCGATTTCTTTTTCTAGTTTTCCCTTTTCTTCTTCTAAGTCAATTAATGCATCCATTGCAACTGTTAATACAGCTTTTTCGATTGTACGAGAAAGTACATCTTCTGTATTAAGGTCTTCTTTGACTGTGGCATGTGCCATACGTGCTAGGATGGCAGTTGATTCTGTATTTAGTGCTACATAGCCGTTGTCATTGTGTAGTGAGATTGTTAAGTCTTCGCTTGGTTTCATTGAATATTCGACTTTGATTTCACGTACGGTTTGAATAGCACTGATGACTAATGCCATTTCGTCTTTTTCTGCGTCTGTGTATTCGAATTCAACTTTTTCTGGCCATGTTTCTACGTTTAAGCTTTCTTTTTCGTGTGGCAGGTTCAAATAGATTTCTTCTGTCACAAACGGCATGAATGGTGATAATACTTTTAGAATTCCCATCATGACTGTGTATAGTACAGCTTTTGTATTGGCTACTAGACTTTCGTCATCTGAGTATAGTGTGGCTTTTGATAGTTCAATGTACCAGCTGCAGAAGTCGTCCCATACAAAGCTATATAGTTCGTTTCCTACGATGGCTAATTCATATTTGTCCATGTTTGTTGAAACGTGGTCTAATACTTCGTTAAAGCGTGCTAAAATCCATTTGTCTACGCTATTTGCTTTTGTCATGTCTAGTTCTGGTTTTGTATCACCAATTTGCATTTGAACATAACGAGCTGCGTTCCAGATCTTGTTAATGAAGTTCCAGCTTGCATCCATCTTCGTTTCGTCAAAACGTAAGTCTTGTCCTGGTGTTGAGTTTGTTGTTAAGAAGAAGCGTAGTGCGTCAGCACCTTTTTCTTGAATCACATCCATTGGATCAATACCATTTCCTAATGATTTAGACATTTTGCGTCCTTGTGTATCACGTACAAGTCCGTGGATCAATACGTCTTTGAATGGACGGTTCTTCATGCAGTAGCGTGTTTGGAAGGCCATACGTGCTACCCAGAAGAAGATAATGTCGTATCCTGTTACTAATACATCATTTGGGAAATATCGTTCTAGATCGGCTGTGTTTTCTGGCCAGCCAAGTGTTGAGAACGGCCATAAGGCACTTGAGAACCATGTGTCTAATACATCTTCGTCTTGTGACCAATTTTCAATGTCTTTTGGATCTTCCATTCCCACATAGATTTCACCTGTTTCTTTGTTTGTCCATGCTGGAATTCTGTGTCCCCACCATAACTGACGTGAAATACACCAGTCTTCAATGTTTTCTAGCCATTGTTCAAATGTTTTATTGAAACGTGGTGGTACAAAGTTAATTCTTTGATCTTCGATTTCTTGGTTCTTTAATACTTCTTCAGCCAATGGTTTCATCTTCACAAACCATTGTTTACTTAAATATGGTTCTACAATTACGCCCGTTCTTTCGGAGTGTCCTACTTGGTGTAAGTGTTCTTCAATGTGATCTACAACACCAGCTTCTTTAAAGTCGTTAACTAAGGCTTCACGACATTCAAATCGATCCATACCAGCGTATTTACCACACATATCATTCATGGTTCCATCTGGATTCATACAAATAGGCATTGGCAAGTTGTATTTTTTAGCTAATGCGAAGTCGTTAGGGTCATGGGCTGGTGTACATTTCATTACGGCTGTACCGAAACTCATGTCAATATAGTCATCTGCCATGATTGGAAGTTCGTCTCCGTTGGCAGGGTTAATCGCATGCATTCCAACAATGTCTTTATATCTTTCGTCATCTGGGTGTACAAAAATAGCTTGGTCGGCAAACATAGTTTCTGGACGTGTTGTCGCAATCACTAATTCTTGTCCTGTTTCAACCACTTTATATTTGAAGTAGTACATGTGACCCATGATCTCTTTGTGTTCAACTTCAATATTTGACAATGCAGTTTTAGCTTCTGGGTCCCAGTTAATAATTCTTTCACCTTGATAGATCAATCCATCATTGTATAAATCTACAAAGACTTTACGAACGGCATGAGATAATCCTTCGTCTAATGTAAAGCGTTCACGACTGTAGTCTAAAGATAATCCTAACTTAGCCCATTGGCTACGAATAGTCGAAGCATATTCTTCTTTCCATTCCCACGCTCTTTCTAAGAATTTTTCACGACCAATGTCATAGCGAGAAATTCCTTCTGATTTTAAACGAGCGTCTACCTTTGCCTGTGTCGCAATACCCGCGTGATCCATTCCGGCTACCCAACATACATCGTAGCCTTTTAATCTTTTATAACGACATAAAATATCTTGTAGTGTTGTATCCCATGCATGTCCCAAGTGTAACTTTCCTGTTACGTTTGGTGGAGGGATCACAATACAATATGGGCGTTTAGACAAGTCGCCCGCTGTGAAATATCCTTTTTCAATCCAATTTTGGTATTTATCATTTTCTACTGCTAAATGATTATACTTTGCTTCCAACGTCATCCACAATCATCCTTTCCATATATATAAAAAAGCACATCCACATAGGACGTGCTTGACGTGGTACCACCTAATTTTATTCTCATTCACATTAACGCTGTGTCACGAAATTTACTACTTTTAGTTCATAAATTCAACTCAAAGACTACCTTCACTTATCCAACACACAAACTTTCACCAAACGCTTGCTCTCTATAGAATTGGTATAAACTACTCCTTCTTGTCATCGCTTTGAATTTAGTTTATCAAAGAAAAAGTAAAAACTCAAATCATTTTGAAAAATTAGTTGTTTTATTCTCTACTTTACTATATGATGATTAAAGAAAGCGGTGTAAACATGGATAATCAATTATACAATCAAATCAAAGCTGTTCATGAACAATATATTAAAGAACAGAATCGTTTAGAAGACGAAATCGATAGACTAAGACGAGAAATCGTTTGTCTAGATAATGAAGACGAAATTGAGGCGTTAAATAAACTCGTTAAGATCGATGATATTAAGCGTAAGATGGTTGTAGAATTCATTCATAGTTTAGATAAGATTGTAGAACAGTAATCTACAATCTTTTTTGTTATGTACAATATTAATCTATTCTTTGAATGATATCATAATATGCGTCATCTTCGCCTGGATCAAATTTCACAGGTATTGTTTCATCACCTTCTAGTAGTTGAATCATTTTAGATTTTCTCTCATAATCCCTCATTATTGCACTTTTATATACACGTCTATGACTAAATCTTAAAATCTGTCCAAACAATTCAACATTATTTTCTCCATCTGCGAGAAAACTTACTGGTTCTGAGAAATCTGATATATTATTTTTAGCAAGTGAACCAAACTGTATTGTTAACTCCGTACCTTTCCAAGATATTGATTTATTATTATTCTTAATCAATTCTGATAGAGAAAATATAATTTTGGACTGATTTACTTCAATTTTTTCAGGTAAATCAAATATTACATCAAAATAACTCTCTATCAAACATAATCTAGTATATAAATCTATTTCAAAATCAATTAAAGTAGTATCATAATCAGATTCATGATATTCTAGAGATTTAGCAACTTCTTTTTGAAGATCGTAAGAATAAATAGAAAATTCTTTTTTCATGACAACATCTCTTATAAACATTGAATAATTCAAATGTTCTTTGCTATTCATATTTTTAGCATGCGATGTAAAACTAAAAATTCTTTCACCTTCTGTCTTAAATCTAAATTCAAAATTGACTTTTGCATTTCTTTGTTCATCATTTGTAACGATATATGTTCCATCATCTAAAATTTCTTTTGTTCTCAATAAAACATATTCAAAATATGTTTTACCGCCAACTTTAATGGAACACGGAAAAGCTGGTGGAAATTCTTTATGTTTTAGCACTAAGTTTTCGCCTATCATTCTTTCCGCTTCATATTGGCACGGATCTTCGATAGAACCCAATAATTTTCTAGCATCCTTAACCTGAATGATCATATCTAATTGATGTCTATATGAAAAATCTAGTGGATCTAAACCATTAAAATAGTTTATATATTCCCCAATTTGTAAATCTGCTTTTATATCCATTATTGGCGGATATTTTTGAATCGAGTTTTCCTGTAAAGGTACACTTATCAATTTTCCTTGATTCAAAGAATATCCATATTCTGGATATAATTTATGTTGTGTTGATATGATATTGAACAAATTATTAATTTTTGTTTCAGCCAAATTTAACTGATTATTATTTACTAATTGAACAAAATTATACGATGAATACTCAGCCAATTCTTTTTGCGAAGATAAAACCAATTCCCTCGATTTATCCATTTTATCTGTAATATTCTCTACAATATCATCCACAATTTCAGAACGCAAAAGATAATCTTTAATAGTTAGTTGTTTTTTGTAGAAATCTCTAATGACATCAATACAATTAGCGACTAGCTTTGTTACTTTAGCATTTGATTCTTTCGTATTTGCTTGAGAAAATTGCAAACCTTTATTGATAATTGTATTACGCGCTTTTTCTCTTTCTTTTCTCGATTTTGAAAATACTCTTATCTTCATATCTTCAATCAAATTATTTGAAACATAGTCAAGTAATCCTTCAAAATCAAATTCTTCGTCAATTGAACATAAATCAAAATATTCCTTCTTGGAAAGAATATAATCTTCAAGATCTTTTTTCAATTTGTGTTCATTAATTTTTTCGTTTGTTTTGTTTTTTGCTACACCAACACCAATATTTAATAATTCCTCTAACAAATAATCTGCAATCATTGTTTCTCCTTTCTATAAAACTTTCTTTCACTATCTTAGTCTTTGAATATATTGATATACATCCCCGTTCCAATTCTTTAATTCATTCGGATTTGTATAATACAAACTCAAAGCTTCACAAAAGAATTCATTCGTATTGTGTATACCCAAATCATAATATCCAATCTTATTTTCTTCATAGAGTTGTTTAAACTCTTCAGTCGAAGAATACTTATATTTCAAATCTATCACATGCCCAATTTCATGAATCATGACACTCTTATAATCCTTAATAGATTTAGTACGACTATCCACTAGTAGAGTAATATTATTCTTTGTATAACTACCATCCACTATTTCTTGTTCACTATATTCAAAATGATCTGGATCACACAATACTACAGATTTACATTCACTCTTTAATGAATCTGGCAATGCATTATATTCAGAAATAATTTCATCCTGAATCGTTTTATCTATCGTTCCATTTGTGGTAACGACATGCTTACTGCATCCACATAATAAGCAGAATAAGAACACAAAACTTTTATTCAATAAGTTCACAAATGACTCTCTTGTCTAATATGAATCTAACTTTACCACTCGCTTCTTCACTTATCTTATCATACAATCTTCCTGCACTATAGCTTTCTCCTAGTACCGTATAAGGACTATTGGCTACATAGCCAATCTTTCCAAGTCCTGCTAGGTTTACACTAATGGCTTCTTTATCATATTCATTGTCTTTTTTCTTTCTTTAAATAAACAATCATTTCTTTTTCTAGAAATGAATCTCCATAATAATGATTTAATCCTGTAACTGTAAAATAAGTGTTTGACATAAGTATGTCCTCCTGTATAATTTCAAGTTACATCATTAATTGACATTATGCGTGTCTAAATAGTAAATAGATCAAATTATTTTTTGAATATATCATTGGACTATTTGGAAAATAAAGAATCATACGATAAATGTAATAGACAATCATGAGTGCACACCATAGAATTAATATCATTTTTCTTTTCTTAGGTTTTAACAAGCATAGAATGCCACAAATTAGTGTTGGTATTAATAGAACATGGTAATACAAAGATAATTGAATATTTCCTTTCAGAAGATAATACAGGCTTGTTTTCATGTTGCATCCTGGGCATGGCAATCCTGTTATGAATTGAAAGGGGCATTTATAGAATAATAAAAGAAGGAATAGTATGAGAACTATTCCTAAATATTTAGTCTTTTGCGAAACCATTAATATGACTCTGTAGGATGCAATAGGATACTAAAGATAATTGAAGTATAGATAATACCATTAATACAATACTGTCGTCACTAGGATGATGTCCATTACTTCTTGTAAGACTAGATACCATCTTACCAGCCTTCCATAAGTAATATAGTAAGTAGATTCCACATGTCACAATACTTAATACAACAACAAGTCCTGGTTCAGCACCTTTTTCTTGGTTTTGACTTTCACATAGATCATTTAAATCATGTGCGATTGTATATAGCCAATAAATACTATAAATTCCACATGTAACAAGACTTAATACTACACAGAGTCCAATACTCTTTTCTTTTACAACTCCAGTAGTAAATGAAAAACTTGGTTCTACATGCACTGTTTCATTACCTGCAAGCTCGGTATTCTTTAGTCTCTGCCAATCTTGCATGCCTGTTTTCCATACAAAACTATTTCCAGTTAAGATACCACTGTCAATAAATCCTTTCATGTCTGATTCACTAAAAGGTCCTTTAGAATCATTATTCTCTACATAATACCAATCATTCGAAGATGATGATGTAGAAATAAATTCATTTAACTCTGTATTCTCTAGTCTTTCCCAGTCTTTCATACTTGCCTTCCATACTAGAGTACTACCATTGATTTCACCAGAAGTAATCTTAGCCTTCATCTCATCTATACTGAATGATCCTTTAGAATCATTATTCGATACGTAGTACCATTCTTTGACTGATGTAGTTGATTCATTCTCATTTACTGATTCTTCATTATTTGTTTCAACTTCAGATTCATTAACTTCTTCTTCAATCTTATCCACGACTGCAACAGGTACAACAATATCTTCTTCTACTTCTACCTTTGTTCCACAATTTGAACAAAACTTAGAATCATCACTTATTTCGTGCCCACAATTTTTACAAAACATATTCAATCTTCCTCTCGATTAATTCAATTATAAAATGAATACTTCCTTAACTCAACTACTTAAGAAAAACTTAAGAAAATAAAGAATAGCTCAGATTTTATATATACCAATTATTGTTCTGTATTTAAAAGCATTTCAACAATTTTATATACATCTGTATAAGGGATTTTCTTAATCCGATCAATCGTTCCATTACTTAGATGATAATCTTCTAGCTTTTTTGAGTTTTCAATCGCTTGTTTTGAGTTTCCTACAATCAATTCAAAAACATCTTTACTTTTTGAATAATCTGAAATGTAATTATTTAGTTCTTTAATAGCTTCATCATTTGAACAATATGGTTTAGTACTATATCTAAAATGAAGAAGATACCAGATTTCAAAACATGGATTTGACAAATAAAGAGAAACATTATTTTGTTTGGCCAATTTAATGGCTGCTCTTAATTCTTTTTCCCTACCTCGTTTGAAATCAACATCAATAAAACAAGCTAAGATATCTCCTTGTTTTAAATCTAATTCTTCTTGTTTAGCCGTTTTTAATAAGTCGCGAAAAACACCTTCGGGATCGGTATTGTTTCCTTTAGCTACATTAATTTTATATTCACTTTGAGTTTGGTTAAAAGCTGTAAAATAATTTTTTTTCTATTTGATTACTTCCTTCAGTTCCGATTAAAATGATTTTTTTAGGCTTTCTTAAATATTTTCTCCTTTTCTTTGCCCTACTCTTTTTACCATTCAATATCCTTTAAATTTACAACTGGCATAGCACCATACCTTCCCTGTAAATACCCTTTTTGAATGTTTTCTGATTTTCTAGGTGAGAATTCATCCAGTGAATATAAATCAGAAACGCCAGTTTTATTATTTTTTTCAACAAAGTAAATTTGATCGCGTCTAAATAAATTTAAATCTAACAAACTAATTTCATGAGTATTAAAAATTAATGTGAGTACCCATCTAACGACCCCATGCACTAAATAGACATTGTTAATGTCAATATAACGGGTAGTATATCCTTGTACAAAGGATGGTGCTCATTAGGTATTACAAAAGAAACAATAAAAAGTTTTCCGTTACTGGTCGTGGAGACTATATGTCTACTTCTGATTTCATTATTCAATACTACACAAATTTAGATGCTTGTCGTAAGTTTTTCTTTGATATTAAATGGCCTACTGGCTACTATTGCGAGAAATGTGGCTGTACCCACTACTATTTTATGAAAACCAAGAACTGCTATCGTTGTGCTAACTGCAAACATGATGAAAGATTATTATCCAATACAATCTTTCAGGATAACAAACTGCCTTTAAACGTTTTATTATACGGTTTGTTTCTAATCTTTACTGCAAGTAATGGTATTTCTAGTTTGGAACTTTCTAAAGAATTAAAGGTCAATTACAAAACAGCCTGTTTATTACAGACTAAAGCTCGTATACTTATGAAAAATTCGAATTCAAAGAAATTTTTGGATTCGAACTTTTATGAATCAGATGTAGCCTATACAGGAGCTCCATCACATAACGGAAAGCGAGGTCTTGGTACTGATAAACAGCCCTTTTTAATAGTGCTTTCAACAGAGCAAGAAAATCAGTATCCATGTTTTGTAAAGATGCAGGAAGTGGCAACAGATTCAAGCAAGATCGTACAGGAATATTTTGAGAAGTACGTAATAATGTCCAAAGAGAGAAAATTGAATACAGACGGTAAAACGACATACAACATCTTAAAAAATAGAATGGAAGTAAATAATGAAGTGATTGACTACGATAATGATAATCATCGATTATACTTTCTTAACAAGATTATATCCAATTTAAACAGTCAATTGGTTGATAGATTCCATGGAGTTGCCAAAAGAATGTTGCCCTTATACTATTCTGAATTCGAATGGAGATTCAACCACAGAAGCTGCAAATCTATCCTGGATAAGATCAAGAATTATATAATGCAATCCAGCATAGCCACCCGAAAGATGATTCGTGATTCAATGGACCAATATGCCACGGCTAGAGGATTGGAAAACGCCTAGGGTTGTCAGATGGGTACTCACAAAAATTTTAATTATTTATGAACATATTGATTAACTTCCAAGAATACTGTCATATTTTTGTTGAATCATATCTTGAAATTCTTTTAATATAAACCTTGATGCATTTCTTGAGTTTTCACTTTTTGAATCTTTAGAAAAATATATTTTAGGTACGCTTACTTCAAAAGAGTGATTCCTAACATGACTCCGAAAATAGTGTGGAAAGCCATATTCTACAATACATTGTCCCTCTAGTACACCAAAACTAAATTTATATTGCGCTTGCACTTTCCTTAAAATTAGAAACTCATGATATTGTTTATCTGATATATACTCAATATTTTCTAAAGTCTTGCCTTTTTCACTGTTTATTATAATATTTTTAACCGAACCTCCCATCCATTTCGTATTATCAGGCATATTAACTTTTCTATCCGGACCAATTTCGATATTTTTTACTGCCTCAAAAGATAAAAATCCGCTAGGACTATCATTTGCAAGTTGTAGCATAAAAGCGAACCTTTGAATATTGTTGAACTTGTCTGATGTTATCTCGAATGGACTTTCTTTATTGGATATTTCTCCTAGGATTTGCAAATGATTAGTGACCATTTTGATTATTTTTTTATTAATAACTTCAGTTTCTGAAGATGTATATTCATTACGGAAACAAATCATACCTTGAGTTGCTGATTTTTCAATTTCAACTCTACCAGTATATCTGCTTTTATTATTAGCCCAATCTTTAGTAACATCTTCTCTTATAATTGTATAATCCAATACTAATTTATTTTGATCATCCATATTAAAACTTAAATCAGTATCAAAATCAAAACAATCATATTCATCTATCAAGTCATCTCGTTTGACCAAGTCCTGTGGTATTAAATTATTTAAATTTTTATCTGATTGAGATTTTGCTTTAATGATTTTGGTTTTAAGACTATCTTCTTTTGTCTTTTGCAATTCTTGCAATTTTTCAAATTCTCTTGGGCTTAATATTGATAGAGTCAAAATCGGTATAGATGATTTCTTATCACTATCACCAATATATACCCCTCTTTCGGCAAGAATATTTTTCATATCCGACTCACTGATACAAGATTTACTTAATAAGGGTTTTAATCTTTCTCCCACTGGCAACAGTGTATCTGTATTAATAGTATCATTCATTTGTTCACACCCCATCTCTAAAATCTGGATTATAAGTTACAACTGTAATTTTATCAGTAAAACTTGAATCTGCGAATTCTGCTTTGCAAGACACAACTATTTCTTCATGCTCAAACTGATAAAAGTCAGGAAAGGCAATTACTATATTTGCCGCCCAATCGGATGTAATTTCTTGTGCTAATCCGATTAGTCGTCTCAGATACTCTTTGCAAAATTTATCTTTTACGAGTAAAAGTAATTTATTTTGATTGTTCTGATTTATTGCCATAGGTAATACATCGGAATTTAAGTATTCAAAAGGAATAACTGACCCACTGTATTTTCGATTTAGATTAGCATTATTTAATCCTGTATTTATATAAAAAAATTTGCAATTCTCTTCTCCATATTTTGTTTTTGCAAAATTAATTGCAGTATAAAGAAATTGTGCACGATTATTATCTATGAGTGCCACAGTATCATAATGGCATTCTTCTCTAAAATAGAAATCGCCAATTTTATCAACTACAGACTCATTTTCTCTTCCGTCACCTCTGTTACGATCAATCCAAAATATCAAAGAAGAACATACCCTTTTGTTTGTACCAGGAATTTTTTGTTTTGCTTTTTCGCAAGATGGATAACACTCACTCGCAAAAGCGATGTCCATCAAAAATTCTTTAAACTTACTTTTTATTCCATCTTCTGTTTTGGGATAACCATTGCGACATTTTACGCTTATTAAAACATCGTGTCGTGTTGCATCCCTAAGAGGTGACTTATACTTAAAAATATAATCAATCCCATGTTTTTCTGACTTATCAGCATTTTGTTTTTTGTGAGTATCTTGATGAACACAAGGAACCGTTACGCCACTAAAACAGTCTTTCCACCCAAAAATTTCTAATAGATTTTTTACTATTTTTTCTCCATATTCGCCTGAACTTTTTGCTTTTTCTCCGCCTGCCATTTTAATACCTCCTTACTTTTCGTTTGTATAATATATCTTGTAATATCGCATCTTCTTTTTGGCATCATATCCCTGCTCAATAATTTCCTCAACCGCACTTATTTTGGAAGGAATCTTTATTTCAATATCAGAATCTAATTTTATAAAATTCCGTATCTTTTTTTTGGCTTCTGTAACAGCTTGCTTTGATATCTCAAATGACTCTCCAAATCCGAATTCTAAATTATTATCTTGTATATAAGACTTAAAAGCTTGGTAGTGATTTTCATTTTCACAAGCATGGTTTGCAAAATCATCAAATTCAAAATTATCATGAGATTCAAAGTACTGTACAGAATTATTCAAAAACGATATTTTGCTTGTTTTTTCCATATCGGATGATTTGCTTAGAAACTTTTTACATACATTTAAAACATTAGAAGTGTTTGTGTAAGCATCTTCAATTTCAGTAACTCTCAAAAAATCATTCTTCCAATATAGTGCATCATTACGACTTGTATCAACTATATATACTTTTTCGGGGATTTTCCGCTTAAAATCAAATATTAAACATCCTTTATCTAATTTTTTTGTATTAATTCCTTTTTTACACGAAACATCAAAAGAGCCTTGGTGTTCTTTAATATTCAGATAAAAATCCTTTGTTTCCGATTTAAATATCCCAATTGCATTTGTTTCGTATCCATCGATTGTGCAGTCGTTAATAAATGCAATATACAACTCTCCTCGTTTTATGTTTGGATGAGTCGAGACTTCATACAAGTGTTTTGCAATATTTTTTGATTGTTCTATAAATGTATTTGGTGATTGGAATATTGTAGAAGAGTACATATAAAGTTCATTCAAACTAAGGTTTGTCTCATGAGAAAACTGATAAGATAATTCAAAACTAAACGATGAGAAAAAATATTCTTTTATATATTGTTCAGTAACATCATTACTAATAGTCGAACTAGTATCCGTCAGAACAAGTTCCTCGTCTTTACTTTTATTTCCGACCACGTGTACGGCCAAATCTAAGATTTTAGCATTTGAAAAATCAATCATCTATAATCCTTCTTTCTTTATTGAACTAACACACTCTAACGAGTGTGTGGCTTTTTTTAAAGCCTAGTTATCATCTGTATCTTATTCTATCATAATTTTGCCTTTATTTTTTGAAAGGATATTTTAATCCAAAAATAAAAATGAGTATTCCATGGTGACGGAGCCACCCAATCCATTTTGAATGATACTTTTCTATGCATAAACCTAAACAGTAATGGAACAAAATCATGAATAACATTAAGAATACATATTTAGGCTCTCCATATGCATAGAATAATAAACTCATGACAAACAAAAAAATATTCTCAGCCATCTTCTCCAAAATTATGAAACACTCTTAGAAATATATGGAAACTTAGAGTTTTCCATGATTGGGTCCAACCATTCTACTTAAACCAATATACGCCTAAACAAAAATCGTTAAAGTTTCCTTACGATTCTCATTTCCTCCTTAATTGTTCCATAACGAACAATTGGACTTGCAATCAATTGAGGAAATAAAGAGAGATATAAACCAACATAAAAAAATTTGTTTATATCTTCCCCCTTACCTCTATAAACGTCCATAACATACAAAATGGCTTAGAATGCAAGTGTTGACTTATAGAACGAATTCAATGCACTTCGTCACTGTATCAATTAGACTTATTTTACCATGTTGGATAGGCTTTCCCATATGTAATATTCACTTTGTGGTATCAGTGGATCTGAGCAATGGATTGCATGGCTCTGTCCAAATGGATTGGGTGACTTTGCCACCTCGGAACATTCAGATTCATACATTATTAAGAAAAAAGTGATGCCTACAAAAGCATCACTTTAGTTCAATTTATTGATAATCCGATTCTTCGTAGGTATCCTCTTGATAGTATTGATCATCTGGATTGTAGTATTCTGTATCCTCATTACTTTGATCATAATCATAGTTATAATCTTCTTCGTCTTCACTTGAAGTATTACCAGATGAATTAAGAATTCCCATGTTCTCTAATTCTTCTGTATTACCGACCGCATTATCTTCACTAGCTGTCTGCGAATAACCTGATAGATCTTCTACTGTAGTAGAACTCTTTCCTTTTAATACCGCCTGAATCTTCTTTTTAGCAACTTCATTCATAATATCATTTTGTTGAACAACAGATGCATAAGATTGCGATTGATAACAGAATTGGTAATCAGGTTCTGCAACGATTGCATAAGACTCAATCTTCCAATCTGGCATATTATTTAATTCATATTTTACAAACTTACTGATTTCATCACCAGATAAGTTAGTATCAAAAGCTACAGCTAAAGCATCCATAAATTTACCGTAGTTTGTGATCATCTTAGGAGAAATAATACGTTTAAAGATAGCTTTAAATACTTTTTGTTGGTTACGCACACGTTGGTTATCCCCATCCAAATAGGCATGTCTTTCACGTGCAAAGGCAAGTGCAGTTTCACCATCCACATGATGTTTACCAACACTTAAACCAGGTTGACTATTTACATAGAAAATATCTACTTCTTCACCCTTTTTAATGTCCAAATCAATTCCATCCAAAGCATCTACTAAGTTAACAACACTTGAAAAGTTGATTCGAACATTATAATTAATTTTGATACCCAAAGCCTTTTCGATAGTTTCTTCCGTACTCTTAATACCCATTAAACCAGAATGCGTTAATTTATCATAACTACCTTCTGGACAAGCTAATTCAGGATCATCTTCCGGACAAACAAGTTCAACATAATAATCACGAGGAATACTTGTCATCAAAATGGTTCCAGTTTTAGGATTTACAGTAAGTAATAAGTTGGCATCACTTCTCGTATTTGAATCTTGTAAAGTACCATAAGAATCATTACCACTGACTAAGACTGTAAATGCATCCTTAGAAATATCATTTACTGGATCACTTGGATTATCATTCTTTTCTACCTTTGTATAATGCACATTTTGATGAACTACTCGAGAATCCGTTTGAAAATTAAAATATCCATCAGCTTCATGAAGAATATCACGATACTTTTCATTTAAACAAATCGCATCAATTTTATTATCATATAAAGCAGCCATCATATCCAATAAAGCATCATAATCTTTTGTTTTATACTTAATATTGTCAGAATCCAAATCCTTTAACATACGTTTTGTCGCTATTTTATCCATATCTAAAATAGTACCAATTGTCTTACCCTTTAAATCTTTTTCTTTTTTAATTGAAGAACTCTTTAATACAACAATTGACGTCATTGTTGCCTTACTATCCGCAAGACTTGTAACTACATCAAACGTATTATCTGTTTTATAAATGAAATAGTTACCATAAGCTAGACCCACACACATGCAAAGTGCAACGAACCCTGCTAATATTCTTGGCAAAAACTTTTTAGCTTTAAAGTGTAATATTAATAAAATAATCAAACATAAAATAATCATTACCAATGAAACTAATACTATTAATTTTGCAGGTAATAAATTTAATTTTATAATTTGAAAAATCAATAAAGCCAAACAAACAATCATGAATATAGTCATGAACTTGCTGATTGGTCGTTTATTTTTCTTCTTTTTTCTTTTACCATTACCATTCACATTCTGTGAAAGTTTAACATCCTTTTTAGGCATAATAATAATCTCCTATAAACTCTTATATAGCTCACAATTTCATATTATATAATAAATCCCTTACAATTGGCAAATCTGCATATAAAATGGCGGTTGTTATAACCACCATAATCACTACATAAATCTTTCACAACGAAACGCAAAACCTTTAAATCCACTCTCTTTAGCCTGATATAAATTTTTCTCATAACTTAATAAATTAGCTTTGTACTTATACTCTAATGACTTAGAAGAATAATTGTTTAATACATCAAAGAATAATAAGAATAGACCTGCTAATACCAATACACATGATGAAAGAATAAACCAAATAACAGGTATAATCAAATAAATAACACTTAATATAACCACTCCAATCAAACAACTAAACACAGCAATCATAAATCCTACATGACATCGATGATACTTTTTACTCAATTCCTCAAAGTGACGAATATTAGTATTTATTCTATTTTGTATATAATCAGAAGTTTCCATTATAACAACACCTCACAATTAGATTATATACCTATAAATCAAAAAAGAGTAAGGATTTGTTCCTTACTCTACATCATCCGCTGATTTTCCTTCCATAACAGCATTAATTTTATTTGAAGCTTTTGTGACAGTACTTTGATCTGGAACCATTACATAAGCAGCATTTCCAAGTTCTGCACACATTTGTGTATCCCCAGTACCATCAACCATAGATTGTTCAATTTTCCATTTAGGATTTTTATTCAATTGATATTTAATTAAACTTGTAATTTCATCATTTGACATTGTAGTTGAGAAAGTATTGGCCATACTATCCATAATTGAAGCATAGTTAGTCACAATTGCAGGACTAGTTACTTTGTTTACAATTCCCATAAGAACTTGTTGTTGGTTCTTCGTACGCTGACGATCCCCTTCACTATATGCATAACGCTCACGAGCATATCCTAATGCTTGTTCACCATTTAAGTGGTTCACACCTGCATGTACACTAAGTCCTGGAGCATGCAAGAAATTATTGCATTCATAGCCAGGTTCTACATTTACATCAACACCACCAACGGCATCCACAATATCTGTTACCGTATCAAATCCAACTTTAAATGTATAGTTAATTTCAATTCCTAATAATTGTTCCACCGTACGCTTAGTTGTATTCGTACCATGAATACCTGTATGAGTAATCTTATCTAAAGCTCCTTGTTGACATCCATCACCTGTATCACAAGCTGTTGTAACATAATAGTCACGTGGAATTGAAGTTAATAAGATAGTACCAGTTTTAGGATTCACGGTAGCTACCATAATAACATCACTACGACCATTTTCATCAAATCCACCACGAGTATCTGAACCAGAAATTAGCACATTAAATGGAGTTGTAGTAATATTACTTACTGCATTGGCTTTATCCGTATTCTCTACTTCATAACTTGTTTGATAAACTACACGAGTGTTCTTATCAAATTCAGCATATTCTTCGATGTCTGTAATTTGATCACGGCTTGATTCATTAATGATAATTGAATCTACTTCACCATTATAGAAGGCAGCTAACATATCCGTCATACTTTCATATGGTGTTTGGTTCATTTCAATACCAGATTTACTTAAATCCTTTAATACTTTTTTTGATCCCACTGTTCCAATATTTTGTAGTACACCGATACTATGTCCAGCTAAATCATTCTTCTTTTTCAAATCACTGGATTTCTTAACAACTACACTTACAGTTGTTTTTGCATTGGAAGATACAGTCGTCATATTTGATAATAAATTACCAGTTTTTGACATATAGTATCCACCCATGCATGATCCTAATGCAATAGCTATTGTAAATATGATACAAATAATTTTAGACACAACACCCTTTGTGGCAAAGCACAATAATAAGATGAAAATTAAATCTAAAAGTACAAATACAACGGTTACTAAAAATAATATTTTCGTTGGCAATACATTCAATTTAACTAAATTGAATAATAAATACATAGTTGCTGCAACTAATAAAATAGAAAAGATGACTCCAAATACCTTTCCTACCCTATTTGGTTTCTTTTTATTTTTTCGCATATTAAACTCTCCTTAGACTAATTTATAATACTACAAAAAAAAGGGATAGGCAAACCTATCCCCGTTATATTACTTTACATCATCCGCTGATTTTCCAGCTAAAACCGCATTAATTTTATCCTTAGCCATCTTAACTGTACTTTGATCTGGAACCATAACACTTGCCGCATCACCAAGTTCAGCACACATTAATGTATCACCTGTTCCATCCACCATATACTGTTCCATCTTCCATTTAGGATTATTGTTGATTTGATATTTAATTAAATCCGAAATTTCTTCATTTGACATTGTTGTAGAGAAAGTATTAGCCATCGCATCCATAATAGAAGCATACTTTGTAATAACACTTGGTTTTGTGGCTTCATTTACAATTCCCATTAAGACTTGTTGTTGATTCTTAGTACGTTGGCGATCCCCTTCCGTGTATGCATAACGTTCACGCGCATATTCTAATGCATCATGTCCGTTCAAATGGTTAACACCTTCATGAACACTAAAGTATTGATTTGTAACTGCATATCCAGGTTCTATATATACATCAACACCACCTAATGCATCCACTAAATCGGTTACTGTATCAAATCCCACTTTAAACGTATAGTTAATTTCGATACCTAATAATTGTTCCACTGTACGTTTTGTAGTGTTTGTACCATGAATACCCGTATGTGTAATTTTATCCAACGCCCCTTGCATACAACCATCTGCCGCATCACAAGCGGTTGTTACATAGAAGTCACGAGGTACAGATGTTAATAAAATCGTACTTGTCTTAGGATTGATGGTAGCTACCATAATCACATCACTACGACCATTTTCATCAAATCCACCACGCGTATCCGATCCTGAAATTAATACATTAAATGGTTTTGATGTAATATCAGTAACGGCATTTGCCTTATCTGTATTTTCTACTTTGTAAGAAGTTTGATAAACAACTCTTGTATTATTATCAAAATCCGCATAGCTTTCCATATCTAAGATTTGACTACGACTCGATTCATTAATAATAATTGAATCCACTTCTCCATTATAAAAAGCTTCTAACATAGAACTTAAACTATCATATTCACTTTGATTCATTACAATACCATCTTTACTTAATTCTTTTAAAGCTTTAGATGATCCTTGAGTACCAATCGTACGCAATGTACCAACTGATAAACCATTTAATTGTGACTTATTCTTTATATCACTTGATTGTTTAACTACTACACTAACCGTATTTTTCGCATGTTTCGTTACATTCGTAATGTTTGTCAATAAACTTCCTGTTTTCGAAATATAATAACCACCCATACAAGAACCAAATATAAGTGCTAAAGTAATAACAACACAAATTATTTTTGAAACAACTGCTCTTGTATAATAACACAACAATAACGCAAATATCGCATCTAACAATACAAATATAATAGTAATTAAAAATAATAATTTAGTTGGTAACACATTAATTTTAATCAATTGATATAAAAGATAAAATGATGCTACAACTAACAGAATAGATAATGCAATTCCAATTCCTCTTAAAACTTTATTTTGTTCTTTCATGTCTATACTGCCCCTCTTCCATAAAGAACTTGCTTAACTGTTTTAAATAACAATGTTACATCCAACCAGAATGACCAGTTGCGATAATAATATTCATCTAAAACTAAGCGGTGGTCAAAGTCCACATCACTACGACCATGGCTTTGCCACATACCTGTAATACCAGGCTTACATGCAACAACATCGTCATAATATTGTCCCATATCTTCTTTTTCACGTGGCAAGTAAGGTCGAGGACCTATCAGAGACATTTGACCTAATAATACATTTATAAATTGTGGAAATTCATCCAAACTCTTTTCACGCAAGAATTTTCCTGCACTTGTAATACGAGGATCATTCGCCAATTTTTTATTCACAGTATATTCCTCGCGAATTGCAGGATTCTTTTCCATCAATTCTTCAAGAATCTTATCCGCACCAAGCACCATGGTACGATACTTATACATCTTAAATTCTTTACCATTCTTACCAATACGATTTTGAGTAAAGAAAATAGGACCTTTGTCTCCTTCTTTACGATTTTTCACAAACACAAAGACAGTTAATGGTATTAAAATTAAGATTCCGCATAGCCCAGCACAAATGTCCATTAAGCGTTTTAATACATAAGAACCAACCTGATTTACACCACGAGAATTTGAAATCATTAAGATTCCATCAAAGTCCTCAACCTTTGTATCAAAAGTAACCAAGCCATTCACTTGAGGTAAATACTTAATCACATTTACTTTGTTCTTAAATAATTCAAATAATGAATTCAAATTTTCCTGTTTCAATTCAGGAATCGCAATTAATACCGTATCAATATTATGTGATTTGATAAATGAATCCACATCTTCAATTCCTATTGTTCTATTCTCAGAAACAATTTGTTCCTGATGAATATCATATGATTTACAATTCACAAAGCCTTGTACATCTAATAATGAATAACTATTTCCTCTACATACAAAGGCAAGTTGAGCGGCTGTATGGCCAACACCCACAATTAAAGTATTATGTTTATATTTCTTTCTAAACCATTTATGAGTATATCTGGAACTAAATCCTGCAAAAACAAACAAAAAGATTGTTAAAAAAACAAAACCATATAATTTACGAAAAGACCAAGAATAAAATGGAAACACCAAAAAACTCGCAAAGAAAAAACCAACATGACTTAATACTAATAATCGTATTTCATCATACATTAACAATACTTTTCCTTGATAACGGCCAATTAGAATCTGCATCAAAAAATATAGTGCACATAACTTTATAGCTATTTCATCATCAAATCGTGCTATATTCATGGCCTGCAAGAACTGTATTAATATCCAGAAAAATACAAATTCAATAAATATTTTTAATCTTCCTATTTTTGACATATAGAATTCTCCTCACAATTTACACATAAACTATTGTACTAAAAAAAAAAGAAAAGAACAACATCCGTCCTTTTCAGTCAAAAACAGGTACATCTAACCTTGAATAGAAGATAATACAGTGAATGTAGCTGCATCAACCATACAAGTATTTTTGATATCTTGGAATGTAAATATAACTGTATATTGTTGTGTTGCCTCATCTAAAGTACAATCAATGTCTGTTACATCTTCTTGTCCTAGTCCTGCATTAGCTAAAGCCGCATTAATGGCTTGTTGTTGATTTTCATCAAAAGAAGTTGATTCTTTTTTTTCTTCTTTTTTTGTTTCTGTTTCAGATTTAGTTTCTTCCTTCTTCTCTTTTACGGGTTCAGTTGAAGAAACTTTTTCATCACTATTGCTTCTTTTATAATTTCTTTCTTGTATAATACCATCTTTACCAATCTTATATTCATAAGATCCTGTAGTTGTATCAAAGCTAACTGTATAGTATTTCTTCTCTTCTTGAACAGAAACATTTGAACATTCTTTTTTAGTGGCATTCGCATCATCTCTTGCAACTTCTAGAATATCATTTTGCGTGATTTCTAATTCACTATTGCCACATCCAGTTAATAATAGAGTTGAAGCTAAGATAATAAAACTATTTCTTTTTCTTCTTTTTACCATTGTCTTCTCCTCCATAACCATATCCATAGCCATAACCATAATTACTGTCTCTTGCTGATTCTACTTTATTTAATACAACACCCATGACGTGACCACCATTTCTTTCAACATCATTAATGGCTGCTTTTACTTTACGTTTATCAGATATCTTAGAGTCAACTACATACAGTACTCCATCACTTACATTACATAATGGAATCGCATCACTTGCAACCGCAACTGGTGGACAATCAATAATAATATATCCAAATTCTTGACGTGCTTGGTTTAAGAATTTAGCTAATCTTTTAGATCCTAATACTTCACTAGGATTTGGTACTCTATGACCTGCAGTAATGACAGATAAAGGATAACCTCCATCATATTGTACGTCTTGTACTCCTTCAAATGAATGAATACTTACGCCTTCTTTAAATTCAGCAATAATGTTCGTTAATCCTGAACGATTTGAGATCTGTAGTGTTTTATGAACTGATGCATTTCTTAAATCACAATCAATTAATAAAACATTTTTATATTTAGCTGCCATAATACGAGCTAAATTACAAGCTACAGTACTCTTTCCTTCATTAGGAATCGTACTTACTACGTTGATTACTTGAATCGCATCATCCATCTGACTAAATTCAATATTTGTACGTAATCCACGATAGATTTCATCCACATCAAATTGATTTCTTTTCTTTCTTGCCATTTCTATCTCCCAAAGAAACCAAACAGTTTCTTTTTCTTTTCAACCTCAATATTTAATATCTCTTTATTACTCAATAATAATTTTGGATTCTCATAAAATAAGATATCCGCATTCTCAGAACCAATACGCTTAGAAACAACTGAATACACATCACTCAATTGCTCAATACGATTTCCGCTGGCTCTATGCGTATCTGTACAAATTACATCACAATATCCATTGTCTAATAATTCCAATGCGTTAGCTTGGATTGTCTTTCCATTTACACCAAGAATCGAAGTACGATTCAATTGTAGTATACAACCCATATCAACCCAATGATCAATGATTGAATAATCTAATCCATCATGAAAATATCTTTCAATATGAGCCAGTACAGGAACGAACCCCTTCATCTTCAATTCATATAAGCATTCATCTCTATAATCAATCGAATGAATATCACGTAATACATTATATTCAACCAGCATATAACGTGAACTATTTAAAGTTGGATATAAATCTAATTCCAAGCCTTCAATAAATTCACTATTCATCATCACTTCCCCACCAAAATAGATAGGGATAGGACTCATCTTTCTTAATTCCAATTGACGAGTCACCATTTCATTATAAATATGAACATCTAATTGGCCAGGAATAAAATGAGGTGTACTACAAATACCTACAATACCATCCTTCTTAGCAGATTCTAATGAACTAACTGCATCCTCAACACAAGGCATGCCATCATCAATACCCCAAGCAATATGAGAATGCAAATCAATATACTTAGCCATTATAGTTCAGGAATCTCGCAGAATACAGGAATGCCTAAGTATTTTTCTGCCTCTTCCTTTGTACGTAAACGATTATCAAATAAGAATCTCAATGTTGCATAACCACAACCAAGTACAAAACCAACCATAGCCGCTAATAATGTATTCTTCTTCACATTCGGTCCACTAGGAATATAAGATAATTTAGCCTTATCAACAACTTCAATATTACGAACATTCAAATTCTTCTGCATAGTACGAATAAAAGTACTTACTGTATCATTCGCAATATTCTTAGATAATTTAGGATCTTTAGTCGTAGCTGAAATTGTAATAATCTCTGTGTTTGACTCATTTGTTACGCTAACAAGCTTTTTAACACTATCAGCACTCTCTAATCCAACATCTTTAGCTACTTCAGACATAATGTTATTCTGAGTTAATAAATTCACTGCATTCGTAACCAATTTACTATTCGCCATCTGTGAATTATAATCCAAAGATCCACTCTCACTAATCTGTGGCGTTAAATAAATCGATGTACTAGCCGTATAGGTTGGAGCAATCAATAACTTAGTTCCAAAGAAACCACCAACACCAAAAAATATACATAAAACAATAATCAACTTAATATGTTTTAATATAGCCCTAAATAATTCTAATAAATCAATCTCTTCCATTTCACGTACATCACTCTGCGTACGATCCATTCTACTGTTTACCATAAAAGCCTCCCTTTCTCACAATAAAACATACTCTATAAATATAGCATAGATTCACTAATTCATCATAAAAAAAGCTAAAAAATTTAATTTTAGCTTTTATCTAACATTAGTTAATTAATCTCTTCTAAACAAATCACGAGTATATACTTTATCTTGCACATCATCTAAACAACTATCATAACGATTGGCGATAATTGCTTGGCTCAAAGATTTGAATTCTTTCAAATCATTAACTACTTTACTACCAAAGAATGTTTCTCCATCTTTTAATGTCGGTTCATAAATAATCACTTTAGCACCCTTAGCCTTTATACGTTTCATTACACCTTGAATAGAACTCTGTCTAAAGTTATCACTATTTGATTTCATAGTTAAACGATATACACCAATCACTACTTCATGCTCTTCACTTTCTGAATATGTGTTATTATCATCATATCCATAATAACCAGCCATATTCAATACTCGATCCGCAATAAAGTCTTTACGTGTACGATTTGATTCAACAATAGCTTCAATTAAGTTTTCAGGCACATCCTGATAGTTAGCCAATAATTGTTTAGTATCTTTTGGTAAACAATAACCACCATAACCAAATGAAGGGTTGTTATAATGAGATCCAATTCTAGGATCTAAACATACACCATTAATAATATCTTGTGTATTTAAACCTTTCATTTCAG
>ERZ773178.1484-NODE-1484-length-24651-cov-4.603919_pt1 | contig 24651 bp, 23 predicted proteins | sample MGYA00580533_ERZ773178 | MGnify/ENA primary metagenome ERZ773178 (study PRJEB29015, sample SAMEA2737859) | human gut metagenome | biome: human gut; feature: human-associated habitat; material: faeces | place: China | collected 2012 ...
CTCAGAAAGAAGAACGAGCCGATGAACAGAAGCCCGACCGTCACCGCAATGAGCGCGATCATAAGGACCTGCAGGTCCGCGTTGCGCAGGCTCGTCACATAGCGCAGCACGCCGATGACCTCGCCGTTGGTGTAGATCATCGGGCTGGACACAGCGAGGATGCGCTCGCCGGTCAGGGGGTTGCGGCCCTTGTAGTGCCGGGTCTGCTGGCTGTCGATGGCCTGCTGGATCTCCGGCGTGGAGGGCGAGCGGCCCGCGAATTTCCCGTAGGAGGAGGCAACGATCTTGCCGCCCGGCGAGATGAACTGCAGCTCCAGCCGGTCTTTATCTTCAAACGTCTTGGCAAATTTGATGCAGGACTGATAGTATTCGTTGTAGCTCTGGCCAATATAATTGCTGAAAAAATCGGTTGTCGTCTTCGCCCTGTTTTCAAGGCCGGAGCGCAGGTTCGTATCGTAATAGGCCGCCATGTAGAGCACGACGCCAAGCACGCACGCCAGCACCAGCAGCATGATGACGCCCACATTGTTCACGAACCAGCGCCGCTCGATGCCGGACAACCGTTTCTTTTTCTTCAAGCGTTTTCACCTCGTGCGCCGCACCGGCGCTTCCCTGCTTCTTCTCAGGCGCCCCATTTGTATCCGAAGCCCCAGACCGTCGTGATGTAGGTCGGGCTCGCGGTATCGTCTTCGATCTTGATGCGAAGACGGCGGATGTTGACATCGACGATCTTGAGCTCACCGTCATAGTCGCGGCCCCAGACCGTCGTTAAAATATCCTCTCTCGAAAGCGCACGCCCTGGATTCTGCATAAAAAGCTTCATGATGGCATACTCCACCTGCGTGAGCTTGATGCGCTTGCCTTCTTTGTCTAGCGTCCGGTTGCGCGTGTTGAGCACAAACGGCCCCTGTGTGAGCTCGCCGGAATCAGACTGCGTGTCGCTGCCGATGCGCCGATAGAGTGCGTCGATACGCGCGGTGAGCTCAGCGGGGCTGAACGGCTTTGTCATATAGTCGTCCGCGCCGGTCATGAGGCCCGTGACTTTGTCCATTTCCTGGCTTCTTGCGGTTAACATAATGATGCCAATCTTCTTATCCGTCGCACGGATGTTCCGGCAGACCTCAAAGCCGTCGATGTCCGGCAGCATAATATCCAGAATCGCAACGCCGACGTCCGGATGCTCCTTGAGCTTTTCCAGCGCCTCCATGCCCGTTCCGGCTTCGATGACCTCGTAGCCCGCGCGGTTGAGGTTGATAACAACAAAACTTCGGATACTGACCTCATCTTCAAGAATCAATACTTTTTTCATAAACCAGAATTCTCCTTACGTCTCACCGGTATTCCAGTCGACATGTATGATATGGAACATCTGCCGCAGCTCATCGGGCGTCAGCTCCTGTGCCTGCGCCGCCGTCCCGAGCTGTGCGGAGAAGCAAACATCCGGCTGCTCCAGAAGCAGGAACCTTCCATCTTCCTGCGCGCGCTCGAGGCGTTTTTCGCCCGTGAAGGCATAGATCGTAAAAATCGGGTCAACCTGCGCAGAGCCCTTCCAATCAGAAAACGTCAGACCGCCCCGCGCGCCCTCAAGCGCTTCTGCACGGCTGATCGTCACGCGTTCGTCCCAGCTCTCCGGGATTTCCACATACCAGCCGCCCGAGAAGCGGTGATACGTGCGAAGCACAATTTCGCGCTTTCCGTCCAGACCCAGATGGTACCAGCGGATGAGCGAGTATGCCTCCCCTGCCGCATCCGCCGCCGGAAGCGAAACGAGCTCCGGAAGCTCCACGAGGCCATCAGAATTGATATCGGACGCGTAGGCAAACGGATTTCGGACCGTCTGCTGCGTATCGTCAAGCGCGCTGACATTCTGGAACGTACCGCCGCGGAAGATGAAAACATCCGTTGCGAGGGAGTCTTCTTCCTGCGCGCTGGTAACGAACACAGCCGGAATATTGTAGGCGACCGCCCCCGTCATGATGCGCTTGACCGAGACGGCGCTTGAGGAAAGCGGAACCTCCTGTCCCTTTTCCATCTGCCCCTTCCGGTACCGGTAGAGCTCCGCCGTCCCCTGCTTTTTTTCCGCGTCGAAGCGAAGCAAAAACAGGTCGGTCATGCCGTTATTGTCGAGGTCGCAGGTTGTAAACTGGCTATAGCTTGCCGTCATCAGCCGGACGATTTCACCGCTGTCTAACGCGTAGGCGCTGACGGACTGCAAAACCTGATCGGTCAGCTGCCGGCCGATGAGAATCTCGAGCCCCGGCTCGCCGTTCAGGTCTACATACTCGACCCGCGCGAACGCCGCGCCGTTTCCCTCAATGACGGAAATATTCTGATATGCGCCGTCCAGCTTGTCAAACACATAGGCCTTGAGCGGCTTTTCATCGGAGGTTTTGGCGAAGACGATCGCCTCTTCCTCTCCGTCGCCGTCCAGATCTGCCAGCTGCACCGACTGCTGATTGCTGCCGGAGATGGGCGCGCAGTATTCGCACCCGGCTGCCGCCATCACCTCGTCGATGGCCTTTTGCAGATTGTCATATTCGTCGGAGTGCCGGGGCAGCGTATAGAGCTCGTCGACGGTCTTTACAAAGCAACCCGAGAGCAGCAGACAAAAAAGCGCCGCCAAGCTCAAAAGCGCGAGTTTTTTTCGCCGCACGGCCCCTCACTCCTTCCCTTTACATAACATCGCAACTCATTGTATCACAATTTGTTACAGATGTGTAGCGGTTTTGTAAAATAATCCTCATTTGAGAACGACATTTTTTTCGCCGAGCAGCCCGCGCAGCTCCTCCATCATAATTTCCTCTGGCATGCAGCGCCCGCCCATGCGAACGCCGGTGTCGGCGTAGTAAATGACGGTCTTAACCTGGCCGGGGAACATGTTGAGGATCGGGACGATTTTCTCGCTGCCCTTCTGTCCCGTGTGGGCGATTTTGAGATAGAGCGTCTTGCTTGCCAGCGCCTGCCGGGACTCTGCCCGTGCCTCGCCCTTCGCATCAAAGTCTGCGAGCTTCCACACGCGGTTCACGACCATCTGCGGGTCTTTGTCGTCGCGGACAGAAATGCGGCCGGAAATGACGACGGCTGACGTTTCATATAAAAGCGAGCCATATTGCCCGAGCGCATTGGAAAACGTCAGAAGCTCCATTGAGCCCGTATCATCCTCCAGCGTCACATAGGCCATCATCGACTGGTTCTTCGTTGTCTTCATCTTGACGTTCTGGACAATGCCCGCGATGTTCACGACTTGTTCGTCGCTGAACTCGTCTGTATGCTCGGAAAAGCTCTCCAAAATCGCGCCGATGCTCACAACGTTTGCGCCCTTGAGCTTTTCGCGGTACGCATCCATCGGATGGCCGGAAAGATAGAGCCCCGTCGTCTCGCGCTCGAGCTTCATGAGCTCATCCGGTGCAAGCTCGGGAAGGTCCGGCACGTGCACCTCCGGAACCGGTGCGTCGTCGTCGCTTCCGCCGAGGTCAAAGAGCCCGATCTGCCCGTCGACATTTTTGCGCTTTCCCGCCGCGACGGTGTCCATGACCGCCTCATAAATTTGCAGCAGCTGCGAGCGCCTGAGCCCGAAGCAGTCGCACGCGCCGCACTTGATGAGGTTCTCGAGCGCGCGCTTGTTGAGGTCCGTGCCGTACATCCGCTGGCAGAAGTTCTCGAGCCCTGTAAACGGCCCCTCCTGCTTGCGGTTGGCCATGACCTTTTGGATAAATCCGCGCCCGATATTTTTGATGGCGGCAAGGCCAAAGCGAATCCCGCCGGGAAGGACGGTAAAATGGTCGTTCGACTCGTTGATATCGGGCGGCAGCACGGCAATTCCCATCGCCTTGCACTCGGCAATATACTCGGAAATCTTCGTTGAACTATCCAAGACGGACGTCATGAGCGCCGCCATATACTGCCGGGGATAGTAATATTTGAACCATGCCGTCTGGTAGGCGATGACTGCGTAGCAGACAGAGTGCGCCTTGTTGAACGCGTAGTTCGCAAAGTCGTACATTTCGTTGTAGATAGACTCTGCGACCTGCGCCGGAATGCCGTTTGCCTCGCAGCCGACAATGCCGCGCGCAGGGTCGCCGTGCAGAAACGCGCCGCGTTCTTTTTCGATGTCCTTGACCTTTTTCTTGCTCATCGCGCGGCGCACCATGTCGGCCTGCCCGAGAGAATAGCCCGCCAGCTTGCGGAAGATCTCAATGACCTGCTCCTGATACAAAATACAGCCGTAGGTGACGGACAGGATGGGCTCCAGCGATGGGTGCTTGTATTTGACCAGCTTCGGGTCATTTTTGCAGGCGATGAGCCGCGGAATAGAGTCCATGGGGCCCGGGCGATAAGCTGCAACGATGATGGAGAGGTCTTCAATCGACTGTGGCTTCAGCCCCACGCAGACGCTTGTCATGCCAGTCGATTCCATCTGGAACACACCCGACGTTCTTCCCTGCGTCAGCATCTCCATGACCTTCGGGTCGTTGTCCGTGACTCTGGCCATGGAAAAGTCCGGCTCCGTTTTGCGGATGTCGGCGATCGCGTCGTCGATGACCGTAATGTTCCGCAGACCGAGGAAGTCCATCTTGAGAAGGCCGAGCTCCTCGAGAGTCGTCATGGTGTACTCCGTGACGGTTGTCTCGTCGTTCGTTGCAAGCGGCACGTAGTCGTAGACTGGAAGTCTCGTAATGACAACGCCCGCCGCGTGGGTCGAGGTGTTGCGCGGCATGCCCTCGAGCGCCATGGCCGTATCGATGAGGTTTTTGACGCGCGGGTCCTCGTCGTACATTTCTTTGAGCCGCGGAGACACGCGCAGCGCCTCTTTGAGCGTCATATGAAGCGTAGACGGAACGAGCTTTGCAACCACGTCTGTCTCCGCGAACGTAAAGTTGAGCGCCCGGCCGACGTCCCGGATCGCGCCTCTGGCCGCCATGGTGCCAAAGGTCACGATCTGCGCGACATGGTCGTCTCCGTATTTTTGCCGCACATAGTCGACAACTTCGCCTCTTCTCGTGTCTCCGAAGTCCATATCGATATCGGGCATCGTCACGCGCTCGGGGTTCAAAAAGCGCTCGAAGAAGAGGCCATACTTCATGGGGTCGATCTCTGTGATATGAAGCGCATACGTTACCATCGAGCCTGCCGCGCTGCCGCGCCCGGGGCCGACCGGAATGCCCGCGCTTTTCGCGAAATTCACAAAGTCCCACACGATCAGGAAGTAGTCCGTAAAGCCCATCTTCTCGATCATGTCAATTTCGTAGTCCATCTGCGCCCGGTACTCGGGGTGCGCGTCGCCGTAGCGCTCCTTATAGCCCTTGTCGCAGAGCTCTTTCAGGTACGTCAGAGAATCGTAGCCCGCCGGGAGCTTGAATTCCGGCAGATGGTATTTGCCGAACGTAAACTCGACGTTGCAGCGCGCGGCAATTTTCGCCGTGTTTTCGATTGCCTCCGGGTATGCGGAAAAGAGCTCCCGCATCTGCTCTTCGGACTTTATATAGAACTCCTGCGTCTCAAATTTCAGGCGGTTCGTATCGTCGACGGTCTTTCCCATCTGGATGCACATGAGAACGTCCTGAATTTTCGCGTCCTCCTGCCGCAGATAGTGCGCGTCGTTCGTCGCGACGAGCGGCAGCCCCGTCTCCTCTGAGAGCCGCACGAGCTGCTGGTTCACCTTCGGCTGCTCGGGAAGGCCGTGATTCTGAAGCTCTAAATAATAGTGATCTTTTCCGAAAATTTCCGCGTGCTCCAGAGCCGCTTTCTTTGCGCCCTCATAGTCCCCCTGCATGAGAAGCTGCGGAAGCTTGCCAGCGAGACATGCCGAAAGCGCGATGAGTCCCTCGTGGTGCTCTTTCAGCAACTCCATATCCACACGCGGGCGGTTATAAAAGCCGTCTAAAAAGCCGCGAGAGACCATATAGCTGAGGTTCCGGTAGCCAGTTTCGTTTTCGCAGAGCAGCACCAGGTGGTATGCCTCGCGGTCGAGCGCGTGCACCTTGTCAAAACGCGTCCGCGGCGCGACATAGACCTCGCAGCCGATGATGGGCTTCACGCCCGCTGCCTTCGCCGCCTTGTAAAAGTCAATTGCGCCGTACATCACGCCGTGGTCGGTGATGGCAATCGCGTCCTGCCCCAGCTCCTTGACCCGGTCCATGAGCCCCGCGATGCGGCACGCGCCGTCAAGCAGGCTGTACTCCGTATGAACATGCAGATGGACAAAGCTCATAACTTACTCCTCCAATGCGCGCGCGAGCTCGAGAAGCTTTCGCATACGGTGGTTGATGGCGGATTTTGTGATGGGCGGCTCTAACATCGCGGCCAGCTCCTGGAGCGTCGCCTCCGGGTTTTCCTTGCGCAGAAACGCGGTCTCGCGGAGCTTTCCGGGGAGCTTATCCAGTTCCCCGGTCTCTTCCAGCGCGCGGATGGCCGCCATCTGCCCCATGGACGCGTCGACGACCTTAGTCAAGTTCGCCGTCTCGCAGTTGACGCGGCGGTTGACGCCGTTTCGCAGGTCTTTTTCGACCTTTGCCTCCATCACACCCATGGCTGATACCTGCGCGCCGATGGCCGTTAAAAAGTCCTCGATGTAGTCGCTCTGCTTGAAATATAAAATGTTGTTGCCGCCGCGCGTCAGCTCCTTCGGAGAAAAGCCGCATTCGATGAGTAACGCGCAGGTCTCCCGGCTGACCTTGTAGTGCGACGTGGTCATCTCCAGATGGTAGCGCTTCGTCGGGTCCGTGACCGAGCCGCCGGCGAGAAACGCGCCTCTGAGGTACGCCATGCACTCCGTTTCCTCCTCCAGCATGCCGAAATTCACGTGCAGCGTCAGACTGGATTTGAGGTCCATTTGCAGCGTATCAAAAATTTTCGCAATTTTGTCCTCCGCCGTGATCGCAAACTGAAGCTTCCCCCGGTCCTCCGGCGCGGGCTCAGCGTCAAACGAAACGCCGAACGCCCTTTTGAAAAGCTTTGGAAGACGCGCGGCAAAATCACGACTTTCGGTGATGATGCGGATCTCTGCGCTTGTGAACGTGTTGCAGTACAAAAGCACGCCGTAGCTCTCTGCCACCGCGCAGGATTTGCGGCCCATACTATCTTTACAGAGCTCCGCTTTGACGTTGGATGAAAAAGACATAAGTCCTCCACGTAAGTAAGTATCCTTGTATTATAAAGTAGTAGTTTTAGAGCCCATTTCCAAGGGCTGTGCTACACTGTAAGGGATGCTGTGGATTGGTTTCAGTCTCCTACTGCAAGACGGTTCACGATAGGCTCCAACCACAGCCCTTTACAGTATTGTTAATCAGTTAGATACCGCCAGACGGTTTATGTGGAACAAGGTTACAAGAGTAAAGCGTCCTGTGGATCCAGCATCAAATAAACACATCGGAGGTATTTCATTATGATTTGTGTGGGAATCGATGTTGCCAAGGACAAGCATGACTGCTTTATCCTCAACTCGGAAGGTGAAGTTCTGGCAGATGTATTCACCATCCCAAACAACGCGGAGGGCTTTGACCGGCTTCTGCAAACTATTCGCCGCTGCGCCCGCCCGGAAGATAAAATGAAAGTAGGACTTGAGGCTACCGGACACTACAGCTACAACATCCTCGGATTTTTGCTTAACGAAGGTCTGCCAACCTACCTTATCAATCCGCTGCACACCAACCTCTACCGGAAAAGTCTGAGCCTTCGTAAAACCAAGACCGACCGTATCGATGCGCGAACCATTGCAGCCATGCTCATGTCTGATGTGGACCTCAAGCCCTACACAGACACAGCATACCACAACGAGGAACTAAAGTCACTCACAAGATACCGGTTTGATAAAGTTTGTGAACGGGCAAAGCTGAAGCAGTCGGTTTCCCGGCTGGTCACGATTTTGTTCCCTGAACTGGAAAAACTGGTTCCGACACTTCACATGGCATCTGTTTACGCACTTCTCAGCGAGTTTCCCGGTGCTAAGCAGGTTGCCGGAGCGCACCTGACGCATTTGAAAGCAGTCTTATACGACGCCTCCAGAGGCCGCTACGGGCGAGATATGGCAACAACACTTCGGGAGGCAGCCCGATGCTCTGTCGGCTCTGTTATGCCGGCCAAGTCTCTGGAATTGCAGCATACGATCCGACTGATCCGCGAACTGGATGCCGAAATCGAGGACATCGAGACCGCTATCCAATCCATGATGGATGAAATACAGTCCCCCATTACAACGATCCCGGGTATTGGCGTTCGTATGGGCGCTATGATCCTTGCCGAAATAGGTGACTTCTCCCGCTTCGATTCACCGGATAAGATCCTCGCATACGCCGGGATGTCGCCATCTACTTACCAGTCCGGGCAGCTTTCATTGTCCGGAACCTACTCACACATGGAGAAACGAGGCTCTCGCTATCTGCGCTACGCGCTTTACAACGCCACCAAATACGTTTGTCTTTGGAACCCAACCTTCGCCGCTTACCTGGCCAAGAAGCGAGCCGAGGGAAAACACTACAATGTTGCGCTCTCTCATGCAGCAAAGAAATTGGTGCGTTTGATTTACGCTATAGAAAAATCCCAGAAACCATATTGTAGCGCCGCATAACGGCTTTCCCTTCATATGCTCAGTTGGGCGTCCAACCGGACGTCTGCTTTGCTATACTCTTTTTGAACCGTCTACATTTTTTCACCCATCCGTCATTTTAGGCTTGACATCTAATAGTTAGTCTATCGTTCGTATGTTCTGAACTCCTGCCAGACGGAAAGAATCGCCCGCGCCAGCTCGTCGGGGTTGTGCCGGATGTAGCGCCCCGGCGTACAGACCGGGAACTCCCGCAGCGCAACGCCGAGCTGCTCGACCTCCTCGCGTGTGGCCAAAATCTGCTCCACGCCCTCTTTCCGGTACGGCTCGAGAAACTCTGCCGAAACCTTCCGGTTGTTCGCGATGCACACGTCCATCACGTCCTCGCCCGCGTGGGCAAAAATCGCTTTGATGTGGTCAGCCGCTGTATAACCGTCCGTCTCTCCGTCCTGCGTCATGATGTTGAGCACATAGCACTTGAGCGCCCGCGCGCGGGAGACCGCTTCGGAAATGCCGTCGACCAGAAAATTCGGAATAATGCTTGTATAAAGACTGCCGGGCCCCAAAACGATCACGTCCGCGTCCGCAATGGCCTCTAACGCATCGGGAAGCGGCTGCGGATGCTCGGGGACAAGGCGGATTTTTCGGATGCGGCAGTCATTGAGCTTTTTCGCGTAGAAAATCTTGCTCTCGCCAAGACACCGCGAGCCGTTGTCAAATTCCGCCTCTAAGTGCACGTTCTGGTTCGTGACCGGAAGCACTCTTCCCGTAATGGCAAGAACGTCTCCCATGCGGTGCACGGCCTCGTCAAACGAGCCCGAGATGCCGTTCATCGCAGCCAAAAAGAGATTGCCGAAGCTCTGCCCGGCAAGGCTTCCCTCGGTGAAGCGGTAGTTCAGAAGCTTCTGCATCGTGGGCTCGGTGTTCGCAAGAGACATAATGCAGTTTCGAATATCGCCCGGGGGAAGCATACCGAGGTCTTCGCGGAGCATCCCCGAGCCGCCGCCGTCATCCGCGACGGTAACAATCGCCGTAATATATTTTGTGTAGCGCTTGAGCCCGCGCAGCATCGCAGAGAGCCCATGGCCGCCGCCGATCGCGACGATGTGCGCCATGCGCTTTTTTGGCTCGTATAATCGGACGTTTTCCATCTCTGCCACGCGCTCACCCCCTGTTCCGGCTCATGTCGCGATGCGTGAGATTCGCCACATAGCCGCGCTTGGAGATAAAGTCGCAGAGCTCCTTTGCGATGCAGGATGACCTGTGCTGCCCTCCCGTGCAGCCGACGGCGATGACAAGGTCGGTCTTCCCCTCGTCCACGTAATTTGGCAGCAAAAAGGCCAGCAGATCCTCGGTTTTCTCCAAAAAATCCTTCGTCTGCTGGTACTGGAAGATGAAATTCCGTACCGGCTCATCGAGCCCTGTAAGCGCTTTGAGTTCCGGGATATAGTAGGGATTCGGAAGGAACCGCACGTCAAAAACCAGATCCGCGTCCAGCGGCAGGCCGTATTTAAAGCCGAACGACAGAACCGTCACGTGCATCGCCCGTTCGCGCACGCCGCCCGCAACAAGATCGATGAGCTTGCCGCGGAGCTTGCCGGTGGAAAGATTGGACGTGTCGATGATCGCGCTCGCTCTCGTCCGGACAGGCTCTAAAAGCTGCCGCTCGCGCTCGACGGCCTGCAAAACGGGCGTACCGTCGCGCATCAAGGGGTGCAGGCGGCGCGTCTCTTTGAAGCGCTTGATGATGACTTCGGTGCTGGCCTCGATGAAGAAAATCGCATACTCCAAGTGCATTTCATCGAGCTTGTCGAGCGACTGAAAAAGGGAATCGAACGTCATGCTGCTTCTCACGTCCGTCACCAGAGCGACCTTTTCATACCGGCCCTTTGTCGCAAGGCAGAGGCTTGCGAACTGCGGGATCATCTCCGCCGGCATGTTATCCACACAGTAAAAGCCAAGGTCCTCCAAATCTGACGCAGCTCTGCTCTTGCCCGCGCCGGAAAGGCCCGAAATGATGATAAATTGCATGGTACCCTCCTACCAGATGCGAACCTCCGGCTGTAAGCAGTAGCCGGACGTTTCCAGAACTCTCTTCTGTACCAGTTCGATCAGCGCCTTCACGTCCCGCGCCGTCGCGCCGCCGGTATTCACGACAAAGCCCGCGTGCTTTTCCGACACGCACGCGCCGCCGACGGATATGCCCTTAAGGTTTGCACCCTGAATGAGTGCGCCAGCGTATGCGCCCTCCGGCCGCTTGAACGTACTGCCCGCCGAGGGAAGCTCCAGCGGCTGCGACACACGGCGCTTTTCCATCAGTTCCTGCATGCGCGCGGAAATTTCCTCTTTGTCTCCGGGAGCAAGCTGAAAGATTGTTTTCACGATGATCACGGGAAGTTTTTCAAACGCGCTCGTGCGGTAGGAAAAGCCCTGCGCCTCCCCCGCAAACACCTGCGTCTCGCCGTCCATCGTGAGAACCATCGTCTCCATGGCGACCTGCTTCATCTCCCCGCCGTAAGCGCCCGCGTTCATGTAAATCCCGCCGCCGACCGTGCCGGGAATGCCGTGCGCAAATTCAAGGCCCGTAAGCGAGAGATTTCGCGCAAAGACCGCTGTTTTGGAAAGCGTCTCCCCGGCAAAAGCTTCGATTTTCCCGCCGCCAAGGTCACAAAGCCCTGTCAGCGCGTCCTTCGTACAGATCACGACCTCCCGAAGCCCTTCGTCCGGGGCGAGCACATTCGTTCCCGCGCCGAGGATCCGGAGCGAAATTCCGCGCGCCGCGAGAAACCGCAAAAGCTTCGACAGTTCATCGACCGTTGCGGGCTGCGCAAAAATAGCCGCAGGACCGCCGATGCGGAACGACATGTGCCGCGCGAGCGGCTCTTCATCCAGTATTTTTAAATCAGGCATAGCCTGACGGATCTCGTTTGAAAGTTCCTTCCAGTCGATCATAAACGCCTCCGGGTGGACAATTTTTCAGTTTCTATCATACCACAAAGCCGCGCGAAAGGAAACAGCAAAAATGCCGCACGGAAAAATAATCCATGCGGCACCTTATATTAGCCTCGCAGAGTTTCGCCCCGCAGGGCGAAATAAAATCAAAATCATGTTATCCGGCGGCTTCGCTGACCGGAAACATACTGCTCGCCTCGCAAGTGTGGAATTTTGCGCCTTGGTGCAAAATTATGCGCGCAGTCGAGGCGCAATGCTCTTTCTCGAAATAGCGTCAGCTATTTTGAGAAATTTAGTCGTCCTTGTTTGCGAAGAACTTGCCCATCTGCTCGGTGAACTCGAGCGCGGCGTTGTAGCCCATGCGCTTCTGGCGGTTGTTGATGGCCGCGACCTCGAAGATGACGGCAAGGTTCCGCCCGGGTGTGATCGGGATGGTAATGGACGGGACCTTCACGTCGAGAATTTCGGTGTACTGCGTCTCGATGCCAAGGCGGTCATACGCCTCTCCATCGCGCCAGGGAACCATGTTGATGATGAGGTCAATGTTGCAGCTGTCCTTGACCGCGCCCATGCCGAAAAGCTTGGCGACGTTGATAACGCCGATGCCGCGCAGCTCGATATAGTGCCGCAGCACCACCGGCGCGTTGCCGACGAGCTGCCGGGACGATACCTTGCGAATCTCGACCGCGTCGTCCGCGATCAGGCGGTGTCCGCGCTTGACAAGCTCGATGGCCGTCTCACTCTTGCCGATGCCGCTGTCGCCGTTAATTAAAATGCCCTCGCCCGAAATTTCAACCAGCACGCCGTGGCGCGTGACGCGCGGTGCGAGCGCCTGCTTAAGGTAGGTAATGAGGCTTGAGACGACGTAGGACGTGGCCGCATGGGAGCCAAGGACTGTTACATCGTACTTTTTCGCCATCTCGAGGCATTCCGGCAGCGGCTCGTAGCCCCTTGCGATCATAAGCACCGGGATTTTATAGGACAAAAAGCGGTCGAAGATCACCGTCCGCTCCTCGTGGGACAGCTTTTGCAGATACGCCATCTCCACCGTGCCGCAGACGTAGATCCGCATCGGCTCAAAATGATCAAAGAACCCCGCCAGATGAAGGCCCGGACGGCTCACATCGTCGACCGTGACATGGATTTTTTCATAGTCGGAGGATTTGTAGAAAAAGTTCAGGTCGAACTCGCTTACGAGCTCAGACAGGGGGACAGAATACGTCGAAGCCATCGCCGCTTCCTCTCTTTCCGGTTCCGCGCGCATACCGCCGGTAGACGCGCAGCTAAACCACAATAGCTAGTTTTTGTATTATAGCGAATTCGCCCCGTTTTGGCAACCTCGAAATGCATACGCCCGGGCGCAAGAAATTTTTTCATTTTTCGCGGAAATTTTGCTTGCATTTTTGAAAGACTTCTGCTATTATATTTGTCGGCGCTTTAAGGCGTTATTACCTGATTTTCCAATGGCAAGGAGGTGCAACTGATGGCAAAGTGCGATATCTGCGGCAAGGGCGTTACGTTCGGCATTAAGGTCTCCCATTCTCACAGAAGATCCAACCGTGCATGGAAGCCCAACGTCAAGCGTGTCAAGGCGATCGTTGACGGTACTCCGCGCCATGTTTACGTCTGCACAAGATGCCTCCGCTCGAACAAGGTTGAGCGCGCAATCTAATTACCAAGCAGCTGAAAGAGCAAGCCAATCGGCTTGCTCTTTTTCTATTCTCCGCCGCTGCTTCCAATCGTGAATTCGCATACTTTCTCTATTCTTCGACGTTGCTTCCAACCATGCCGTAGGGGCTGATGCCCGCATCGGCCCAAGAAACGTTACGGATTTGTTGGAGATTCCCGTATAAACGTGTGCATTCCGCCGGGGCGATGTGGGCTTCGCCCCCTACGCGTTGTCTTTGGATATCCCGTAGGGGCGGACGTCCCTGTCCGCCCTTGGGAAGTTACGTATTCGCCATGGTTTTCCGTAAAATCGGTTTTTTCTGCGGGCGGACAGAGTCGTCCGCCCCTACGAAGGATGTGCCTACAGAAACTTCACCATCTGCACCTCGTCGCGGTATGTGCCGTCCTTGAGGTAAAACGCCTTTGGAATGCGTCCCATCTTGGTAAAGCCGAGCTTCCGGTAAAGATAGATGGCGCGCTCGTTATCGGCAAACACGCCCAGTTCCACCTGCGTAAAGCCGTTTTCCTTCGCCTGCCGCAAGGCTCGCTCGATTAGAACCGTCCCGAGGCCGAGCCCCCAGGCTTTTTTCTTGATGGAAATGCCAAGCGACGCGCGGTGGCGCATTTTGAGGCGGTCAGCAATTTCGTTCACGCCGCAGTTTCCGACGAGCTCACCGTCTATGAACGCGGCCAGCATGAAGCTTCTTTCGCTATCCAGCATCGCCTGCAAGCGCTTCTGCGCGGCCTCTGTGGACTGGCTGCACTCTTCGGGGTAGCGCACCATGAAGTGCGTCTCGGCGCTTGTCAGGCGCAGATATGCGTTCATCTGCTCCGCGTCCGAGGGCTGCGGACTGCGAAGCAATGCAAGAGCGCCATCTCGTAACGTGACGCTGCGTTCCTCCAGTTTCATATGCCTCTCCCCTTTTCCAAAATTCCCGGAAGAAGACGCACTTCTCCCGGGAATGCTTTTTGTCAGATTTCTTCCTTGTCGCCCTTCTGGCGGATGGTAATCTTGACCGGCGTACCGGTAAGGCCGAAGACAGCGCGAATCTGGTTTTCCAGATACCGCTGGTAGGAGAAATGGAAGAGCCTCGCGTCGTTGCAGAAGATCACAAAGTGCGGCGGCTTCACGCCGACCTGCGTCATATAGTAGATCTTGAGCCGTCTTCCCTTGTCTGTGGGCGGCTGGACGCGCGCGGTCGCATCCTCGAGGATGTTATTGAGCATGCCCGTCGTGATGCGCATGGAGTTCTGGTTGGAAACGGCGTTGACCATCTCGAAGAGCTTATCGACCCGCTGTCCGGTAAGCGCGGAAATAAACAGCACCGGCGCATAGGTCATATAGCTCAGGTCACGGCGGATATCATCCGTCATCTTCTGCATCGTGTTTGTGTCCTTTTCGACCATGTCCCACTTGTTGACGACAATGATGCACGCCTTGCCCGCCTCGTGCGCAAGCCCGGCGACCTTCGTGTCCTGCTCGGTCACGCCTTCGTTCGCGTCAATCAGAATCAGGCACACGTCCGCGCGCTCGATGGCCGAGACAGAGCGCAGGTTCGAATATTTCTCGACCGCATCGTCGACCTTGGACTTGCGGCGCATACCGGCCGTATCGATGAACAGGTACTTGCCGAACTCGTTTTCAAAATAGCTGTCGATCGCGTCGCGCGTCGTACCGGCGATGTTGGAGACGATCACGCGCTCTTCGCCCAAGATCCGGTTGAGAAGGCTCGACTTGCCGACGTTGGGCTTGCCGATGATGGCAACCTTGATGACGTCTTCGTCGTATTCTTCATCGTCCGTTTCCGGGAAGTTTTCCACGCAAGCGTCCAGAATATCGCCCGTACCGTGACCGTGGACAGCGGAAACTTCGATCGGATCGCCAAGCCCCAGCGAATAAAACTCGTAGACCTCCGGATTCACGCCGCCCGTGCGGTCGCATTTGTTGACGGCCAGAACGACGGGCTTTTTGGACTTTTTGAGCATCGCCGCGACTTCGCTGTCGGCAGCCGTCAGGCCGACCGTTACGTCCACGACCATGATGATGACCGTCGCGGTCTCGATCGCGATCTCAGCCTGACGGCGCATGAATTTCAGCATCTCGCTGTTTGTGCCCGGCTCAATGCCGCCGGTATCGACGAGCGCGAAGCTCCGTCCGTTCCAGTCGCATTCGCCATAGATCCGGTCGCGCGTCACGCCCGGCGTGTCCTCGACGATCGCCATGCGTTTTCCGGTCAGTTTATTAAACAGCATCGATTTGCCGACGTTCGGCCGGCCTACGATTGCTACAATCGGTTTTGCCATAGATATTACCTCCCTCTTACACAGAAGCAGCCGCTCCGTAGGGGTCGATGCCCACATCGACCCGGCGGTACAAATCGTTTTTACGGAAATCTTCGGCGAATTCGTTCGTGCCCTTGGGGCGATGTGGGCATCGCCCCCTACGCAATACATGGAGGATTCACGCAGCGACGTTGGCATTTTCTCTACTTACACCGAGCTTATCTTCACACAAGCAACAGAATAAGAAAAGAGGGAGGCTGCGTACAACCTCCCTCTCATTCTCGTATCGAGCGAACTTACTTAGCTTCAACAGAAATGACTTCACGGCCATTGTAATAGCCGCAAGCCTTGCAGGCTCTGTGAGGCAGGCGGGGCTCGCCGCACTTCGGGCAAGCGACGACGCCGGGGATCGCCAGTTTCCAGTGGGAGCTGCGTCTCTTATCTCTTCTCGCGCGGGATACTTTTCTCTTGGGTACTGCCATTTGGTACACCTCCTTGGTTGAAATGCCGCTTGGGCATATTGTCTACTTTTTGTCCAATAACTGCTGTAAGGCAGCAAAGCGGGGATCGGGTTCGGGCTTGCAGCTGCAAGGCCCAAGGTTCAGGTTTGCTCCGCACCGGGAGCAGAGTCCTTTGCAATCTTCGCTGCACAGGAGTTTACTGTCCATGTTCAGCACAAAGGTGGTGGTCACGATGTCGTCGAGATCCGCGCAGTCGTTTTGAAGCTCGAAAACCCAAGGGTCTTCAAAGTCGTCGCTCTCCGGCTCTGGCGTCAGCACCGCGCGAAGCGGGTACTGCACAGGCCTTGTGAACGCCGTCGCGCAGCGGTCGCAGACTCCATGCAGAACCGTCTCGACCGTGCCGGTCATCTCCAGCACGCCCGCCGTGTTCCGCACCTGTCCTTTTGCAAGAACGGGCTCTGTTACCGGCTTGCAGCCGCCAAACGGCATGTCGCTTAAATCGACGCTCGTCTCAAAGGGCAGCGTTTCGCCGGGGCTCGTCATCAGCTTGCGAAGTTCCAGCAGCATAGCGCCCTCCAATCCATAATCGTGCGATGGATATTATATCGAAAGAAGGCCGGAAAGTCAAATGCTTTTTCCAAAAATTTTTGCCTTTTTTCAAAATTCCCGCAAAGCCCGCGCTTTACACCGCCGCGAAGCCATGATAAAATCACGTTGCTATATAAAAAGGCTCCATTTTGACAAGGAGATTTCGATATGAAGGAACTTTCCATCGGCAAAAACGACGAGGGCCAGCGCCTCGACCGGTTCGTCTCAAAATCCGTTCCGCTGCTCCCCGCTTCGCTGCTTCAGAAATACATCCGCCTCAAGCGCATTAAGATAAACGGCAAGCGAGCAGAACGCGATACGAGGCTCCATCTCGGCGATACGGTCCAGCTCTATATCAACGACGAATTTTTTGACACGCCCAAGCAGGAAAACGCCTACCTCACGGTTAACATACCGAAGCTCAATATTGTCTATGAGGACGAAAACATTCTGCTCGTCGACAAAAAGCCCGGCCAGGCCGTCCATCCCTACGACGGCTCGGAATACGGTAAGACGCTCATCGACCACATTCAGGCCTACCTATACGCCAAGCGCGAATGGCGGCCGCGGGAGGAAAACGCGTTCACGCCTGCGCTCTGCAATCGCATCGACCGAAACACCGGCGGCATCGTCATCGCAGCGAAAACCGCCGAGGCGCTGCGCATTCTGAACCAAAAGATCAAAGACCGGGAGATCGACAAGCGATATCTGTGTATCGTCCATGGAACGCCGAAGCCAACCGCCGGGACGTTAGAAGGGTACCTATTTAAGGACGCCGTCAAGAACCGCGTCTATGTCACGAAAACGCCCCAGAAGGGTGCGAAGACCTGCGCAACAAAATATCAGGTGCTGCAATCGAGGAACGGACTGTCTCTTGTCGAGTGCGAGCTTATTACCGGCCGGACGCACCAGATCCGGGCGCAGATGGCGGCGGCGGGCTGGCCGCTGCTCGGAGACGGAAAATACGGGAAGCTCGATAAGCAGTACGACCGCAAAATTCAGGCGCTCTATTCCTACAAGCTCACCTTCCAATTCACCACCGACGCAGGTGGCCTTGCCTATCTGAACGGAAAAACCTTCCAGGTTTCGGACGTAAGTTTCGTCTCTGAATACTTTTCCTGATTTTCGCCCCCTCTTTGCGATAAATTTCGTCAGAATTTTTCACGATTTTTATTGACAAAGGGGGGTGTACCATATATATTTCTCTTAGTGCGCGTCGGGGGTACAGCCTGCGCGTATTTCCTATGCAAAAATATGTAATGAAACGGGGGATGATAAATGTCCGAAAAGCTCATTCGCTTGTCGAATCTTTCCATGACATTTGAGGATGGCGAGACCATTCTCGACGGTATCAATCTGTACATCAACAACAAAGAGTTCCTCACATTGCTGGGTCCCAGTGGATGCGGAAAAACTACAACGCTACGAATTATCGGTGGTTTTCTGACGCCTACGTCCGGTGATGTGTTTTTTAATGGCCAGCGCATCAACGACGTGCCGTCCTATAAACGAAAGATCAATACGGTCTTCCAGCGATACGCGCTGTTTCCCCATCTGGACGTATATGACAACATCGCGTTTGGGTTAAGACTTGCAAAGCTCTCTGAAGAGGAGATCGACGAACGCGTGACGGAGATGCTCGAGATCGTGAGCCTCAAGGGCTTTGAGAATCGGCGCGTCACGTCTCTTTCCGGCGGCCAGCAGCAGCGTGTTGCTATCGCGCGCGCGCTCGTGAACCGGCCGCAGGTGCTGCTGCTCGACGAACCGCTCGGCGCGCTCGACCTGCGGCTCCGCAAGGACATGCAGAACGAGCTCAAAAACATCCAGCAGCGCATGGGTATCACGTTTATCTACGTCACGCACGATCAGGAAGAGGCGCTTACCATGTCCGACACCATTGTCGTCATGAACAAGGGCAAGATCCAGCAGATCGGCACGCCGCAGGATATCTACAACGAGCCCAAGAACGCGTTCGTTGCGGACTTCATCGGTGAGTCCAATATTCTCGATGGTGTGATGCTCGATGATTACCTCGTCAAGTTCTTCGGCCGCAAATTCCAGTGCGTGGACAAGGGCTTCGAGAAGAACGAGCCGGTCGACGTGGTCATCCGCCCGGAGGACATCGACATTGTCCCGCCCGAGGAGGGCCATCTTTGCGGCACGGTGACGTCCGTCACCTTCAAGGGCGTCCACTACGATACGATTGTCGACTTCAAGGGCTTCAAGTGGCTCATCCAGACGACGGACTACTGCCCCGTCGACTCCTACATCGGCATTCGCCTGAACCCGGAGGATATTCACATCATGCACAAGAGTGAATATTCCGGTCTCTACGGCGACTATTCGTCCTACAGTGCGGAATACGACGAGATCGCCGACGCACAGGAGGAAGCCGAAGATGAAGAGTAAGCTCCTTTCCGCGCCGTATATCGTGTGGATGATTCTCTTTACGCTCATCCCGCTTTGCATCGTCTTTTATTACGCGCTCACCGACTCCATCACAGGCGAGTTTACATTTGCAAACCTCACCTCCATGGGAACGTATCTCCCGATCTTCCTGCGCTCGATCTGGCTGAGCCTGTTCGCCTCGCTCATCTGCCTTGTCATCGGCTACCCGGTCGCGTATTTCATCGCGCAGTGCAAGCCGCTGACGCAGCGGTTTCTGGAGATGCTCATCATGCTCCCGATGTGCATGAGCTTCCTGCTTCGCACGCTCGCGTGGGTCGCGATGCTGGAGGATACCGGCATCATCAACAACTTCATCCGTTCGATCGGTCTTTCTCCCCTGCCCCTCATCCGCTCGAACGGCGCGGTCATCCTCGGCATGGTCTATAACTACCTGCCGTACATGATCCTGCCTTTGTACACGGTCATCATGAAGATCGACAAGCGGCTTGTCGAAGCGGCGCTGGACCTTGGCTGCACGCCCAAGCAGGTGTTCACAAAGGTTATCCTGCCGCTCTCCGGCCCCGGCATTCTCTCGGGACTGACGATGGTCTTCGTCCCCGCCGTGTCCACATTCTACATTTCCCAGAAACTCGGCTCGACCGGCACGACGTTAATCGGTGACGTCATCGAGTCCCAGTTCAAGACCGCCTACAACCCGAACCTCGGCGCGGCGATGAGCCTTGTGCTGATGATTCTCATTTTCATCTGCGTATCGATCATGAACCGCTTCGGCGAAACCGATGAAGAGGAGGTCATGGCAAAGGTATGAAGCACTTTAACCGCACAGTGACCGTTCTGGTCTTCATCTTCCTCTATGTCCCAATGATCGTGCTGGCCGTGGCCTCGTTCAATGAGGGCCTCGACATCGCGACCTTCAAGGGCTTCACCTTCCGGCAGTACGCGAACCTTTTCCGCGATGAGACGCTTCTGACGCTGCTCCGAAACTCCCTCATCATCGCGATCCTCTCGAGCCTCATCGCAACGTTCTTCGGCACCATGGCCGCCGTCGGCATCCACTCGATGAAGGGCCAAATGCGTAAGGCTGTCATGACGCTCACGAACATCCCGATGACAAACCCCGATATTGTCACGGGCGTTGCCCTCGCGCTTTTGTTTGCGTTTACGGGTATGATGCTGAAAATCAACTCGATTTTAGGTTTCTGGACGCTTCTCATCGCGCACATCACGTTCAATCTCCCCTATGTCATCCTGAACGTCATGCCGAAGCTCCAGCAGATGGACCCGGACCTGGAAGAAGCCGCGCTCGACCTCGGCTGCACGCCGTTTCAGGCGTTCACAAAGGTCGTCATCCACGAGATCATGCCCGGCATTATCTCCGGCGCCCTGATGGCCTTTACCATGAGCCTCGACGACTTCGTCATTTCGTATTTCGTCACGGGTTCGAGCTTCATCACCCTTCCCGTCGAGATCTACAACTACACCAAAAAGCCGATTCAGCCGAAGATCTATGCGCTCTTTACGCTCATGTTCGTGGTGATTCTGGTCCTGATGGTCGTTATGAATCTCCTGCAGGCGCGCAGTGAAAAGCGCGTCCAGCACGGCGTGCAGAGGAGGGCCCACTGATGAAAAAAAGAATTCTTTCTGTCCTGCTTCTCACGTTTTTGCTTGTCTCGCTGATTCCCACGACGGCTCTTGCCGCGCAAAATGAGATCACGGTCTACAACTGGGGCCAGTACATCTCCGACGGCACGGACAACAGCATGGACGTCATCAAGGAGTTCGAAGCGGAAACCGGCATCAAGGTCAACTATCTGACGTTTGACTCCAACGAGTCGATGTACACGAAGCTCAAAACCGGCGGCACGTCGTATGATGTGATCATCCCCTCGGACTACATGATCGCAAAGCTCATTTCCGAGGATATGCTCGAGCCCATTGACTTTGCCAACACCCCGAACTACCAGTACATCGACGAGGCGTTCCGTGATCAGGCTTACGACCCGGAAAACAAATACTCCGTTCCCTACACGTGGGGTACGGTCGGCCTGATCTACAACACGCAGTACGTTTCCGACGAGGACGCGAAGAGCTGGAGCTGCCTTTGGAACAGCAAGTATGCCGGCAAGCTTCTCATGTTCGATAATCCTCGCGACGCGTTCGCCATCGCCGAGTCGATGCTTGGCTACAGCTACAATACAGAAGACGCGCAGGAGCTCAAGAACGCCGCCGATCTTCTTGCCACGCAGAAGCCTGTTTTGCAGGCCTATGTTATGGACCAGATCTTCGACAAGCTCGAGCGCGGTGAAGCGTGGGCCGCACCCTATTATGCGGGCGACTATCTGACGATGGTTGAGGAGAACCCCGACCTTGCTTTCAGCTTCCCCGAGGAGGGCTTCAACATCTTTATTGACGCCATGTGCATCCCCAAGGGCTGCCAGAACAAGGAGGGCGCGGAAGCGTTCATCAACTTCCTCTGCCGTCCGGATGTTTCGGCCGCGAACCTGGACTACATCGGTTACTCCACGCCGGAGACAGCTGCAAAGGAATACATGGACGAGGAGGTCATTGAAAGCCCTGTCTCCTACCCCGACGATGAGACGCTCGCGCGCAGCGAATCGTTTGCAGAGCTCGGCATTGAGGCAACACAGACCATGAACGATCTGTGGCTTTCGGTCAAGACAGAAGGCGCAAACACGACGCTCTATCTCGCCCTGACCATTGCCGCCGTTGCTGCTGTCATCGCCTTCTTCCTCATTTCCGCCGCTGTTACAAGGCGCAGAAAAGCAAGACGCTGCCGCAAATGGCGCGAGACGCAATAAAAGCAAAAGGAACCTCCGGACATTCGGGGGTTCCTTTCTTTTATCTATGGAAAATCCGCAAAAGACTCATTCCACGGATTTCTTATGCGTGCTTCAGCAGTTCAATATCCCGGCTGTGCTGGCGGACGACCGAGCGCAGGACAGAGACCTCTTCCTCGAGCTCATCGACCCGGCTCTTCGGCGCGAGCGTTTCTAGCATGGTCTGCTGGTTTTCAAATAGCAGATTGAATTTCGGCTCAAAGTACGATTCCATCAGAGCCGCGGCGCCCTGCATCGCTTCTTTCAGGGTCTGACTCGCAGATTCTCCGATTTTCGCGTTCATGCGCTGTTCCGACGCCTCAATTTTTGCAGTCATACGTTGTTCAGATTCTTGAATTTTTGAATCTATGATCTGTGCGATCGCCTGTAAATCTCTTTCGTCGAGCATGCCGCTTTCCCTCCTCTTTTTTACCATTATAGCTGTTTTGCGCGGCTTGTCAATGCGTGTCAGGTGCGCAGTCCGAATAGAAATAGAAAAGCAGTCAATTTCACGAAGAAATCAACTGCTTTTCTGGTACGCCGGAAGTTTGCAAGCAAAAACACGCCAGTGGCATGTTTTTTCGCAGCAAAGGCCCTTCCCGAGAGGCCGGCGCCTACGCCGGGCGATTGGAAAGGCGCAAAACAAAACTCCGCAAGATAAATCTTGCGGAGTTTTGGTACGCCGGAAGGGACTCGAACCCCCGACCTACTGGTTCGTAGTGGTGAGTTTCCCTTATCATATCTTTTCATAAAATGCGAAAAGTCCTGATATATCAAGGCTTTTCGCATTTCTGCTTTTTATAGCCTCTCATAACTTTTTACCATTTTTCACCGCCTTGTGCGGTAAATGTGCGGTAAACTATCGTGTCTTAAAAACTCATTTTTTCGTTGTTTCGCCTTTTGCAGGCTCCGAACCTGCGTCGTTGCTTTCCCTAAGATTAAGTGGAGCTTTCCCGAGTCCGATCATTGCATTATCTATATCGTCATAGATTATATTCAGACATTCATCTTGGAAAAACTTTATCAAAGCTTCTTTCATATCTGTTGGCTCTTTTTCGAATGTAACCATGAAGCATTCAGTGGCAGTAAGGCTAAAATCATCTGTACTTTCAGCATGTATGTTAACATGAACCACAATTTGTGCATTTGTCACATTTTCTTTAAGCGACTTATTGAAGGATACCTTGAGATCTACTTTTAACTGTGCTGTTTTAATATTGGGGTCAACATGAAACGAAAAATCTATTATTTTTCGTTCTTGAATTTTAATTTCCGACATAAGCAGCTGTCCTCGTTTTCCTAGTAATTGCTATTGTTTTAAAGGCATTCGTAACGTCACTTGCAAAAGAATAAATGACCGTAGGCGTATTTCCGTGTATAGCTTGGCTAATAGCATTTGCAACAAAAGAGTTCAGCGTTTCGTTGTTCTTATCAGCAGCAATCGCCGCTTCTCGATGCAGTTCAGGCGTTATACGAACGTTAAAGACGCCCTTATATGCTTTTTCCGGACTCTGTCCTAAATCTTCACAAAAAGCAAGATAATCGTCTACTGCCGAATGAAATTCCCGTTCAATATTTTCAATGCTTTCACTTTCAAAATTAACAAGATCACGAATACCTTCAATTTTTCCATAAAGTACGTGATCTTTCACGCTATACAATATCTTCGTATAGTAACCTTTGTATTCAAGAATATTTTCACCCATCAATATCACCGTTTTCAATTAAATTAGTCAAATACTGTTTTACAGCATATTGTTGCATTATATCGCCAGGATGTGGTTTATGCAAAAGGATCTTTCTCTGATCGCGTTTTCTATACAGCAAAACGCGCGAGCCAGATGTTCTTCCTTTATTCTGTTCCTCGTAGCCAAAACGTTTTGCAAGATTCTTTGCTTCTGTATAGGTATAATCTGACGGCACGTTTTTTATACGTGCAATCATCTTTTCCTCTGTACTCATCTTTTTTACATCACCGCCACGTAACTGCTTTCTAGTTACATGATATACACCGGGAGCCACTTCGTCAAGACTTTCATCGTAAAAATTTTTTAACAAAACCGAGTGAGGCATTATACCTCGCTCGGTTTGCTTTTGTCCCGCTCCATTGTCTCGGAGATCGCGCGGTTGATGAAGCCGTTTGTGCTTTCGCCGTGCGCTTTGACCTTACAGTTCCAAACCCTGTATTGCGTTCTCATACAGGAACGCTTTCAGCGGCTCGGCTTCGGCGGTGTTGTAGTACGTGACAAGCGCTTCGTTGAACTGTTCCATGTTCTGGTCTCGGATAGTCAGAACACCCGCCCCGGCTTGCAGCAGGATTTTGTTTGCCAACGTCAGGCTGGTACGCTTGTTGCCGTCCCAGAAAAGCTGTCCACGCGTACCCCAGCAGAAGGCGTTCAGCGCCTTTTCTGTAGACGAGGTATCAGCGGCAAGAATCGCGGTCAGTTCCGACCGGACTTCTGCTTCCTGCGGCACAGGCGGCGTATAGTCCGTGCCGGAGATTGCCACGCTTCCGGTGCGCAGCTTGCCCCACTCCAACGCTTCGTTGCGGGCGATGAACGCATTGAGCTTGCAGAGATATTCCAGCGTGATTGGCTCGTCAATCGAGCCCATTAAAAAGCGCCATGCGTCACGCATATTGAGGATGGCTTGTATATCATCCAGCTGCACGCCGGGGACATTCACACCGTCCAAGATTGTCTTCGTCTGTGGAAAGGTCACGGCGCGGTTCTCCATCTTCATGCCGCAGTAAACATTTTCGTCCCACTTCTTTTTTGCAAGAAAGTGGCTCTGCTCCGGTGTCAGATGGTATCGGTCTGCATAGGTCATTCCGCCTCACTATCCTTTCCTGTTCCGACTGAGATTTCATGTTCCACAGCATCTACGACAAATTGATTCAGGGATTTCCCTC
>ERZ773178.1508-NODE-1508-length-24391-cov-8.483974_pt1 | contig 24391 bp, 25 predicted proteins | sample MGYA00580533_ERZ773178 | MGnify/ENA primary metagenome ERZ773178 (study PRJEB29015, sample SAMEA2737859) | human gut metagenome | biome: human gut; feature: human-associated habitat; material: faeces | place: China | collected 2012 ...
TGCCCCACTCCTTGTGCTCGCCGCGCTTGGGGTTGGGGTCCTCGTAGCAGGCCTCGCCGTCAAAATTGTACAGGCCGAACTGGTCTTTGGGGAAGTGGGCGGGCACCCAGTCCATGATGACGCCAATGCCTGCGGCGTGCATCTTATCCACGAAGGCCATAAAGTCCTTGGGGGTGCCGTAGCGGCTGGTGGGTGCAAAATAGCCGGTGACCTGATAGCCCCAGCTGCCGTCAAACGGATATTCCATGACCGGCAGCAGTTCCACATGGGTATAGCCCATCTCTGTGATATACGGGATCAGCTCGTCTGCCAGCTCGGAATAATTGTAGGGCTTACCGCCCTCCTTCATCTTCCAGCTGCCGGCGTGCATCTCGTAAATATTCATCGGGCTGTTGATCACATCAGCCTTTTTCTGTGCTGCCTGCCATGCATCATCGTGCCACGCAAAACCACTGATATCGTAGACCTTGCTGCCGTTGGACGGGCGGGTCTCGGCGTGGAACGCATAGGGATCGGCCTTATAGACCAGATCACCTGCGCGGGTGGTCACGCAGTATTTATAAACATCATATTCCTTCATGCCCGGGATGAACAATTCCCATACGGAATCGCCATCCACCTTGCGCATCGGGTGGCTGCCCGGCTTCCAGCTGTTAAAGTCGCCCACCACGCTGATGGCTACAGCATGGGGTGCCCACACGCGGAACACCACACCTGCTTCACCGGCACGCGTTTCCATGTGTGCGCCAAAGTAGCGGTATGCTTCACAGTTATTGCCCTGTTTGAACAGATACACCGGCAGGTCCGATGCATTGCTCTGGATCTTCTCCTCGGTCGGTTTCATAGACTGCTCCTCCCCGTACAGATGCACAAAGCGCACCTGTAGCTTTTTACCCTTTTATATTAAAGAATTTCGGTCTGTTTTTCAAGAGTTTCGCCGCATTTTACTGTAAAATTTACCATAATCTTTTCATTGATATTTTTTCCTTATATACATACCCGCCAAATTTTTACAAATTTTATGGTGAATCCTGCCAATCTGACAATAAAAAAGAGCCTCTGCGCACCCTCCCAAAGGGAAGGTGTACAGAAGCTCTCTGTTTCTGTTGAAAATTTTCAGTTCCGGTTTCCCCGGTTCTTTTCAGCCTGCTCAGTCCACCACGTAGACGTTCACCTGAATGGCTCCATTGATCACGCTCTCGGCGTAGGTCTCGTAGAACAGGTCCACAAGGATCTGGCCCTTCTGCACGGCAATGCCGGTATCGGTAGCCACCGCATAGCCGTACACGAACTTGCCGTCGGTGGAGGTGATATACAGCTTGGTGCCGTAGGGGATCACGTCCGGGTCCACAGCCACAGTGCCGTAGCCCAGACCCAGACCGGAAGAACCCTTGCCGGTCTTGGAATAGTAGCCGGTGGCCTTGCCGGTGAGCACCTTGCTGTAAGAGGCGGGTGCATTGGTGGTGCCGTCCGGGCCGGTCAGCGGGGAGACCGGCGCGCCTGCGCCATAGGTCTTTACGATGTGGTTGGTCGGCTCCACAGTGGTGGTGGAATCCACCACGATGCTGTTTTCCAGCTCGCCGTCCACATAGCGGTCGCGGGTGGTGATCGTCTGCTGGCCTTCCGCACCATGGCGCACCGTGGTGGCGCGGCCGGTGTTGCGGAAATACAGGCTGGTGTAGACGTACTCGGTATCGTAGGGGATGGCCTGCGTCTCCACACGGTCGGTGTAGTCCACGCGGTGCACCGTGATGGTGGAACCTGCGCTCACCAGCTGGTCCAGAGCAGGCTCGGTGTAGTCGTCACCCTCCAGGGTGATACCGGCACGCTTCAGGGCATCCGCCACGGTGCCGAACACCATTTTGACGGGGTACTCCTGACCGTCGGCAGTGATGCTGACGGAGAATGCGCGCTCAATGTTCAGGGCGGCAAGATTGCCGCTGTAGGCCGTGTAATAGACCTGATCGCCCTCTTCGGACTGGATGCCGGAAAGGTTCATAACCTGTGCAGGGTCGGTCTCGGAGGTGAGGATCACCTGCCGGGCACCATTGGAGTCTGTGACGTAGGTCAGCCGCAGATTCGCAGCGGTCACACTGAGTGTAGCCACAAGGCACACGACCATGACACAAAACGCCAGCACACGGGGAGAGACTGCATGCTTGCAGTCAGACAATGCTTTCTTCAATTTTACGGAAGCGATACGAGACAACTCCTCTCTTTTCAAAATTGGCTGCGGCTGCGGACATGTTTTTCATGCCCCGGCCGCCCGGACTGCAGGGCGGGCAGAAGCCATCTGGCCCCACAATCAAATACGATGCCCTCTTTTTGGTAAAATCGAGCATCGTATACAATTTGGACTCCGCTGCGGAGGGTGCAGTTACCCTCCCGGCCCGGACCCCATCTGCCCGCGCCGCGCCGTATATAAGACGGCTTTTTACTTCATCCAGATAAATTTTAAACGCTGCAACGTCTGTTGGTTCCGTTGAGCGGCTCTTATTTTACCAGTCCAATGGCCATTTGTCAAATCACCTTCTCATACTTTGTTAGTTTTTTGACGTTATTTTTTGTGCAACTTTAACATTGTTTTCTCCAAAATATTGTTTTTTCGGTTATTTCCTTCCGATTTTCGACCTGTTTTCTGGGGTGTTTTGTTCACGAATTTTTAACATTTATTTTGGACTTTTTGCACCGGAAACTGCACTTTTGGGTTCGTTTTCCCATGCGGCAAGCGGCCAAAAATCGCTGGTTTTCCGTACAAAGCCACCTCTTTTTCATCCCATTTTTCACCCACAAAGAACTGTGCGAATTACTCATGAAAAGCGCCTCCCGGCAAAATGCCGAAGCACAGAAATTTGTGCAGCAAAAGACCACACTGGCAGCTGCCGGGCAGCGGCTGTACAATCAAACAAAAAGCAGAAAGGAAGGTTTTCAAGTGAACATCAAGATCATTCAAAGGCAGTGCGGCGGCACTGAATTTCTGTCCCAGCCGCACCGCCTGCACCTCGGTGCACAGAACGCTGCCGGTGTGGACGAGCTGTGCTTCACGCTGCCGGAAGCATGGGCCGGGTGCACCGTTGCGCTCTACCTGCGCCGCAGCGACGGCACCCTGCTGGCACCGGTCTCACTGGACACGCAGCACTGCGTCACCGTGGACCGCCGCCTGACCGGAAGCACCGGCGGACAGTGGATGCTGGCAGCCATCGATGCCAGCGGCTACGCCGCCTATACCCGGCCCGGCAGCTACGACACCTACGCCATCCTGCCCACCGACGGCGGCGCGGAAGAGCTGCCGCCCTCGCAGTATGAGCAGTTCGTGGCGCGTGTGCTGGAAAGTGCCAGTACCGCTTCCACCGCCGCGCAGCGTGCCGCAGCCAGTGCTGCAAGCACGGCATCCAATGCGGCACAGGCCCAGACCGCGGCACAGCGCACCAGCGCCGACAGTGCCGCTGCATCCCGCTGTGCAGCCCGTGCCGAGGCTGCTGCCGCACGGGCAGAGGAGCTGGTGCCTACCGACGGTCAGGTAGTGAGCGTGAACGGCAAAAGCGGCATCGTAAAACTGACGGCGCAGGATGTGGGGGCGCTTCCCTGCCCGGCAGTTCCGGTCTCCGGCCAGCTGCTTCGGGTGCTGAGCGTGGACCCCAACACCGGGGCCGTGTTGACCGATACTGCCGCCATGCCGGATCTGTCGCCCTATCTGCGCAGCAGCACGGTGCCCACGGCTTCGGCCCCCGGCGCAGTGCGGGTGGACCCCGCCTGCGGCATCAACGTGCGCAGCGACGGAACTCTGATCATCGCACCAGCTGCCCGCGAACAGCTGGACAGCATGACGGATGCACTTCTGCCGCTGACCGCAGCCCTGCTGCCTTACGGCGTGAAGAAGGCTCTGACCACCGCCGCAGCCGCCGGGGAATGGACCGCTGCCGAAAAGGCAAACGCCCTGCGCACCTTCGGTGCCGATTTTTCTTCCTATTATACAAAGGAAGATGTCGATGCTCTGCTGGCCGCACCCAGCTCCGCTGCCTACCCGGTGGGCAGCATCTACCAGAGCACCGACCCCACCAGCCCTGCCGCCCTGTTTGGCGGCACATGGGAGCAGATCGCATCGGAGCGCGTGCTGATGGGTGCCAGCAGTAGCCACGCAGCGGGCACCACAGTAAAGGCCGGACTGCCGAACATCACAGGCTCTTTTGTCGCGGATGTAAAAAAGGGTGAACATAAGGTATCCGGCGCATTCACTGCCGGCAACGTGATCGCATCTACGGGCGAATACAATTCCTTTTCTGATGTATATAAGTTCAGTCTGGATGCGTCCAAGTCTAATGCCATCTACGGCCGCAGCGCCACCGTGCAGCCTGCCGCCTACTATGTGCACATCTGGCGGCGCGTGGCCTGAGAAAGGAGGTTTTGAACCATGAAGATCATTGACGAGAACGGTGCAGCCATTGAAAACCCTGACCTGACGCTTGGGTATCTGGTGGACGACACCGAGCCAGTGGAGCACCCCGCCGTGGAAGGCGTGGAGGAAGTGAGCCACTACGAGACCGTAACGGAGTATCCCGGCGGCGGCAGGGATGTGCGGAAGGTCATCGACGTGCCGGGCGTGCCTGCGCAGGCCGCATGGACCGAACAGGTGCCGGTGCAGAGATACATCCGCTATACGGAAGAAGAATTGGCCGCGCGGGAAAAAGAGCGCCAGCAGGCCGAGGAAGCAGCCCGTCTGCCCGAGACGATTGCCAGCCTGACCTGCCAGCTGACCGACCTGCAGCTGGCCCTGTGTGAACTGTACGAAGGAGGTGGTGTGTAATGGCAAGGATCTATGCGGCCCTGATCCGCAAGGGCATCAAAACGCTGGAGGATGTGCCCGCCCGGCTGAGGGATGCCGTGGCAGCGCTGCTGCAGGAGGACGGCCATGCTTAACGTTTACTCCCGCGCAAGGGATGGCGAAACGCTGCTGAGCCGCAGCTTCCGCGCAAAGGAATTTGCCTGCAAAGACGGCACCGACCCTTTGTTTGTGGACAGCGAACTGGTGCAGGTGCTGCAGGCCATCCGTGACCATTTTGGCGCACCAGTGGTCATTACCAGCGGCTACCGCACCGCTGCACACAACAGGGCTGTGGGCGGGGCGGTTTACAGCCAGCATCAGTATGGCCGTGCCGCGGATATCCGGGTGTCCGGCGTGCCGGTGGAGCAGCTTGCCGCCTACGCCGAGACCCTGCTGCCCGGCACCGGCGGCATCGGCCGCTACCCCGCAAAAGGCTTTGTCCATGTGGATGTGCGCAAAGCAAAAAGCCGGTGGGCCGGGTAAAGGCGGTGAACGGAATGGAAACGATCTTATCCGCTGTCATTGCCGGGGCCGTGACCCTGATCGGCGTGCTGATCGCCAACAGCCGCAGTCAGGCCGTGACCGACACCAAGCTGGAAGAGCTGACCCGGGAGGTGCGGGAGCACAACAATTTTGCCCGCCGCGTCCCCATTTTGGAAGAGCAGATGAAGGTGGCCAACCACCGCATCGCTGATTTAGAAGCAGACGAACACGAAAGAGAAAGGAACTGACTATGAACGCACACACCTACAACGCCCCCACCATCTCCGCAGGCACCATTGCCCGCACCGCCTGCCTGCTGCTGGCCCTGACCAATCAGGTGCTGTCCGCACTGGGCAAACCCGTGCTGCCCATCGAGAGCCAGACCGTGGAGCAGCTGGTCACCGCTGGCATCACCACCGTTGCCGCGCTGGTCGCGTGGTGGAAGAACAACAGCTTCACCCCCGCAGCCCTTCAGGCAGACCAGACATACGACAAGCTGAAGGCACAGGGAAAGTAAGCCGCCCTGCCCAAAATAGCCATACATAGCAGCAGCCCCGGGGAGCCTGACGGTTCCTCGGGGCTGTTTTTGTTTGGCGTGTTTCGACGCTTTACGACGTATATCGACGTAATTGGTAAATTTTAAGTATTTTTCGGTTAGAGTTGACGCATAGAAAGGATGTGTCAACTATGATCGTTTCCGAATTGTCCACTCAGGTCAATGATTTGCTGCGCCCGATGGGCATCACACGCAATCTGAGCGCCTACAGTATCCTGTGCCAGTGTCTTGAGCTGGTCTGTGAGCAGGAAGACCGCCTGCAGGCCGTGGAGAAAGATATCTATACCCCTATCGCCGACCGCAGAAAATGTGAGCCAAAAGCGATTCAAAGCGCTGTCCGCCGGGCAGCTAAAGGTGCATGGCTCACAAACCCGGAGTATGTGCAGCAGCTGGCAGGCTATCCGCTGACCGGTGCGCCCAGCGCGGTGCAGTTCATTGAAATGCTGTATAATGCGCTGGTGAGAGCAGTCTGAAAACTTAATAGTGTTACCAAAAGTGTTACCATGATAAGAAAAAACACGCTGGTTCTGTACGAACCATCGCGCTTTTTCTCTTATGCGGGTAGTGGGGGTCGAACCCACACGCCTTGCGGCACAGGAACCTAAATCCTGCGCGTCTGCCAATTCCACCATACCCGCGTATTCTTCTATTCTGCAGCTGCGGCCAAACCGCCTTAATATAGTATCAGTTCCGGCGGCAAAAGTCAATCACTGCATTGATATTTCCGCCCTTCACAGCGCATACTATCGCCGGACGATCGTATCATTTTCCATGGCGGAAAGGGGCTTTTTGCCGATGCGCAGATCAAAACTACGCCGCGCTGGCAGCATTGCGGCAACTTATCTTCTGGTGGCCGCGCTGGCGGTGCTGGGCTGGCTGTGGCACAGTCTGCCTGCTGAAATTTTGCTGGAACCCGGCCAGACCCTTACCCTGCCCCGTTTTGCCTATGTGCAGCCGCTGCGCACCGCTGGCTCCCGCAACGCGGCCAGCACGCAGGCTGCGGGCAGCTATCAGGCCACTTTGTCCATTGGCGGGTGGCTGCCCGTCAAGACTGTGCGCGCTCTGGTGGAAACACGTCCGGTGGTAACCGTGTGCGGTACGCCTTTCGGCGTTAAGATGTTCTCCGAGGGTGCGCTCATTGTGGGCTTTTCCGACCTGAACACCCCGGACGGCACCGCAAACCCCGCCAAGAAGGCCGGGCTGCGGCTGGGCGACCGGGTGGTGCGCATGGACGACACCCTGACCGAGACGAACGATGCCGTGCACGATGCTCTGGAAACGGCCGCAGGCGCACCGGTGCAGGTGGTCTATATCCGCAATGGTGAGCAATTCCAGACCCGGCTGACCCCCGTGTGGGACAGCACCGCCGGGCAGTGGCGCGCCGGGATGTGGGTGCGGGATTCTTCCGCCGGGGTAGGCACCATGACCTTTGTGGACAATGCCGCCGGGGTGTTTGCCGGGCTTGGCCACCCCATCAGCGACAGCGACACCGGTGAGAGCGTGGCCCTGCGCAGCGGCGAGATCGTCCCCTGCCAGATCGTGGGGTGTACCAGCGGCACCGTGGGCAGCCCCGGTGAGCTGAAGGGCCGCTTTCTGAGCACCCATGCGCTTGGCAGCATCTGCATCAACAGCAAGACCGGGGTCTATGGCAGAACACGGGCTGCATTTTCCGGCCCGGAGCTGGAGATGGCTTTTGCGCAGGAGGTTGTGCCGGGCGATGCCGAGATCTGGACGACCGTGGACGGCGAGGTGCCCAAGGCATACCGCATCCGCATTGAAAAGGTAAACGACGCAGACCCCCACCGCAACATGATCCTGCGCGTGACCGACCGGCAGCTGCTTGCCAAAACCGGCGGCATCGTGCAGGGCATGAGCGGCAGTCCCATCCTGCAGAACGGCAGACTGGTGGGTGCAGTGACCCATGTGCTGGTAAACGACCCCACGCGGGGCTATGGCATTTTTGCTCAGACCATGCTCAAGCAGGCCCGCGCTGTTGAAAAGACAGACGATACAGCGCATACGCAGACCCAAAGCGCAAAATAATTTGCGGGTTTCGATTTTCTTTGCCAAAATTTACCAATATAAACCGTTGAAAGTTCTGGAAAATTATGGTAAAATCCATGGTGTTAAGGGAACTGCACACATTGGAGGAAACAACCATGGACAAAGTTAGATTTTTGATGTCGGATACTGGTGCCCCGTTCACTGCCGCCTGCCGCGAAGCGCTGGAGCAGAAGGGCGTGGACGTGACCGTTGTGGAAAAGGACGGCAACAAGGTTTTGCAGAAAATGCTCACCGTGCGCCCGCAGGTGGTCCTGCTGGATGCTTTTATGCCCGGTCTGGATGCCCTTGCGGTAAAGCAGCGCTACAATGCCGCCGGTGAGCGGCACACCTCCTTCTTCGTGACCGGTGCCTTCCAGAGCGAAGAGATGGTACAGGAGCTGCTGGACGAAGGCTTTGCCTACTACTTTGTAAAGCCCTTTGATGAGACCGTGCTTGCCGCACGGGTGCTCAAGGCGGCACTTGGCCCGGAAAAGCACATCCTGCACACCAGTGTGGACAGCGATGAGCTGACCGTTACCGAGATCCTGCATCAGATCGGCGTTCCCGCCCACATCAAGGGCTACCAGTTCCTGCGGGATGCCATCCTGCTCACCATGAACGAGCCGGAGTATATCAACGCCGTGACCAAGCGCCTCTACCCGGAAATCGCCAAGAAAAACGGCACCACCGCCAGCCGGGTGGAGCGCGCCATCCGCCACGCCATCGAGGTGGCATGGGACCGGGGTGATGTGGACACCCTCAACAGCTACTTCGGTTATACCATCCATAACCTGCGCGGAAAACCAACGAACTCGGAGTTCATTGCAATGATTGCGGATAAAATGCGGCTGGATAAACGGCAGAGGGTGGGCTGATTTTTTTCATAGAATCCGCCGTCGTTCATATTCTGATAAGAGCAAACCAAACAGACAAAGGAGGTTTTGCTCTTGAAGCTTGCAGAATATCTCGCACGGCGCAGGCGGGCCAGAGTTGCGGCCGTGATGCTGTTCGCCCTCATTATGGGGTTTGTATCTGCTGCGCCGCCGGTCGTCACCGGATGTCAGGCGCAGGATCTTACCCCGGCACCGGACACTTCGATGCTCTCCCCCGCCGTTTCGGCTCTGGCACAGGAGCAGCAGGAGCCTGCTGCCCAGCCGCTGCCGGAAAAGTGGGTCTGCCTGACCTTTGACGACGGCCCCAGCAAGACCACACCGGATGTGCTCAGCGCGCTGAACGCGGCCGGAGTGCACGCCACATTTTTTGTGGTGGCTACCGGTTACAACGAGAAGTATCTGCCCCTGCTCACCGAAGCGGTCAGCGCCGGGCACCAGATCGCGCTGCACTCTGCTTCCCACGAGTACAGCGATATCTACCGCAGCAGCGACGCTTATTGGGAGGACATTGCCCTTTTAAAGGAGCGCATTGCGCCCTATGTGGATGCCGAGAGCATCCGGTATCTACGGTTTCCGGGCGGCAGCACCAACACCGTCAGTCGGCGCTACGGCGGCAAAGGCCTGATGAAGCAGCTGAAAGCCGAAGTAGAGCAGAAAGGCTGGCATTGGGTGGACTGGAACGTGTGCGCCGAGGATGCCGTGGGCGGGCACCCAAGCGCGGGCACCATCTACCGCAATGTGGTGCACGAGACCGGGCAGCAGACGAACTGCATCGTATTGATGCACGATTCTTCCTCCACACACACCACTGCCGAAGCACTGCCGGACATTATCCGGTGGTATGCAGACAACGGCTACACCTTTCTGACGGTGGCCGAAGCTCTGCCGCTAAGCTGAGCAGACTGGCCCAGTTACAGCCGGTGTTCAAAGCAGCGGCCCAGCAGGACCCCCGCTGCTGCCAGTGCCGCCAGCCAGAGCCAGTCTGTCCCTCCGGTCGCTATCCAGCCTGCCGTCAGGATGGCGGCAAAGGTGCATGCCGCAGGCAGAAGGACCCGCAGGACCCGCAGCTGCCGCTCCCGCCGGGACGGCAGCCCGGTGTTCAGGTGTTCCGGGTGGACGGCATCACAGTTGATCTCATCGCGGTACTTGCCCGGGTTGCGGTAGGCTTTGTATAGGATCCCATCCAGCGAAAATTCCGGGTACATTCCTTCTTTTGTCAGGCTGAGCTGCATCCCGTGTTCCTCTGCATACGCCTGCAGGGCTGCCGTAAACTCCTGCGGCGTGTTGATGCTGCCCTGCGGGATAAAGAAAAAGTGCTTCTGATGCTGCACCTGCGCCAGCGTGCAGTAATCCTGCAGCCAGCCGGAGAAGAAGCCCTGCTGCGGGGCGGGGCTTTCCATGCAGGTCAGGCAGGCGTCCACGTCCAGCGTGTCCGTCTGCGGAGCCTGCCGGGCAAGGTCGGCGCAGAACTGCATGGCTGCCGCCAGCTGCGCCGCCTGCTGCGCCAGCACGGTCTGCTGGGCTTGCAGCGCCTGTTGCAGGGGCTGTTCCCCGCGCAGTACCGCCTTGATGGTAGGCAGCGGCACATCCAGCATCCGCAGCATACGGATAAGTTTAAGCGTGCGGACATCCCCGGCGGTGTAATCGCGGTAGTCATTGCCCTGCCTGCGTGCCGGTGTGAGAAGCCCTTCTTTTTCATAAAAGCGGATGTTCGGGGCGGACACGCCGCTTTGTTCGGAAGCCTGTTTGATGTTCATTTGCTTCACCTCCGCCCTTACATTACACCTTAAAGCCGGTTGAAGGTCAAGGCTTTTGTGCAAAAAAACCGAGCCGCCGCACAAAAATGTGCAGGCAGCTCGGTTTTTTAATGCAAAATATTCGTTAACGTGGGGGATCAGTCAGCAGACTGGCAGAACACAGAGAAGGCGCGGTAAGCCATGTACAGGTCGGTCTTGTGGATGACCTCAAAGGGAGAGTGCATGGACAGCACGGGCACGCCGAGATCCAGCACCTTGATGCCGCGGTTTGCCACATACTTGGCAATGGTGCCGCCGCCGCCCAGATCCAGACGGCCCATCTCGCCGATCTGCCATGCCACGTTGTTGGCATCCAGCATCCGGGTGATGTCGCCCACCAGCTCGGCGTTGGCATCGCTGGCAGAGCTCTTGCCGCGGCTGCCGGTGTACTTGAAGATGGCAATGCCCCGGCCGGCGTAGGTGCCGTTCTGCTTCTCAAAGGCGCTTGCCCAAGAGGGGTCGTAGGCGGCGGTCACGTCCGCAGACAAGCACACGCTGTTGCGGAAGGCGAGGATGTCGTCCTGACCGGCAGCGCGGCAGAGCAGCTGCATAAAGTGGAACACATACATGCTCTGCATACCGGTCACGCCGTCGGAGCCGATCTCTTCCTTATCGGTCAGCACGCAGATGGTGGTGTGCACGGGATCCTTGGTCTCGATCTCGGCCAGCAGCGCGGGATAAGCGTCCACGCGGTCATCGTGGCCGTAGGCACCGATCATGGAGCGGTCAAAGCCCACGTCGCGTGCCTTGGCAGCGGGCACCACCTCGATCTCGGCGCGGGTGAAGTCGCGCTCGGTGATGCCGTACTTCTGGTTCAGCAGGATGAGGGTGTTCAGCTTGACAGCCTCCTTGACGTCCTCTTCCTCCACGGTGTCAGAGCCGATGAGCACGTTCAGCTCCTCGCCCTTGATGCCCTCGCTGAGCTTGCGCTCGTTCTGCTCGGCACCCAGATGGGGCAGCAGGTCGGTGATGCAGAACACGGGATCGTTCTCGTCCTCACCGATGGCAAAGTTGACGCTGGAGCCGTCGGCGCGGGTGAACACGCCATGGATGGCCAGCGGGATGGTAGCCCACTGGTACTTGCGTATACCGCCGTAGTAGTGGGTGCGGAAGTAGCTCATGTGGTCAGACTCGTACAGGGGGTTGGGACGCAGGTCCAGACGGGGGCAGTCGATGTGGGCGATGACCAGACGGAAGCCCTCTTCATAGGGCTTCTGGCCGATGGTAGCCGCCACAACAGCCTTGTTCTCCTGAATGAAGTAGACCTTCTCACCGGGGGCGTAGGCCTTTTTAGGCTCAAAAGCCTTGTAGCCGGCAGCCAGCAGCATCTGCTCGCTGACAACGGCAGCCTCGCGCTCGGTCTTGGCGCTGTCCATAAATTTCTTGTAGCCCTCGGCAAAGGCAGCAGCCTTTTCCTTTACGTCTGCCTGTTTGTCGGCAGCGTATTCGGGGGTGTAGAGCAGCTTTTCGGCGTACTCTTTTGCAGTAAATTTCTCGCTCATAATTTTACGCTCCTTAACTTTTTATCATTGACCTGCGTACAGACGCTGATAGGTCTGGTAGCAGGCGGTGATCTTGTTGACGTAGTGGTGCATCTGGTTATAGGGGAAGCCCTGCAGCGTTTCCCCGTCTGCGGAGTGTTCCTCCATTTGCAGCAGCTGATCCACCGTGCCCCAGCCGCTGTGGTAAGCCGCTGCCGCCGTGGATACATCCCCTTTGTAGCGCACCATACACAGGTGCAGATAATAGCACCCGAACCGGATGGCGGTATCGGGGCTGTACAGGTCTGCAAAGGTCAGCGGCTCATTTGGGGCGATCTTGCTGCGCATCCAGAGAAAGGTCTCCTCGGTCATCTGCATCAGACCCCGGGCGTCCACGCTGGAGGTGGCCTGCGGGTCAAAGCCGCTTTCGGTGCGGATAAAGGCGTAGACTAGCAGCGGATCCAACTCATAGGCTGCTGCCCATTTTTCCACCAGCTGCTCGTACTTGCGGGGGTACAAAAGCTGCTCTGCCCGGTTGCACAAAGGCGGCACCACGCACACCGTAAGCACCACTGCCAAGCACAAAGCAACCAGCCGCCGCACCATCCGGCTGCGGCGCTGCTGTTTGCGGCGGCGCAGTTTTTCCCGCGCGGCGCGGCGCTCCCGGGCGGCGATAGGGTCGTAGCCCTTTTCGTAGTATTGTTCGTTCAAAGCGCTGCCGTCACGCCCCCTTCTGCCTGCAGCCGCTCACACAGGCGGGCGGCTGCGGCTTGCAGCGCCTCCAGCCCGGCGTCGTTGCGCAGGGTGTAGTCTGCCTGTGCGGTCAGGGTTTGTTCCGGGGTCTGAGCGTTCAAGCGGCGGGCAGCCATCTCCGGCGAGATACCGTCCCGCGCCACAATGCGCGCCACGCTGGTTTCAAAGGGTGCAGTGACCACGCACAGGCGGTCACATTCAGCCTGTGCCGCCGTGCCCACGATGACCGCACCGTCCAGCACAAAAAGGGACGCTCCGGCGGCCTGCGCCGCCTGCTTTGCAGCGCGGATGCGTGCCACGATGGCAGGGTGGGTCAGGCTGTCCAGTGCAGCCTTGTCCTCCGGGGTGGCAAAGGCGCGGTCAGCCAGCAGACGGCGGTCCAGCGTGCCGTCCGGGCGGAGGATCTCCCCGCCGAACCGCGCCGCCAGCTGCAGCAGCAGCGGCGAGCCGGGCAACAAAATTTCCCGGCTGAGCTGGTCGGCGTCCGCCAGCGGCACACCGTGGGCGGCAAATACTGCTGTGACGGTGGACTTGCCGCAACCGCTGCGCCCCGTGATACCCAAGGTGATCATAGGTCGATCACCCGGAAGGCGGCGGCGCGGATCAGGCGGTTGTACACCGCCATGGACAGGCCATCCTTCTGCGGGCAGCGGGCGTAGACCACACCATCGCCCTGCTCATCCAGCGCCCGCAGGGAGCGGAAGATGTGCTTTGCCTGATCGGCACCGTCCCCCTCGCGGCCGTATTCCACGCAGGGCACATCCAGCTTTGCGCTTTCGCCGGTAAAGCACAGGCAGCTGGGGTTCTCGTCTTTATGGGCGTCCACATAGGCCTTGAACTGCTCAAAGGTGCCGTTGAGCAGGGTCACATCGGCCTTGGGGGCGTAGTGCTTATACTTCATGCCCGGGCTGCGCACCACAGCACCCTCCGGCAGCTTTTCCAGAATAGCCTTGGACACCTCCACCTCTTCACCGAGGGCGCGTTCCAAGTCCTCCAGCGTGATGTGACCGGGGCGGAACAGGGTGGGCTTCTCCCCCACCACCGACACCACGGTGCTCTCCACACCCACATCGCACTCGCCGCCGTCCAAGATCAGCGGCAGGCGGCCGTCCATATCGGTGAACACATCCTGCGCGTTGGTGGGGCTGGGCTTACCGGAAAGGTTGGCGCTGGGGGCGGCAAAGGCGCAGCCGCTCTGCTGGATGACCGCCCGCGCTACCGGGTGGCTGGGCATACGGATGCCCACGGTATCCAGTCCGGCGCAGCACGCATCCGCCACCTCCGGTCCGCGCGGCATGATGATGGTCAGCGGCCCGGGGCAGAAGGCTGCCATCAGCAGCTGGGCGCGCTCCGGCACCTCGCTGACAAGACCCGGCAGCATCTCCGGCCCAGTGACGTGGACAATGAGGGGGTTATCCTGCGGGCGCCCCTTGGCTACAAAGATATTGCGCACCGCCGCACCGTTGCGGGCATCGGCGGCAATGCCGTAGACCGTCTCAGTGGGCAGGGCCACAAGCTGCCCCTGCCGCAGCAGCTGCGCGGCCTCGGCTACGCCTGCTTCATCGGCAGGCAAAACTCTAGTTTTGATTTCCATACGAATCATCGTTCTTTCTATCTGTAAAGTATAGTTGCTTGGCAGTCGTTTGGATGGTTTTGCACCCGCAAAACCGGGTTTTACCCGCCCAGCCTTTGCAGCTTTTCAGTCTGCTCGCGGGTGGCAAGGGCGTCGATCACCTCGTCCAGATTGCCGTCCATGATCTTTTCCAGATTGTGGACGGTCAGCCCGATGCGGTGGTCGGTGCAGCGATCCTGCGGAAAGTTGTAGGTGCGGATCTTCTCGCTGCGGTCGCCGGTCCCCACCTGCCCCTGACGCTGGGCGTTGATGGCGTCCTGCTGCTCCTTCTGCTTTTGCGCCAGCAACCGGCTGCGCAGGATCTCCAATGCTTTATCCTTGTTCTGGAACTGGCTGCGCTCGTTCTGGCACTCCACCACCGTACCTGTGGGGATATGGGTCACGCGGATGGCACTGGAGGTCTTGTTGATGTGCTGACCACCCGCACCGGAGGAGCGGAAGGTATCGATGCGCAGGTCCTTCATATCCAGCGCAAAGTCCACCTCCTCTGCCTGCGGCATCACCGCAACGGTGGCGGTGGAGGTGTGGATGCGCCCCTGCGTTTCGGTTTCCGGCACACGCTGTACCCGGTGCACCCCGCTCTCGTACTTGAGGCGGTTATACGCACCTGCGCCATCCACCGAGACGATGGCTTCCTTTACGCCGCCAAGTTCGGTCTCGTTCAGGTTGAGCACTTCCAGTGTCCAGCCACGGTTCTGGGCGTACATGGTGTACATCCGCAGCAGGCTGTGGGCAAACAGGGCGGCTTCCTCGCCGCCGGCACCGCTGCGGATCTCCATGATGACGTTTTTGCCGTCGTTCACGTCCTTGGGCAGCAGCAAAATTTTGAGATTATTTTCCAGCTTTGCCACATCTTGACTTTTTTCGCTGATTTCCTGCTGTATCATCTGCTTGAAGTCCGGGTCCAGTGAACCGGGCTCCTCCAGCAGGGCTTTGGCCTGTGCCAGATGATCCAGCGCGGTCTGCCAGTCCCGGTAAGCCTCCACAACCGGCTCGGTGTCGTGGTACTCCCGCATCAGCTTGCGGAACAGTGCCGGGTCGGCGGCAGTATCGGGCTGGTTCAGCCGCATGGAAAGTTCCTCAAAGCGGCGGCAGACCGCATCCATCCGGGAAGAAATATCTTGCATCCTTGCAGTTCTCCTTACAAATTCGTTCCGGTTCGGGTGCGTTGGCTGTGCTACTGCGCGCTGCCGGGCTTTACCACCTTTTTGATGTTCTTTTCAATTTTGGCGCGGGGCAGCATGACCTCGCGTCCGCAGCCGGTACAGCGGATCTTAAAATCCATGCCCACCCGCAGCACCTCGAAGCTGGATGCTCCGCAGGGGTGCTTTTTGCGGGTGAGGATGGTATCTCCCACAGCGACGTCCATATTTATCCGACCTCTCCCTTCTTTTCTGCCGCGCAGATGCCCGGCAGAGCCAGTGTGTGCCGCCGCCCGCCCAGCGGGTGCTGCGCATACAGATATAGTATAATGCAAAGCCGCACAAAATGCAAATATCTGCGCACAGTGCTGCATATCGTTGTAGCATCGCACAGAGACCCGAAAACCATATAGAAAGAGGAATGAAACATGATGCAAGCTTATCGTACCGAAAATAGTTACCGTTCTGCCGCCCGCCTTTCTCCTGCCGAGCTGCGGGCTGCCATGGCCAGCGGCGAGATTTTGCAGGCCACCGCCCTTGCCTTTGATACCCGGCGGCAGCTGCGGTTTGAGCTGGGCGGCGTAAAAGCGGTGATGCCCTTTGCCCAGTGCGCAGACGGTGCCGAGACCGGTACCGTGCGGGATATTGCGGTGCTGACCCGGGTGGGACGCCCCACCTGTTTTGTCATCGAAGGGCTGGACACGGACGAGGACGGCGCACCCTGCTACCGGCTTTCCCGCGCCGAGGCGCAGCGGCTGTGCAAGGCGGAGTATCTGGACACGCTCTCGCCCGGGGATATCCTGCCCTGTACGGTGACCCACATTGAGCCGTTCGGTGCGTTTTGTGACGTGGGCTGCGGCATCAGTGCCTTGCTGCCCATCGACTGTATGTCGGTAAGCCGCATTTCCTCCCCTGCCGACCGAGTAAGCGTAGGGCAGCAGATTTTGTGTGCCATCAAGAACCGGGACGCGCAGGGGCGTTTTGTGCTGACCATCCGGGAACTGCTGGGAACATGGGCAGAGAACGCCGCCCGGTTCACCGTGGGCGAAACGGTGGTGGGCATTGTGCGCAGCGTGGAGGAATACGGCACCTTTGTGGAGATCGCGCCAAACCTTGCCGGCCTTGCGGAAAGCTGCACCGGTCTTGCGCCCGGGCAGGCGGTAAGCGTCTACATCAAAAACATTTTGCCGGAGAAGATGAAGATCAAGCTGGTCATCGTGAACCACGCCCTGAGCCAGCCCCACCGGTTTGAGCTGCGGTACTTCATCACCGAGGGACATCTGGACAGGTGGGTGTACTCCACACCGGAATGTCCCAAGCGCATTGAGACAGATTTTGCCGTTGCGGCTTGCAATCCGGGCTGAAAGCCTTTATACTAATAGAAAGAGTTTTTGTCTGCCCGCTGCCCGCCCTTTTGGCAGCGGTGCAGACCCTTGATACCATGTGAAAGCGCAAGGGGGATGTAAGGAACGATGAGCGCCAATGATGCTTTTACCGCCGGTGTCCGTCCCGGCGGCCTGACCAGCAGCACCGAGATCCGGCTGCTATTGTGCTATCTGGTGAAAAACGCCGGTCCCATTACCCGGCAGGAGATCGAGAACGCCCTGATGGAGGAAGCCCTTGTCAACTATTTTGAGATCGGCTCCTGTCTGGACGATATCACAAAGCAGGAACTGGTCACCCTGACCGGCGACAGCTACGCCATTACCGACAAGGGCCGCAAGGTGGCGCAGGAGCTGGCCTACGACCTGCCCCGCACCGTGCGGGAGCGGGCGGTGGCCGCTGTGCTGCGCTGCCAGACATGGGCCCGCAAGGAGGCCAAATACAGCGCCCGCATTACTGAAAAGGCCGACGGTCACTGCACCGTGCGCTGCACCGTAAAGGGGCTGGACAGCGAACTGTTTTGTCTGGAGCTGGGTGCGCCCGACCGGCTAAGTGCCGAGCTGGTGAAAAAACAGTTTATCCTGAAGGGCAACGAGATCTATCAGCTTCTAATCAACAAGCTGACCGAGGAAGAAAAATAAGACAGAACGATCCCCGCCCGCTGTAAGCAAACCTTACGGCGGGCGGGGATTTTTTTCAGATACGCCCTAGATCAGGATACAGATCAGCCCGGTGCAGCCCTCGTTGATGACCCGCTCCAGCGTTTCCTGCAGGCGGGTGCGCGCCTCCTGTGGGATGTGGAGCAGCTTGTTCTGTAGCCCATCGTTCACCAGCTCGTGCAGGCTTTTGCCGAAGATGTTGGACTCCCACAGCTGCACCGGGTCGTCCGCAAAGTCGGCCAGCAGGCTCTGCACCAAGTCCTCGCTCTGCTTTTCGGTACCCACGATAGGGCTCAGTTCGGTGTGGATGGTGGCCTTCATCATCTGGATAGAGGGCGCGCAGGCTTGCAGCCGCACCCCGCAGCGCCCGTCCTGATGCACGATCTCCGGCGGTTCCAGATGCAGCTCATCAATGGAGGGCATCACGATGCCGTAGCCGGTGGCTTCCACCTGCTCCAAGGCGCTGCGCACCTTCTCGTAGGCGCGTTTTGCCCGGGCAAGTTCCATGATGCAGGGCATCAGCCCGGCCTCGTCCCCAATATCCAGCCCGGTCTGCTCGCTGAGCACCTGATAAAAGATCTCCGGCTTCAGCTCCACACTTACCCGCACACTGCCGGCGGCAAGGTCTGCCCCTGCCACCGCCGAGCGCTGCACGGCATCGCATTCCAGTGCAGGGGCGTCCGTTCCAGTGGGCAGATCCTTCATACGGGACACCCGCTCGGCCAGCTGCATAGCAGCTGCATACACCTGCGTTTGCAGCCAGTGCCCGGGCTCCAGCATCGTCACCCAGCGGGGCAGGGCAAAATCCAGCTCCTGCACCGGGAACTCGTACAGCACCCGCCGCAGGATCTCCCCCAGCATGGCGGCGTCCAAGTCCACACAGCTTACCGGCAGCACGGTGCGGCGGTAGTCCCGTGCCATGCCCTCAGCCAGCTGCCGGGTCTCCGGCGCGTCCGGGTGGGTGCTGTTGAGCAGGATGATATAGGGCTTGCCCAGCGCTTCCAGTTCCGTGATGACCCTTTTTTCCGCCTCTGCGTAGCCCGCCCGTGGGATATCGCTGATCGAGCCGTCCGTGGTGACCACCACCCCGATGGTGGAGTGCTCGCAGATCACCTTGCGGGTGCCGGTCTCTGCGGCAAGATCAAAGGGCACCTCCCGCTCGAACCACGGGCTTTTGACCATGCGAGGCTTTGCGTCCTCTTCGTGCCCCATGGCACCTTCCACCATGTAGCCCACACAGTCGATCAGCCGCACCCGACACGCCCCGCCGCCCTCCAGCTGCAAGGGCACGGCGGTCTCCGGGATGAATTTCGGCTCGGTGGTCATGATGGTGCGCCCCGCTGCCGACTGCGGCAGCTCGTCCCGGGCACGCTCCCGGGCAGCGGCAGAGCCGGACATAGCGGGCAGCACCAGCTGCTCCATGAACCGTTTGATAAAGGTAGATTTTCCGCTGCGCACCGGGCCCACCACACCGATGTAGATATCCCCGCCGGTGCGTGCGCCGATCTCGCGACAGATGCTGTTCTGTTCCTGTTTTTCCAAAGCAATTCTCCCCTTCCTGTTGCGCTGCGCACCGCGCCCGTAGGGGTGGGTGTGCTCGTTGTATCGTATGAAAAGGGAGCGCTTATTATGCCGGAACAGTTTTGAACGCCCGCCGCTTTGCTCTGGGCATAGTCAGCGGAAAAAATATTTTATAATTGCAATTGAGGAAAATCTGCGGATTTTCCTCAATTGCCTTTTCACGGAACTCAAAAAGAGCTGCCGTGCGAAACACACAGCAGCTCTTAAAAAGGTTTTTATAAAATCACGGGGTCAGGCGGTTGGGGCCACGGAACAGGAACTCGGCGTCCTTGATGCTCAGGCCGCACAGCAGCATGGTCAGGCGGTCGATGCCCAGACCGAAGCCGCCGTGGGGCGGGCAGCCGTACTGGAAGAACTCCAGATAGAACTTGACGTCCTCGGCCAGACCCTTCTCCTCGGCCTGCTTCTTCAGCACTTCGTAGCGGTGCTCACGCTGGGCACCGGTGGTGATCTCCACGCCGCGCCAGATCAGGTCGTAGCCCTGCGGCACACCGTTCTCATCGCGCATGTGGTAGAAGGCGCGCTTCTCGGCAGAGTAATCGGTGATGAACAGGAACTCGTGGCCGTAGTGCTTCTTGACCCAATCGTAGCTCAGGCGCTCGGCCTCGGTGGTCAGATCGCCCTTCTCGCTCTCGTCTACGGTGTAGCCGAATTCTTCCTCCAGAGCCTTGTACAGGTCTGCCAGCTTAACCACCGGGAACGGGGTGGTGGGCACGATGACTTCCTGACCAAACAGCTCCTTGATCTGGTCGCCATAGCTGTCCTTAACAGCCTGCAGACCGGCGGTCAGCAGTTCCTCTTCCATCTTCATCACGTCCTTAAAGGAGGTGATGTAGCTGAACTCCAGGTCGAAGCCGGAGAACTCGGTCGCGTGCTTATTGGTGTAGCTCTTCTCGGCGCGGAACACGGGGCCGGTCTCGAAGATGCGCTCAAAACCGGCAGCCATGGCCATCTGCTTGTAGAACTGGGGGCTCTGTGCCAGATAAGCGTTGCGGTCGAAGTAGTCCACCTTGAACACCTCAGAGCCGCTCTCGCTGGCAGCAGCGATGAGCTTCGGGGTGTGGATCTCGATGAAGCTGCGCTCGAGCAGGAACTGACGCATGGCGTTGACGAAGCAGCTCTGTGCCTTGAACATCAGCTGGTTCTCATCGGTGCGCAGGTCGATCCAGCGATAGTCGATGCGCTGGTCGATGCTGGAACGCTCCACAGCCTTCTTCTTCTTGGTGGCGGCGATCTCCTTGCGGACGATAGGCAGCGCGTCGGCGATGCTCTCGATTTCTATGGACTCGGGGATCATCTCGATGCCGCCCATCTTGACGTAGTCGTTCTCCATCACCTTGCCGGTGACGGTGATGACAGAGTCCGGGGTCAGCTTGTCGATGGTGTCCACCAGCTCGGGGTGGTCTTCCTTCTCGACGGTGATCTGAAGTTTGCCGGTAATATCCTTCAGCACGATGAAGGCCATATATTTGCTGTTGCGCAGGTTCTCGATAAAGCCCTGCACCTTGACCGTGCTGCCAATTTCCTTTTGTACCTCATTGATATAGGTGCGTTCCATGGAAATCCTCCTTCTGTGTCTTGTGTACTGTTTTATTATACGCTTTTCGGGGGATAAATCAAGAGAAAGGACGAATCACTTTCCTTCTTCGTGCAGCGTCCCGGTGCCGCCCTCCACCACGCCGTCGTGGTCGGCCACAGCCCTGATGGTGCCGAAGAAGCACTTGACGTCCAGCCAGAAGCTTATATGCTCCACATACCAGCCGTCCAGCTTCGCTTTCTCGGCGATCTCCAGCTCGTCGCGGCCATGGATCTGCGCCCAGCCGGTCAGGCCGGGGCGGACGTCGTTTGCGCCGTACTTGTCCCGTTCGGCCAGCAGGTCGTACTGGTTCCAGAGGGCCGGGCGCGGACCGATGACTGCCATATCGCCCACAAGGATATTCCACAGCTGGGGCAGCTCGTCCAGACTGGTCTTGCGCAGGAAACGGCCCACCCGGGTGATATACTGCTCCGGGTCGTGGAGCAGATGGGTGGGCATGTCGTGGGGGGTGTCGATGCGCATGGTGCGGAATTTCAGGATGTCGAAATAGCTCTTATGGATGCCCACCCGCTTCTGCTTGAAGAACACCGGCCCCGGCGAGTCCAGCTTGATGGCAAGGCAGAGCAAAAGCAGCAGCGGCGACAGCACCAGCAGCCCGCAGGCCGACAGTACCACGTCCAGCAGCCGCTTGATTCCTTTTTGATACATGATGGTTCTCCCTTTTATTCCTAGAATATACTTATTATATACCATTTTCCCCTGTCCAAACAAGCCCCGGGCCGCATTCCCGGGCGAAAATGCTGGTTTTGTTGTATCGTTTTGACGGTTTTCTCTCTTGCCCCGTCGGTCCGGACGGCGTACCATAGACATAAGATCATCTGAGAGGAGCACTCTGTTTATGATACAGCGTTTTGTCATCGGGAAGCCTTTTCCCACCGAGAGCGTCGTGCTGGACCTGCCCGCCGAGACCGGCCCCGTGCCTTACCTGACACCGGACGGCGATGGCTGGCAGTATGTCATGCAGGAGAAGGACATCGTCTATGGCTTGGGCGAGATGCCCCGGGGCCTCAACAAGCGCGGCTGGCACTACGAGACGAACAGCACCGACGAGAGTGAGCACGGCGAAAACCGGCTTTCCTACTACGCCGCCCACAATTTCCTGCTCATCTCCCCTGCCGACGGCAGCGGATGCATCGGCGTCTTCGTCGATTTCCCGGGCAAAGTGAGCTACGACATCGGCTATACCCGCCACGACACCCTCCGCTTCGCCACGGCAGAGCCGAACTATGCGCTCTACCTCATCACAGCCCCTACAGCGGCAGCGGTTGCAAAGGAGTTCCGGCATCTCATCGGCCCCAGCTATATCCCGCCCAAGTGGGCGTTCGGTCTGGCCCAGAGCCGCTTCGGCTACAAGGCGGAGGCCGACATCCGGGAGGTGGCCGCGCAGTACAAGGCCAACGGTCTGCCGCTGGACATGATCTGCATGGATATTGATTACATGCAGTCCTACGCTGATTTCACCATCGACAAGGCCCGCTTCCCCGACCTCGGCAAACTTGCCGCCGACCTGAAAGCCGAGGGCATCCGGCTCGTTCCCATCATCGACGCAGGCATCCGCTGCGACGACAATGACCCCGTCTGCCGCGAGGGCCTCGAGAAGGGCTATTTCTGCACCAAAGAAGACGGCACGCCCTTTGTGGCGGCGGTCTGGCCCGGCAAGGCCTACTTCACCGACTTTCTCCGTCCCGATGCCCGGGCGTGGTTCGGCAGGCAGTACAAGGTGCTCACCGACCTCGGCATCGAGGGCTTCTGGAACGACATGAACGAGCCAGCCCTCTTCTACTCCCCTGAGCGGCTGAAAGCCTTCTTCGAGAATGCCGCCGCCCTGAGCCGGAAGGATAACCTCGACCAGAACGATTTCTTCGGGCTGGTGCGCTCGGTGATGGGCCTGATGAATGCCCCCGAGGACTACCGCAGTTTCTACCACGATACCGCTGCCGGGCGGGTGCGCCACGACCGCGTCCACAACCTCTACGGCGGCTGCATGACCCGGGCTGCCGGCGAGGCGTTCCAGACCCTGCGTCCCGGCCAGCGCACCCTGCTCTACTGCCGCAGCAGCATCATCGGCGCCCACCGCTGGGGCGGGATCTGGCTGGGCGACAACCACTCCTCGTGGAGCCAGCTGCTGGCCAACATCCAGATGATGCCTGCCGTCCAGATGTGCGGCTTCCTCTACAGCGGTGCCGACCTCTGCGGTTTCAGTGAGGACACCACCCCCGATCTAGCGCTCCGCTGGCTCGAGTTCGGATTGTTCACCCCTCTCATGCGCAACCACGCCGGCGCTGAGAGCCGGGAGCAGGAATTTTACCGCTTTACCGATGTTCTGCCCGCCATCCGCAATATGCTGAATCTGCGGTATGCCCTCCTGCCCTACCTCTATAGTGAGTTCATGAAGGCCGCGCTTGAGGATACACCTTACTTCCGGCCTTTGGCTTTTGACTACCCTGCCGACCCCGACGCCCGGGAGGTGGACGACCAGCTGCTTCTTGGCGAGGGCCTGATGGTCGCACCCGTCCACACCCAGAACGCACATGGCCGGACGGTCTATCTGCCTGAGGGGATGAAGATGCTGCGTCTGCGCAGCGTCTCCGACTACGATGAGGAAGTTCTGCCCGCCGGGCGGCACTATCTGCCCTGCGAACTTGACGAGGTGCTGCTCTTCATCCGTCCGGGCCACACCGTACCGGTGGCACAGCCCGCTGCCAACACCGCCCAGCTGGATGATACGGCCTTCACCTTCTGGCGCTTCGCGCCCGACGGCCGGCCTGCGCCCTACCGGATGTATACCGACGACGGCGTGACCACCGATCACAACAGGCCCGAACACTGGCGCATCGTCGGACAATAACGCAAAAACACCCGGAAGCATCTCCGGGTGTTTTTTGGTATTACAGGTATGCGACCGTCTCGGACAGGGGCTTTCTCGAGCCGTGGTTTGCCAGCGGCCCTGCGCCCTCTGCGGCATAGCCGAGGTCGAGGATCATCAGGACCTCTTCATTTTCCGGCAAGCCCAGCTCCTTGGCCAGCTCATCCGGATCGAAGAAGTTGAGCCAGCAGCTATCCACACCTGCGTTGGCGGCGGCCAGCATCAGGTGGGTCGCCACGATGGCGGCATCCTCCATGCCGGAGTCCCGCTTTCCGCCGGGATAAGTAAAGACGCTGTTTTTATCGAAGGCCACAACAAGGCAGGTAGGTGCGCCATAGCGGCAGGGCGTCACCTTGTCGAGCTTTGCCAGGCTTTCTTCCGACTGCAGCACATAGATGCGCTGCTCCTGAGAATTCTTGGCGGTCGGGGCCAGCCGACCCGCTTCCAGGATCTCCGTCAACTTCTCGGCTTCTACCTTACGTGTGCTGAAATTCTTGCAGGAATAACGCTCTGCAACGACCTTAGTAAATTCCATAACCGTTGTCCTCCTGACTTTGGGTGATAGACTTTTTATGTACAGAAGTCTCAGCATTATTGTAGCACGCTTTTTCTCTGAGAGCCACTGTTATTTTTACTAAAGGATCTGCCGTTTTTATAAGAAACGGCGCGTCAGATCCACCCGGCCATTCCCCGCAGGCCGCTC
>ERZ773178.1526-NODE-1526-length-24208-cov-11.229371_pt1 | contig 24208 bp, 21 predicted proteins | sample MGYA00580533_ERZ773178 | MGnify/ENA primary metagenome ERZ773178 (study PRJEB29015, sample SAMEA2737859) | human gut metagenome | biome: human gut; feature: human-associated habitat; material: faeces | place: China | collected 2012 ...
CGTCGGCAATGATGATCTGGCAGCCGGTGGTCATGGGGTTGAAGCCGTTGAGCATAGCGCTGTCCATGTGATCCAGCGCGTTCTTCCGCCCGCCCACATACAGGGTGTTGCAGTCCGTCAGGAACGGCTTGCCGCCCCGCTCCTTCACGAAGTCCGCCACCGTCCGCGCCCAGTTGGGGCGCAGGAAGGCCAGGTTGCCCGGCTCGCCGAAATGCAGCTTGATGGCCACGAACTTGTCCTGAAAATCAATGTCGCCCATGCCGGCGGTCTTCATGAGCCGCGTCAGCTTCTGCTGCAGATTTTCATGCATATCCGCCCGCAGGTCGGCAAAGTATACCTTGGAAGCCATAAAAAGTCCTCACTTTCACGGTTTTTGTGAGGTAAGTATACCACATCCGCGGAAAATGTGCTATACTGATTTTCACAGGAGGTGTGCCATGCGAATTCTGACCCATACCGTCACCGAGGCCGACAGCGGACAGACCGTCCGGCAGCTGCTGGGACGCCTGTGGCACATCTCCGGAGGCTTCCTCAGCCGGCTGAAGTTCCGGGGCGCCATCACGGTCAACGGTGCACCCGTCACCGTGCGGTTCGTGCCCCGCCCCGGCGACCTGCTGGCCGCCGACGTGTCCGACCTGCCCGGCGAGAACCCCCACATCCAGCCGGTGGACTATCCGCTGGATATCCTGTACGAAGATGAGGATCTGCTGCTGATCAACAAGCCCGCCGGCATTGCCATGCACCCCGCCGCGCTGACGGAGGAGCCTGTCACCGTAGCCGGCGCTGTGGCGCACTATCTGCGCACCGACTGCTTCCACGCCGTCAACCGCCTTGACCGGGGCACCACCGGCGTCATGGCCGCCGCCAAGACCGGCTATATCCACGCCCTGTGCATGGCGCAGCTCCACACAGACGCCTTTCAGCGGGATTACCGCGCCGTGTGCGAGGGCGTACCGGTGCCCGGCGAGGGCGACATCGACCTGCCGCTGGGACGGGCGGAGGGGTCGCTGCTGAAGCGCTGTCCTGACCCGCAGGGGCTGCCCGCCCACACCCATTACGAGGTGCTGGCGGCAGCCAACGGACGCGCCCTGCTGCGGCTGACTCCCACCACCGGGCGCACCCACCAGCTGCGGGTACATCTGGCCGCCATCGGCCATCCCCTCACCGGCGACTGGCTCTACGGCACCGAGGATCGGGCGCTGATCGCCCGCCCGGCGCTGCACAGCTACCATCTGGTCATGCGCCACCCTCTTACCGGCTCAAGCATCGACGTTACCGCGCCCCTGCCGGAGGATATGCAGGCACTGCTGCGGTAATGTTCAAAAAAATGACATGACTTTTGCCCGCTCATGCGGTATACTGTTCATAATTTCTATCACAACAGGAGGACACTCCCCTTGAAAAAGATCTATGACGGGGTGCAGCGGTTCTGCGCCGCCCATCCCCGGTTCGGCATCTCCAACCTGATGCGCGTGATCGTGGCGGGCAACGTGGCAGTGTATGTGCTGATGCTGCTGACCCAGTCCAACGATGTCAACGCGCTGAATTTCCTGACCTTCAACCTCCACGCACTGCTGCGGGGCGAGGTGTGGCGGCTGGTGACGTTCGTATTCGTTCCGGCCTATTCCTCTCCCTTCTCCCTGCTGATCAGTCTGTATTTCTACTACTGGATCGGCTCCACGCTGGAGCGGCAGTGGGGCACGGCCAAGTTCAATCTGTACTACATCAGCGGCATGCTGCTGACGGTGCTGGGCGCGGTTCTGGCCAGCCTGATCACCGGCAACTACTATCTGACCGTGGCGGGCACGAATTATGTAAACCTGTCCATGTTCTTCGCCTTCGCCGTCCTGTTCCCCAACGCGCAGGTGCTGCTGTTCTTCATCATCCCGGTGAAGATGAAGTGGCTGGCGTATCTGGACGGCGCGCTGTTCGCCTTTGACATCATCAGCGCCATTGGCCGGCATAGCTGGGGCGGCGTGGTGCTGCCCATCGTGGCGCTGCTGAACTTCGCCGTGTTCATCTGGCCGGAGGTACACTATCTCCGCCAGCGCACCCAGTATCAGGCCTCCCGCAAGACCGTGCAGTTCCGGCAGGCACAGCAGCAGCAAGCCCGCCAGCAGGAGCAGCAGGGCTATCACCACAAGTGCGCCGTCTGCGGCAAAACCGACACCGACTATCCCGATATGCAGTTCCGGTATTGCAGCAAGTGCGCCGGGTACCACTGCTTCTGTCAGGATCACATCTTCAACCACGTACACTTCACAGAGGAATAACGTAAGAGCCAGAGAGCCGTCCTGTCAGGGCGGCTCTTTGTATTTTATGGCGCACAAGGAATTTACAGGAATGTGACACGGATATAAGTTGACAGCGGCGGTGTTTTTAGCTAAAATGTCCATGCAAACGTGCTGTTCTGCCCAAAAATCCGGAAACGCAACCGCCGGTTGACAGATTTCCCAGCCCGGTTTATAGACCGCAGCCGCCGGAAACCGTATGATAGCGCCATACAAAACACGCGGCAATACGCCGCAGACATGAAGGAGGAGCTGTCATGATCATTGCTGACAAGATCGTATCCCTGCGCAAGAGAGCAGGCTGGAGCCAGGAGGAGCTGGCGGAGAAGCTGGGCGTCACCCGCCAGTCCGTTTCCAAGTGGGAGGGCGCTCAGTCGGTGCCCGATATGGATAAGGTGGTGTCCATGAGCCGTCTGTTCGGCGTTACCACCGACTATCTGCTGAAGGATGAGCTGGAGGAGGATGCGCCCTGCGCCGCGGCGGAGGACAACGACCCGCCCCTGCGCCGCGTCACCATGGAGCAGGCATCCGCCTACCTCGCCCTGCGCAAGGCCGCCGCGCCGAAGGTCGCCGCGGCCACGGCGCTGTGCATCGTATCGCCGGTAACGCTGCTTCTGCTGTCCGCCCTCAGCGAGAGCGGCCGCTTCGGTATCTCCGGAAACGCCGCCGCAGGCATCGGCCTGTGCGTGCTGCTGGTGCTGGTGGCCGTGGCCGTGAGCCTCTTCCTGCGCACCGCCGCGCAGGTGCGGGAGTTCAAATTCCTGGAGGAGGAGCCGTTTGAGACGGAATACGGCGTAGACGGTATGGTGCGCCAACGGCAGCAGGAGTATAAGGACACCAACACCCGGCTCACCACCGCGGGCGTGGTGCTGTGCGTGCTGGCGGCGGTGCCGCTGTTCGCTGTCATGTGCATCGACGGCGCTGACCTGCTGTATGTGGGCGCGGTGTGTGCTCTGCTGGCGCTGGTGGCTGTCGGCTGTCTGGCACTGGTCACCACCGGGGTGTATCAGGGCGCTATGGAGCAGCTGCTGGAGGAGGGCGACTACACCCGTCCCCAGAAAAAGCACCACAAGCTGCGCGGCACCGTCACCATGATCTACTGGCTCACCGCCACGGCGGTGTTCCTGCTGTACACCTACGGTCCCCACGGCAACGGCCAACCCCGGTACAGCTGGATCATCTGGGCGGTGGCGGGCGTGCTGTATGCCGCCGTTATGGGCATCGTTCGCATCATCAGCTGCAGCCGCGGCTGAATCACGCCCCAACGGGGCATTGTTATAGAGATAGCGGAGAGAAAATAAGGAGGAACCCTCATGCTGGACATCCAACATCTGACCAAGACCTACGGCGCAAAGAAGGCCGTGGACGACCTGACGCTGCACATCGCCCCCGGCGAGATCTACGGCTTTATCGGACACAACGGCGCAGGCAAGACCACCACCCTGAAATCCGTGGTGGGCATCCTGCAATTCGATCAGGGCGAGATCACCATCGGCGGCAAGTCCATCAAGACCGACCCGCTGGCCTGCAAGCGGCTGCTGGCCTATATCCCCGACAACCCCGACCTGTACGACTACATGACGGGCATCAAGTACCTGAACTTCATCGCCGACGTGTTCGGCGTGGACGCCCAGACCCGGCGGGAGCGCATCCGCACCTATGCGGACACCTTCGAGCTGACCGGCGATCTGGCACAGCCCATCGCCGCCTACTCCCACGGCATGAAGCAGAAGCTGGCCATCATCGCCGCGTGGCTCCACGCCCCCCGGCTCATCGTTATGGATGAGCCCTTCGTGGGGCTTGACCCCAAGGCCGCCCACACCCTAAAGGGCATGATGCGGCAGGTGTGCGACAACGGCGGCGCTATCTTCTTCTCCACCCACGTGCTGGAGGTGGCGGAAAAGCTGTGCGACAAGGTGGCCATCATCAAGGGCGGCAGGCTCATCCGCTCCGGCACCATGGAGGAGGTCAAGGGCGACGACTCTCTGGAGGAGGTATTTCTGGAGCTGGAGGAGGATGCGTAATGGTCAATGTCCTCCTGAAAAAGCAGCTGTTTGAGATATTCCGCAGCTACTTCTACGACGCAAAAAAGAACAGACCCCGCTCCAGGGCCTCTACCGTCCTGTTCTTCGTTCTGTACGCGGTGCTGATGATAGGCTTCGTCGGCGGCATGTTCGCGCTGCTGGCGTGGAGCATCTGCCAGCCGCTGGTGGCCTCCGGCATGGGGTGGCTGTATTTCACGCTGTTTGCCGGGCTTGCCATTCTGCTGGGCGTGTTCGGCAGCGTGTTCAACACCTTTTCCTCCCTATATCAGGCCAAGGACAACGACCTGCTGCTGAGCATGCCCATCCCCATCCGGGCGATACTGGCATCCCGGCTGCTGGGCGTGTATCTCATGGGGCTGATGTTCTCCGGCGTGGTGCTGCTGCCCGCCGTGATCTTCTACTGGTGCGCCGCCGACGCCTCCCCGTCCGCCATCGCGGGCGGCGTGATGCTGGTGCTGGCGGTGTCCCTGTTCGTGCTGGTGCTCTCCTGCGTGCTGGGCTGGGTGGTGGCTAAGATCTCCGCCAAGCTCAAGCGCAAGAACTTCCTGACGGTGTTCATCGCGCTGGTGTTCTTTGGCCTGTACTACATGGTCTGCTTCCGGGCGTCCGACCTGCTGAATGAGCTGCTGGCCAACCTGACGGCGGTGGGCGACGCCGTCAGGGGCGCGGCCTATCCCCTGTATCTGCTGGGACGCATGGGCGAGGGCGACTGGCTGGCCATCGCCTTTGTGATGGCCGTAACGCTGGCGCTGTGCGCGCTGACATATCTGGTGCTCAGCCGCACGTTTATCGGCATCGCCACCGCCTCCGGCACCACCGCCAAGGCGGAGTACCGGGAAAAGGCGGTCAAGGCCGCCGGTGCGTCCTCCGCCCTGCTGCGGAAGGAGTTCGGCCGCTTCACCTCCAGCCCCAACTATATGCTCAACTGCGCTCTGGGCACGGTGATGCTGCCCATTATGGGCGTTTTGCTGCTGGTGAAGGCCGGTGAGCTTCTGCCCGTGGTGTATGAGATCGCCGGCGGCGAAACGCCCGGCTTTCTGGCGGTGATGCTGTGCGCGGCGCTGTGTCTGATAGGCTCCATGAACGACACAGCCGCGTCCTCCGTGTCGTTGGAGGGCAAGAACCTGTGGCTGGCGCAGTCCCTGCCGGTGACGGCGTGGCAGCTGCTCCGCGCCAAGCTGCTGGTACAGCTGCTGGTGACGGGCATCCCCATGGCGGTCACCTCCGTGCTGGTGCTGCTGGCTATCCGTCCCGCTCTGCAGGAGGCCGTGCTGCTGGTGGTGCTGCCGCTGCTGTTCGTGTGGCTGTCGGCGGAGTTCGGCCTGCTGATGGATCTGAAGCGCCCCAATCTGGTCTGGACAAACGAGATCACGGTCATCAAGCAGCGTATCACGGTGCTGCTGGTGATGCTGGCCGGGTGGCTGTACGCCGCCGCCATCGCCGCGCTGTACTTCGTGGTCGGCGCCGATATGGGCGCGGCGTGGTACCTGCTGGCGTGGTCGGTGCTGACGGCGGCGCTGGCTGTCCTGCTGCGCCGGTGGCTGCGCCGCAGCGGAAGCCGACTGTTAGGCCGCCTGGCATAAGAAAACATACGCCGTAAAAGGCGCGTTTCGCCACCCTACAATTGTGGCAAAAGTGTAAATTTCGCCCGTCCTGCCGGTGCAGGACGGGTTTTTTGTCTTTTGCATCTGGACAGTCCGGCCAAAATGTGATAGGGTATTTTATTCGATAAAATACGCAAAGGAGGCCGTTTCATGAACGAGGTCAAGTCCCCCAAGAAACCGCTTATTTACTACTATCTGGCGGCTATCCTGCTGGTGGTGCTGTTCAATATGCTGGCCATGCCGTGGCTGGCGGAGCACCAGATCCAAGAGGTGGATTACAACACCTTCGTCTCCATGACCGAGAAGAAGGAGATCGGCAAGGTGGAGATCCAGCAGCAGAGCAACCGTATCCTGTTCACCGACAAGGACGAAAAGACCATCTACAAGACGGCCATCGTGCCCGACGACGACATGGTGCAGCGCCTGCTGGACGCGGGCATCTCCACCACCGGCGAGGAGATCGAGCAGACCTCCCTGCTGACGGACATTCTGGCCTGGGTGCTGCCGCTGGTGCTCTTCATCGCCATCGGGCAGCTGGTTTCCCGCAGTCTGATGAAGAAAATGGGCGGCGGAAGCAACTCCCTGATGTTCAACATGGGCCGCTCCGACGCCAAGATCTACGTCAAATCTGCCGAGGGCATCAAGTTTGACGATGTGGCCGGTGAGGACGAGGCCAAGGAGAATCTGCAGGAGGTGGTCAACTACCTCCACGACCCCAGCAAGTACAAGGAGATCGGCGCCTCCATGCCCAAGGGCATCCTGCTGGTGGGCCCTCCGGGCACCGGCAAGACCATGCTGGCCAAGGCCGTGGCCGGCGAAGCCAACGTGCCCTTCTTCTCCATGTCCGGCTCGGAATTTGTAGAGATGTTCGTGGGCATGGGCGCCTCCAAGGTGCGTGATCTGTTCAGCCAGGCCAAGGAGAAGGCGCCCTGCATCGTGTTCATCGACGAGATCGACGCCATCGGCCAGAAGCGCAGCGGCGGCCAGTACGGCGGCAACGACGAGCGGGAGCAGACCCTCAACCAGCTGCTCACCGAGATGGACGGCTTCGACAGCAGCAACGGCGTTATCATTCTGGCGGCCACCAACCGCCCGGAGTCCCTCGACCCGGCGCTGACCCGTCCGGGGCGCTTCGACCGGCGGGTGCCGGTGGAGCTGCCCGACCTGCTGGGGCGCGAGGCCATATTGAAGGTACACGCCAAAAAGATCAAGATCGCCGAGGACGTGGATTTCAACAAGGTGGCGCGGATGGCCTCCGGCGCTTCCGGCGCGGAGCTGGCCAACATCGTCAACGAGGCGGCGCTGCGCGCCGTCCGGGACGGCAGGCGCTTTGCGACCCAGGCCGATCTGGAGGAGAGCATTGAGGTGGTCATCGCGGGCTATCAGAAGAAGAACGCCATCATGACCGACCACGAGAAGAAGATCGTGTCCTACCACGAGATCGGCCACGCGCTGGTGGCGGCTTTGCAGAGCCATTCTGCCCCGGTGCAGAAGATCACCATTGTGCCCCGCACCTCCGGCGCGCTGGGCTACACCATGCAGGTGGAGGAGGGCAACCATTATCTGATGACCAAGGAGGAGATGGAGAACAAGATCGCCACCCTCACCGGCGGCCGTGCCGCCGAGGAGACGGTATTCGGCTCCATCACCACCGGCGCCTCCAATGACATTGAGCAGGCCACCAAGCTGGCCCGCGCCATGATCACCCGCTACGGCATGAGCGATGATTTCGGCATGGTGGCGCTGGAGACCGTGACCAACCAGTATCTGGGCGGCGACACGTCCCTGGCCTGCTCCGCCGATACCCAGACGAAGATCGACCAGCAGGTGGTGGCTCTGGTGAAGCAGCAGCACGAGAAGGCGCTGAAGATCCTCACCGACAACCGCGGCAAGCTGGACGAGCTGGCCAAGCACCTGTACGAAAAGGAGACCATCACCGGCGAGGAGTTCATGCACATCCTCAACGCCTGACGGAGGAAGGAGGCCCCATGGCCCGCACCATCGAGATCACCGATTTTGCTGCGCCGGAGCTGGATGTTTATGCCCGCGCTACGGAAAACCAGCTGGTAAACCGCGCAGACCCCGCCAACGCGTTGTTTATTGCCGAAAGCCCGCTGGTCATCGGGCGGGCGCTGGACGCGGGCTGCCAGCCGGTGTCGTTCCTCATGGAGCCCCAGCACATTTCCGGCAAGGGCGCGGAAATTCTGGCCCGCTGCGATGCGGACATTCCCGTCTATACCGCGCCGCTGGAGGTACTGACGCAGCTCACCGGCTTCCACCTGACACGCGGCATGCTGTGCGCCATGCGGCGGCCGGCACTGCCCTCCGTGGCGGAGGTCTGCGCCGGAGCGCGGCGCATCGCCGTGCTGGAAAACGTGATGAATCCCACCAATGTGGGGGCCATTTTCCGGTGCGCGGCGGCGCTGGGCATGGACGCGGTGCTGCTGACCCAGCAGGGCAGCGACCCGCTGTACCGACGGGCCTCCCGCGTCAGCATGGGCAACGTGTTTCTGGTGCCGTGGACGTATCTGCCGGAGGAGGGCGACTGGACGGGGACGCTCCGCGAAATGGGCTTCGTCACGGCAGCCATGGCGCTGCGGCAGGACTCTCTGCGGCTGGACGATCCCCGTTTGCTGGGCGCCGAAAAGCTGGCCGTGGTGCTGGGCACCGAGGGCGATGGGCTGGCGGACGGCACCATCGCGCAGTGCGACTATACGGTGATGATCCCCATGACCCACGGAGTGGACAGTCTGAATGTGGCGGCGGCCAGCGCCGTGGCCTTCTATCAGCTGGGTCTCCAATGCCGCGACAAGTAAAAAAGAGTCCCGCAGCATACGCTGCGGGACTCTTTTTTCCGGGTTTTTACAGGCCCAGCGCCGCCTTCAGGGCGTCCACGCGGTTGGTCTTTTCCCAGGACACGCCCAGATCCTCGCGGCCCATGTGGCCGTAGGCCGCCAGCTGGCGGTAGATGGGCTTGCGCAGGTCCAGATCGCGGATGATGGCGGTGGGGCGCAGGTCAAAGACCTTCTCCACAGCGGCCTCCAGCTTGTCGTCGGCCACCACGCCGGTGCCGAAGGTCTCCACCAGCACGCTGACGGGACGGGCCACGCCGATGGCGTAGGCCAGCTGGACCTGGCACTTCCGGGCGAGACCCGCGGCCACCACGTTCTTGGCTACCCAGCGGGCGGCGTAGGCCGCAGAGCGGTCCACCTTGGTGGGGTCCTTGCCGGAGAAGGCGCCGCCGCCGTGAGGGGCGCTGCCGCCGTAGGTGTCCACAATGATCTTGCGGCCGGTGAGGCCGGTGTCGGCGGCGGGGCCGCCGTTGACGAAGCGGCCGGTGGGGTTGACGTAGATCTTGGTCTCATCGTCCAGCAGGTCGGCGGGAACGGTGGGCTTGATGACCAGCTCGATCATGTCCTTGCGGATCTGCTCCAGAGACACGTCGGGGCTGTGCTGCGTGGACAGGACCACGGTGTCCACACGGATGGGAGCGCCGTCGTCACCGTACTCCACGGTGATCTGGGTCTTGCCGTCGGGACGCAGGTAGTCCACCAGACCCTGCTTGCGCACGTCGGTCAGGCGCTTGGCCATCTTCTGGGCGATGGAGATCGCCAGAGGCATCAGCTCCGGCGTTTCGTCGCAGGCGTAGCCGAACATCATGCCCTGGTCGCCGGCGCCGTTGTCCAGTTCGCTCTCGCCCCTGGCCTTGGCCTCGTAGCTCTTGTCCACGCCCAGCGCGATGTCGCCGGACTGCTCGTCGATGTTGGTGATAACGGCGCAGGTGTTGCCGTCAAAGCCGTACTGGGAGCGGTCGTAGCCGATGTCCAGCACCACCTGACGGGCGATCTTGGGGATATCCACGTAGCAGCTGGTGGTGATCTCGCCCATGATGTGGATCAGGCCGGTGGAGGCGCAGGTCTCGCAGGCCACGCGGCCGTTGGGGTCCTGGGCGAAGATGGCGTCCAGCACCGCGTCGGAGATCTGGTCGCAGATCTTATCGGGATGCCCCTCGGTAACGGATTCGGAAGTAAACAGATGTCTTGCCATGATAAATTTCTCCTTTCTTTTGGGAACACGCAATAAAAAAGCGCTCTGTCCGAACCGACAGAGTGCTGAAGCTTTCTTGCCTTCCCTCATCTTTCGATTCGTTCGCCGGATTTGGCACCTTGAAAAAACAGGTTGCCGTGGCTTCATCGGGCCGGTCCCTCCGCCACTCTTGATAAGGTATTCACTTGTATACGTATCATAGCACATTTTTCGCGGTTGTCAATAGATTTCCCGCAAAAACCGCAAATTATCCACTTTCCGGAAACTTTTTTATTGTTCAAAAAAATGACATGACTTTTTTCGTCCTATGCGCTACAATAGGCGTTACTTGAATTGATACAGGAGGACGTTCCCCTTGAAAAAGCTCTATGACGGGGTGCAGCGCTTCTGCGCCGCCCACCCCCGCTTTGGTATTCCCAATCTGATGCGCGTCATCGTCATCGGCAACGCGGCGGTGTATATCCTGTCCATGCTGACAATGTACACCAATCCCGCCGCGCTGGACTTTCTCAAATTCAACCTGAACGGTCTGCTCCACGGCGAGATCTGGCGCATCGTGACATTCATCTTCTATCCCAGCGCCAGCTCCCCGCTGATGCTCATCATCAGCCTGTACTTTTACTACTGGATCGGCTCCACACTGGAGCAGCAGTGGGGCACCGCCAAGTTCAATCTCTACTACTTCAGCGGTATGCTCCTGACGGTGATCGGCGCCATTCTGGCCAGCCTTATCACCGGCAACAACTTCATCAGCGTGGCGGGCACCACCTACGTGAACCTGTCCATGTTCTTCGCCTTCGCCATGCTGTTCCCCGACACCACGGTGCTGTTCATGTTCTTCCTGCCCGTGAAGATGAAGTGGCTGGCGTATCTGGACGGTGCGCTGTTCGCCTTCGACATCATCCGCGCCATTGGCCAGCACAACTGGGCAGGCGTGGTGCTGCCGGTGGTGGCGCTGCTGAACTTCGCCGTGTTCATCTGGCCGGAGGTACACTATCTGGCCAGCCGCACCAGGCAGCAGTACAGCCCCAGGACCGTGCAGTTCAAGCAGGCGGTAAAGCAGCAGGAGAAGGAAAAGGGCTATCACCACAAGTGCGCCGTGTGCGGCCGCACCGACACCGACTACCCCGATCTGCAGTTCCGCTATTGCAGCAAGTGCGCGGGCTACCACTGCTTCTGTCAGGATCACATCTTCAACCACGTACACTTCACCGAGGAGTGAGTGCAAAGCACCCTCCGGCCTGTTGGCCGGAGGGCGCTTTTTTGTTTATTTACGCTCCGCCGCGCCGCTGACGATGTGGTAGTAGGCATTGGAGGTCAGCTTATAGGCCAGCGTATACAGCAGGGCGAAGGCCACGTAGCAGACGACGGTGGTGCCGATGAGCAGCGAGGTGTTGCTGAGGTTGAACAGCAGCAGGAGCTTGTGGATGAAGGGGAAGGCGAAGCACAGGTGGACGCCGGACAGGGCCATGGGCAGGAAAAACACGGTGAGCAGCTGGGAGTTGATGCTGCGGCGGATGTCCTGCTTCGTCATGCCCACCTTCTGCATGATGGCGAAGCGGCTCTGGTCCTCGTAGCCCTCGCAGACCTGCTTGTAGTAGATGATGGACACGGCGGCCAGCGAGAACACCGCGCTGAGCATGATGCCCAGGTAGAACAGGCCGCCGTAGGCGCCGTAGAAGTCGCTGCGGTTGGCCGCCAGAGACTCCACCTCCCAGCCGGTGGTGAGTCCGGTCTCCGCGTTGACGTTGTACAGGGCCAATTGCAGCGCGTCCGTCAGGTTCGCAGGCACGCCGTCCGTCCCATAGGAGGCGGAGCCGCTGTGCTGCGCGTCGTCAGGCAGGTCACTGTCGAACTGGTAGTACCAACGAAGCTGGACGGACAGGTCGCTGTTGGCGGACAGATCCAGCAGCAGCCGGGCGGCGCTGTCGAAGTCGGGCACCACCACGTAGAGGGACGGCGTGACATCGGCGGCGGCGCCATTGACGGTGCAGCGGTCCAGCAGGGACTTCACGCGCCATGTGGTATCGCCCACGGTGAACTGCGGGGCCGTGTAGGTCATGCGGTGGCCGTAGACATAGACCTCATCACCCGACAGCGTCAGCTCTGTGCCTGTGAGGGTGTTGTAGTCCGACAGAGGCAGCAGGGTCACGCGGGTCGGCTCCGCAATCAGGCCGCCGCTGTCGCTGACGCTGCGTAATGCGCCATCCGGCGTCAGTATGCCGTAGAGCCATGCGGCGCGGTAATCCTGCACGTTGTCGCGGGAGGAGCCCATGGCGCCCGCGGCATCCGCCACGGCGGCGCGGAGGATGTCCAGATGCGCTTCGTCCATCTGGTCCAGCCGGTCGCCGAAATAGCACTCCACGCCGATGTCACGGGGGTAGCGCTGGCGCAGGGCGTCCTCCACGCCGTAGTACATGCAGGTGGTGGAGGAGAGCATCACCAGCACCATGGTGGCCAACACGCAGATGCTGGCAAGACCCGCGCCGTTGCGCTTCATGCGGTAGGCCATGGAGGAGACGGACACGAAGTGGCGGGGTTGATAGTAGTAGCGGGGGTTCTTCTGGAGCATGCGGCACAGGGCCACGGAGCCGGCGATGAACAGCAGGTACGTGCCCACAATGACCATGATGACCGCCACGAAGAACCAGGTCAGTGCCTCCAGCGGCTCGCGGATGGACACGGCCAGCCAGTACGCGCCGCCCAGCAGGGCGATGCCCAGCACGGCCAGCGCCCACCTGGCGCGAGGCGGCTTCTCGCCTACGGACTCGCTGCGCAGCAGGGCCACGGCGCTGACGCGGTGCAGCTCCCACAGGGAGCGCAGGAAGATCAGGGCGTGGATGGCGGCGAACAGGCCCAGCGTCAGAAGCAGCGAGGGAATGCTGACGGTGAAGGTGTAGGCGATCTGAAGATGAAGGAGATTCAGCAGGGCCACCTCCGCCAGCTTGGACAGCAGGATGCCCAGCGCCAGACCGATGAGGGTGGTGGCGCCGCAGGAGAGCAGCGTCTCCCACAGCAGGATGCGGGCGATGTTGCCCTTGCCCATACCCAGCACGTTGTACAGGCCGAACTCCCGGCTGCGGCGGCGAATCAGGAACGAATGGGTGTAAAAGAGGAAGATCAGGGCGAAAAAAGCGATGACCACGCTGCCGAGGCTCATGATCAGGGCCGTGCTGCGGCCGCCGGACATCTGAGGCAGTACAGAGGATACCGACAGGCCCATGAGGATGTAGAACATGGCGGTGACGCCGGTGCAGGTCAGCAGGTACGGCAGGTACAGCCGGCGGTTCTGCTTCATGCCCGTCCACGCCAGACGGGGGTAAAATCCGCGGTTCATCGTGCGTCACCGCCTGCCTGCAGCATGGTCAGGGTGTCGGAGATGACCTGATAGAAGCCGGCGTCGCTGCTGTCGCCGCGGTAGACCTGATGGAATACCTCGCCGTCCTTGATGAACAGCACGCGGCCGGCGCGGCTGGCCGCCTTGACGGAGTGGGTGACCATGAGGATGGTCTGGCCCCGACGGTTCACATCGCCGAACAGCGTCAGGAGCTCATCGGTGGCCCGGGAGTCCAGTGCGCCGGTGGGCTCGTCCGCCAGCAGCAGGCGGGGCTGGGTGATAAGTGCGCGGGCCACGGCGGCGCGCTGCTTCTGGCCGCCGGACACCTCGTAGGGGTACTTTTTCAGCAGGTCCGCGATGCCCAGCTGGTCCGCCAGAGGACGCAGGCGGTCACGCATCTCGCTGTACGGGCGGCCCGCCAGCACCAGCGGCAGATAGATGTTGTCCTCCAGCGAGAAGGTATCCAGCAGGTTGAACTCCTGAAACACGAAGCCCAGATGGTCACGGCGGAAGGCGGCGGCATCCGCCTCCTTCACGGCGGACAGGTCACGTCCGTCCAGACGCACCGTGCCGGCGGTGGGGGTATCCAGCGCCGCCAGAATATTCAGCAGCGTGGTCTTGCCGGAGCCGGATTCGCCCATGATGGCCACATATTCGCCCTGCTCCACCGTGAACTCCACGTTGTGCAGGGCCTCCACGCGGCTGCCGCCGAAGCGGGTGGTATACACCTTGCGCAGACCGCTGACTTCCAGAATCGACATAAAAACGACCTCCTTTTGTTTGCAGGTCACAGTATAGCAGGGGCGGGAAACGGCTGCCATAGCGTTGGCTTACATTTCCCGCCCGTATTCTAACAGAATTGTAAGATTTCAGACGCTCACTCCAGAGGGCCGGTGCGGCGGCTCAGGTCCAGACGCAGCACGGTGCCCTCCCCTGCCGCAGACGATGCGGTGATGGTATGCCCCAGGTCGCGGCAGATGCGGCGGCAGAGGTACAGACCGATACCGCTGGCCTGCCGGTAGGTGCGGCCGTTGCGGCCGGTGTAGCCGCGGTCGAAGATGCGGGGCAGATCCTCCGCCGTGATGCCGATACCGGTGTCGCGGATGCAGAGGGTGGCAGGGGCCTCCGCGTCGATGGTGATGCTGCCGCCCTCCGGCGTGTATTTCAGGGCGTTGGACAGCACCTGCTCCACCACGAAGCCCAGCCATTTCTCGTCTGTCACCACCGACAGATGCAGCGGCTCATAGTGCAGGGTGAGCCTACGGTCGATGAACTCCCCCGCGAATTTCCGCAGGCTCTGGCGGATGATGCCGTCCAGGTCGCAGGCGCGGATCACATAGTCGCTGGTCCCCTCGTCCAGGCGCAGGTACATCAGCACCATGTCCACGTACTGCTCGATGCGCAGCAGCTGGCTCATGAGCCGGCGGGCATTGGGGGTGTCGTCCGGCTGGAGAGTCAGGCGCATGGCGGCGATGGGGGTCTTGATCTGATGGACCCAGGCGGTGTAGTAGTCCACCATCTCCCGATAACGGGCGGCGTCGGCCGTCTCCCGCTCCGATGCGGCGCGGCGCAGGGCGGCGATGGCGGCCATGCAGTCGCCCTCCCCAATGGAGGCGGGTTCCGGCAGGTCCATAAGCTGGGCGTTAGCCGCCGTCTGGAGCTCCGAGAGCTTCCGGTGGCGGCGGAGGGTACGGGTATAGTCCCAGACTGCGGCGGCCAGACACAGCAGCAGGCTCAATAACGCAGGATAGGCCACTGCCGCCAGCGGCAGGCCATACAGGGCAAAGCCGGCCGCCAGCAGGCCCCAGCTCAGGATAAACAGTAATATCGCCAGACGGTGCTGGCGGAGATATCGTCCGAAAAATTTCATAGGTCTCCTTATGTCAGTCCTGCGCCACCAGATAGCCCACGCCGTGGCGGGTGGTGATGAAATCCTCCAGCCCCGAGGCGGCCAGCTTCCTGCGCAGGCGGTTGACGTTGACCGTCAGGGTATTCTCGTCCACGAAGCTGTCCGTCTCCCACAGGGTCTGCATCAGCTTTTCACGGCTGACCACCTGTCCCGCCCGCTCCATAAGGCACAGCAGGATGCGGTACTCGTTTTTCGTCAGGTCGACGGACGCGCCGCCGTACTCCAGCTTCTGCACGTCCGTGCGCAGGCGGGCCCCGCGGCACACCGGCACCGGCGGCTGCACCGCAAAGTCGTAGGTGCGGCGCAGCAGGGCCTGCACCTTGGCCATCAGCACGTTCCGGTCAAAGGGCTTGGCGATGAAATCGTCGGCGCCCATGTTCATGGCCATGACGATGTTCATATTGTCCGCCGCCGAGGACAGGAAGATGATGGGCACGCGGCTGGTGCGGCGGATCTGGCGGCACCAGTGGTAGCCGTCGAAAAACGGCAGAGAGATGTCCAGCAGAATGAGGTGCGGGCCGTAGGCCGCGGCCTCCTCCGCCACGCGGCGGAAATCCGAGACGCAGCGGGCCTCCAGCGCCCAGGACTCCGCCTGCTCACAGACGGCCTGTGCGATGGCGGCGTCGTCCTCCACGATGAAAATACGGTACATGGCGCTCCCCTCCCCTGCTTCTTCGCTGCCAGTTTATTATACCCGACAGGAGGGCCGGTGGCAAGCCGCCGGAGCTTATGACTTTTTTAATTTTTGGGGTTGACAGCAAACTGTATTGCACGTATAATACAGTTTACGACTGTATTATACGACTAACACAGTTTCACAGAAAGGAGGCGAGGCGCGTGATCTCATTTCAGGACTTCCGACAGATGGACGGCACCCCCATCTATCTCCAGATCGTCCGATACATCCAGCAGGGGCTGGCGGCAGGCACCATACAGGACGGCGACGAGCTGCCGTCGCGGCGGGTGGTGTCGGCGCTGCTGGCAGTGAATCCCAACACCGTGCAGAAGGCTTTCAAGCTGCTGGAGGACGAGGGGCTGGCCACATCCCGTGCCGGAGCCAAGAGCTGTATCCAGGCGTCGCCGCAGCAGATCGAAGCCCTGCGGCAGGCGATGCTGGAGACGGAGATGCAGGCCATGGTGGACGCGGCACGGCGCATGGGGCTGAGCCGTGAGGAGGCCCACCGCCTGCTGGACGCACTGTATGACAAGGAGGGAGCGGAGGTATGAGAAAGCATTTATCCGTACTGGGGCTGGCGGCCCGAGGCGCGGTGGGCCGCGTACTGCTCATCACGGTGCTGACGGCGGCGCTGGCAGGCGCGCTGCTGTATCTGGTGCCGGCGCAGACGCCCAGCCAGTCCACGGTATACCCCGACGGGGAGGTCGTGGAGACATATACCCCCAGCGACTACTGTTATCTGCCATCCCGCACCGGCGCCACGGCGGTGTGCGCCGTGGGACTGGCGGGTGTGATGACGGTGCTGAGTCTCAACGGCTGCGGCTACGGGACAAAGACGGATCTGACCATGCGGCGGCTGCGCATCGGCGAGGGCGCGGCCAACCTGTGGTGGATGGCGCTGAACGCCGTGTGCCTGCTGTTCTACTGGGCGGTGATGGCGGCGGTGACGGTGCTGGTATTGCAGCTGCGCATCCGGAACATCGTACCGGACAACGCATTATACACGCCCGGGCGGCAGACGCTGCTGCTGGCGGTGTATGCCAGCAGCTTCCTGCACCATCTGATGCCCGTGCGGGACACGCTGGTGTGGGCAGAGGACGGACTGCTGCTGGCGCTGTGCGCCGCGGCGGCAGCGCGGTTCTCCCAGGCCCAGCGCCAGGGAAAATTCAGCATCGCGCCTATTGCGGCGCTGGCACTGACCATCGGCGGCTTCTTCCCGCGGATGGGCGCTGCCTCCACATTCATATGGGCTTTTGTGGCCGCAGCGGGCGCGGGACTCTGCGTGGTGCTGCTGCAGAAAGGAGAGACGGAGGATGCCGAAAAACAGGACTTCCGCGTGCGGCAGGATGCTTGAGCACGTCCTGCCCCCCAACGTACCGGCGGACACCATGCAGGGCATCATCGTCGGCAGTCTGGCCATCGGCGCACTGACGGCTGCCATCGACTTCACCGTGCATTACGCCGCGACCTACCGCGGCATGTTCTACTGGGACGGACGGCTGATGGACACGGCGCTGATGGGCCCCTTCTCCGCCTATGTGGAGCCGGTGGTCATCGTGTTCGGCGTGGTGGTGCTGCTGGCGCTGCTGTCGTCTGTGATGCTGTACAGCTCCTATTATCTGGGCGGGCGCAGCATCTACCTGATGCGCCGTCTGCCCGATGGGCGGCAGACCCTGCGGCGGCAGGTGTGGACCGCGCCGCTGGTCTGGGCGGTGTGCGCCGTGGCCGCGGCGGCGGTGGTGCTGGGGCTGTGCTATCTGGTGTGGCGGTTCATCACGCCGGAGCAGTGCATTCCCACGGCGGAGAATATCCAGCGGGTCATGAACGCCATTGCCGCGTCGCCCTATGCGCACTACTACGGTTAAGGAGGGATCACATATGCTTGAGATCAGCCATATCAGCAAGAAATACGGTTCCAAGGAGGCGCTGCACGATGTGTCCCTGACGCTGCCACGCGGGCAGATCGTGGGGCTGTTCGGGGAGAACGGCGCGGGCAAGACCACGCTGATGAAGTGCGTGCTGGGTCTTGTGCGGCACGAGGGCACCGTGACGCTGGACGGCGCCGCCATCGACCGCACCAACATCGACCGGCTCAGCTTTGCCACCTGCGAGCACTCGTTTTTCCCCGGGCTGACGGCGGCAGCCCATCGGGACTTCTACGCCGCCCACTTTCCCCGCTTCAACGACAAGCGGTTCCATGGGCTGATGGAGTTTTTCGATCTGCCCACGGACAAGCGGCTGCGGAGCTTCTCCGCCGGTATGCAGAACCAGTTCGAGGTCATCATGGCGCTGTCGCAGGGCGCGGACTACATCCTGATGGATGAGCCCTTCGCCGGAAACGACATCTTCAACCGCGAGGACTTCTATAAGGTGCTGCTGGGTATCCTGACGGAGCGGGAGACGGTGCTTTTGAGCACCCACCTCATCGAGGAGGTGAAGGACTGCATCTCCCGGGCCGTACTCATCCGCGAGGGCGGCATCGTGGGGGACTGCTCCGCCGAGGAGCTGGAGGAGTCCGGCAGAGACCTGATGGGCTATATCAAGGAGACATATCACTACCGGCCGGAGCGTGTCAGTCAGGCGCTGGATGCCCTGACGGACGGAGAGGAGGGCGAGGACGCATGAAACAGAGCCTTGCGGCCGCGGCGGCCATGCTGGTGCTGGCGGCGGCGGTACTGACGGCGGCCAATACGGCGCTGGACGCCACCGCCGTGCCGACGCCCTACACCGCCGTCCTCTCCCACGGCGACGCCGCAGCGGCGGAGGGCCTGCGCTTCCGCACCGCCGCGCGGTTCGGCAGCTGCCTGCGGTGGGACACGGTGTACGACGTGGGGGCCAATACGTGGGAGTCGGAGGAGTCCTTTGCCATGCGGGTCTACAACAACGCCTACACCCAGTATGACGATGTAACGGATCGTCCATCGTGGGAGAGCTTCAACACGCGGTACATCAATGCGGCGATCCGGCGGGAGGATGCGCTGGGTGCGCACCTGCGGCAGGCCGCGGAGGCCCGGAATCGTGAGAACGGCTACGAAAGCAGCTACACCGAGCGGGTGATGCTGCGGGAGTACTATGAGGCGTATCCCCTGTACCTGGCGTCCGATGCGCACAGCGTGGGGCAGCTGTTTGACGGCTACGGCGACTATGATGAGCTGACGTTCCCCATGTTCGACAGGCTGCGCATCCCGGTGGGGGATGCGGACTGGATGGAGCCCAGCGTCGTTACCGGCTCCTCCGGAGAGATGTATCTCACGGGTGATACGCGGCTGCGCACGCAAAACCGGTTCACGCCGCTGTCGCTGGGGTGCGAGAGCGGTACGCTGGTGACGGTGGGCTTTTCCCCCGATGCGGAACCCCAGGTGGAATGGGCGCCGGAGGGCTTCGGGCTGTGGTACATCCCGTTCATCAAGGAGAGCGGCACCAGCCGGGCCGGAGGCGGCTACACCTACACGCGGGTGGATGCGGACAACGCGCAGCTGGTGTGTGAGCTGGACATCGCCGCGCAGCGGGTGGTGGGCTTGCAGTACAGCGGCGACCGGTCAGAGGTGCTGCTGACCACCGCAGAGGGCGGGCAGTACGTGCTGCGCATTCTGGACGCGGCGGACTTCCGCTGCAAGCAGATCGTCCCGCTGGTGGAGGTGGGCGAGCTGCTGCACTGGGAGGGCACCGTCGGCACAGGAGCCGGCTTTTCCTACCAGGAGAGCCGGTCGGACTACCCCACCGTGACCTATCACAGCGAGGACGACTTGCTGGTGGCCGCTGCGGGCAAGACGCTGGTGGTGCTGCTGCCGGAGGGCGGCGGCTGGGCCGTGGAGTTCACCACGCCGCTGCTGTGGCCCACATGGCAGGACGATGGAACGCTGGACTGGGGCGCGGCCATGTTGACGGACGCTGCGGAAGCGTGGTACTACGGCAGCTCCACCATCGATCTGACGGACGAGGTGGACCGCATGCCCATGTGCTGGCAGGACGGGAAGCTGGCGCTGGCCGCCAACGACTACAGCGGCGAGCAGACGCTGGTGGAGGTCTACGACCAGACGGGGCTGCGGTACGGTGCGCTGCTGGACGCGGGGCTGAGTGCGCAGGAGCGCTCCAGCTTCGGCTTCAGCGCGGCGCTGGAGTATCCCGAGCTGGTCTGGGAATAAACGAAAAAAGCAGCCCTTCGGCACTTCAGAAGTGCCGAAGGGCTGCTTTTTCTGCTGATCTCGGGGCGTTATTCCACGGTGACGCTTTTGGCCAGATTGCGGGGCTTGTCGATGTCGCAGCCACGGGCCAGGGCGATGTAGTAGGCCAGCAGCTGCAGGGGCACCACGCCCAGCTGGGGCAGGAGCATGGTCTCCGTCTCCGGCACGGTGAGGACGCGGGCCACGCGGCTGTGCATCCGCTCCGCACCGGTCTCGGTGGTCAGGGCCAGCACCCGGGCGCCCCGGGCCTGCACCTCCACCACGTTGCTCATGGCCTTGTCGAACAGGGGCATATACGTGGCGGCGGCGATCACCGGCGTGCCCTCCTCAATAAGGGAGATGGTACCGTGCTTCAGCTCGCCGGAGGCGTAGGCTTCGGAGTGGATATACGAAATTTCCTTCAGTTTCAGGCTGCCCTCCAGCGATAGAGCGTAGTCCAGATTGCGGCCGATGAAGAAGATCTGCTCATGGCCCGCCAGCTCCTGAGCGGCGGCCTGTATCTCCGCGGTGTCGGAGAGGATATGGGCCATCTGGGCGGGCAGGGCCTCGATGCCCTGCACCATGGCGGTGTAGGTGTCGAAGTCCACGGTGCCTAAAATATCGCCGAAGTACAGGCCCAGCAGGTTCAGCACCACCATCTGGGTGCTGTACGCCTTGGTGGTGGCCACGGCGATCTCCGGCCCCGCCCAGGTATACAGCACGTCGTGGGACTCCCGGGCGATGGAGGAGCCTACTACGTTGACGATGGACAAAATGCGGGCGCCGCGCTTCTTGGCCTCCCGCAGGGCGGCCATGGAGTCCAGCGTCTCGCCGGACTGGCTGATGACGATGACCAGATCGCCCTTGCCCACGATGGGGTCGCTGTAACGGAACTCGGAGGCCAGACTCACCTCTACGGGGCGGCGAAGCAGGCGCTCCAGCACGTACTTGCCCACCATGCCCACATGGTAGCTGGAGCCGCAGGCCACGATGCACACGCGGCCCAGCTCCCGTATCTCACGATCCGTCATGGTCAGGTCGCTGAGCACCACGCGGCCGTCCCGGATGCGGCCGGTGATGGCGCGGGCGATGGCGTCGGGCTGCTCGTAGATCTCCTTGAGCATGAAGTGGTCGTAGCCGCCTTTTTCCGCGGCGTCCACATCCCAGTCGATGTGGTGATGCTCCTTTTCGATGGGGCGGCGGCGCTCGTCATAGATGCGGATGCCGCCACGGGTGACGACGGCCAGTTCTCCGTCGTCCATATACACGATATCCCGCGTGTGGCGCAGCAGCGCCGTCACGTCGGAGGCGATGAAGTTCTCTCCGTCGCCATAGCCCAGCAGCAGCGGCGCGTCCTTGCGGGCGGCAATGAGACGATCCGGCGCGTCGGCGCAGACGATGCCCAGCGCGTAGGCGCCCTCCACGGCGGAGAGCATGCTGTTCACCGCCTCGAACACGTCGCGGCTGGCGGCGTAATAGTAGTCCAGCAGCTGGGCTACCACCTCCGTGTCCGTCTCGGAGCGGAAGGCGTAGCCCTTGGCGGTGAGCTGGGCGCGGAGCAGGGCGTAGTTCTCGATGATGCCGTTGTGGACAACGGCGAACAGGCCGCTCTGGCTGACCTGGGGATGGGCGTTGATGTCGTTGGGCTCGCCATGGGTGGCCCAGCGGGTATGGCCCACGCCCAGCGTACCGGTGAGGGTGCGGCCCTCCTCCGTCAAATCGGCCAGCGCCTGCAGGCGGCCTCTGGTCTTGCAGACCTGCAAGCCCTCGGGGCCGCAGACAGCCATGCCCGCCGAGTCGTAGCCGCGGTACTCCAGACGGCGCAGGCCGTCCAGCAGGATGGGGGCGGCTTCCTGCGCGCCCACGTATCCCACGATTCCACACATATTTGATTTTCCTCCTGAAAGATATGATCTCTGTCGGAAGAACAAACACGCAGACCATTTGTGTCTTCGCATCCGGTCACAGCCCCTCTGTTTTGCGGTCGCCCGCATATTTATGAGCTGTGTGCGCATCCGGACGATGCGGAGGAGCATCCGCCGAATTTTCGATCGCTCCCCACCTCGTTATCCCACGGCGGCGGAAAATATCCGCCGGCCTGCCGGCGAGAGATTTTTCGTCAAGACAAGGCGCAAAAGCGCAGGAATACTTTCTGTATTTCCAGCTTTTGCAACGATGTATTGGCGGAAAATATCCGCCGGCGCGTGGGAGCATGGCGCTTGTGTCGGAACCTGTGTCCGAATCCTCCCTTCACATTCTGCGTATCTATGCAAACGCTGCGGGCGGCATATTTCCGGCCCGCAGGGGCATACTGAGAGAAATACCCTATGGAAAGGGCGTGTATCGCTTGGCAACTGCGTTTTTCCGCACCATCATCCTGTACCTGCTGCTGATCGCGGGCCTGCGGCTCAGCGGCAAGCGGCAGATCGGTGAGCTGGAGCCCATCGAGCTGGTGCTGACGCTGCTGATCTCCGATCTGGCGTCGGTACCCATGCAGGACTTCGGGCTGCCGCTGCTCAACGGCGTGGTGCCCATTCTGGCACTGATCGCGCTGTCCACCCTGTTCAGCTGCGTCAGCCTGCGGAACGTGCGGTTCAGGTCGCTGGTATGCGGCGAGCCGGCGCTGGTCATCAGGGATGGCCGCATCCGGCAGGAGGTGATGCACCACAACCGCCTGACGCTGGACGAGCTGATGGAGGAGCTGCGGGGGCAGGGCGTGCTGGACATCAACACCGTGAAGTACGCGGTGCTGGAGACCAGCGGACACCTGTCGGTGCTGCTGCGGGCCGACCGGCAGCCGCTGACGGCGCAGCAGATGGCGGCTGCCGTGGAGGATGACGTGCTGCTGCCCACGGTGGTCATCAACGACGGCCGCGTCATGGCGGAAAACCTGCGGCAGACCGGCCGGGATGAGAACTGGCTGCGGCAGCAATTGCAGAAGCGGAAAATAAAGCATCCCCGGGACGTGTTCCTCCTGTCCGTGGACGAGGGCGGCAACGTGGTATGCCAGCTGAAGGAGGACGCACGATGAAAGCCATACGCATCCCTGTTTTCGTGCTGGCGGTGCTGCTGGCGTTCTCCGTGTGCAACGCCGTACACCTCACCCGCCGGTGCGCGCTGTGGCAGGCGGAGCTGACGGAGGCTGACCGTGCGGCGGCCATGGGCGACACGGAAGCCGCCGGTGCGGCGCTGGCGCGGCTGGAGGCCCTGTGGCAGGCCGATCAGGCGTATCTGCACATCGTGGTGTCCCACGAGGACATCCACGACGCGGAGACGCTTTTGCGGCGGGCCGCGCTGCTGTGCGACACGGGAAACGACGAGCTGCGCCCCGCGCTGGCGGAGCTGCGGGCCGCCATGAGCATGGTGGCGGAGACACAGCAGATCAGCGCGAAGAATATCCTGTGACTCACTTCTCGCTGAGGAGCTTATTCAGCTCGCTCATGAAGGTGTTGATGTCCTTAAACTGGCGGTAGACGGAGGCAAAGCGGACGTAGGCCACCTCGTCGGCCTTCTTCAGCTTCTCCATGACCTTCTCGCCGATGACCTCGGTGCTGACCTCGCGCTCCAGCGCGTTCTGCAGCTCCTGCTCGATCTCCAGTGCCATGCGCTCCATGTCCGCCACGGGGACGGGGCGCTTTTCGCAGGAGCGCTGGATACCCCGCAGCACCTTGCTGCGGTCGAAGCTCTGGCGGGAGCCGTCCTTCTTGATGACTACCATGGGCAGGCTCTCCACCGTCTCGTAGGTGGTGAAGCGCTTCTCGCAGGCCAGGCATTCCCTGCGGCGGCGGATGCTGCTGCTCTCGTCAGCGGGGCGGGAGTCCACGACCTTGCTCTCTTTGTATCCGCAATAGGGACATCTCATATGTTGACCCTCCTGATCTTGCGGCAAAATACCGCTGGATGGCAACAGTATAGCATAAATCTGCCGGATTTGGTAGAGGGCGGCGCGATTTTTTTACAGGCGCTTATCGCGGCGGCAGCTGCGGCGTCCAGCCGCCGGAAAAGGTGTAGAGGACGGTGCGGCGGCCCTCCCGATGTGTCACGGCGGCGAAGCAGAACAGCTCCGTCAGCGGGAAGGGGGCCTCCGGCGGCCAGGGTGCGGCAAGCCGCGTGCTGCCGCCCTCCCGATGCAGCAG